>Ga0209992_10000399_pt1 | contig 59049 bp, 56 predicted proteins | sample 2SBtaG_2_FD_182564 | JGI IMG/M metagenome (GOLD analysis project Ga0209992, IMG submission 182564) | Deep subsurface microbial communities from Kolumbo volcano to uncover new lineages of life (NeLLi) - 2SBTROV12_ACTIVE470 metaG (SPAdes)... | ecosystem: Environmental > Aquatic > Marine >... | reverse complement strand
CCGTCAACCTCGGCCTCGATCTGGATGCGAAACTCCTGAGCGAGTTTGCCTATCTCTTCTAAAAATGTACGACGTGAGGTGGAATTAGCCATATGCTTTTGCTAATTCATCGCCAAACGGTTCCAGCACTTCAAGCAATGCTTGTGCGTGTTGGGGATGTTGGGTGCGGGTGAATTCGACGAGTCGCTTAACGACATCTGTGGCGACGGCAAGCTTGTCGGTCTCGGGCATCATGCGCTTTGATGCCGTGATCAGCTTGTTATAGGCATTGGCAAGGCTGGCTAACATGTCCACTTTTATCTGCGGTGACATGTCGGGATTTTCCTGAATGGCCTGCACGGTGGCCTGCACCTGTTGTACGACAACGCCCAAGGTCTGACGCACGACATCTTCGATTCCGCCACCGGCGATCATCTGTGCAACACGCGCTCTATCCCAATCATCACCCAATTTTTTATCGGCGCGCTTCCAGTTGCGCACGGTGGTGATGGGGATGCCGTTCCTGGCAGCAGCCGCACTGAGTGATAGCTGGTCGACGACGTATGATGCGCGAACGGCATATCGGGTCGGATCACCATGTGCCATTGATTTCTCCCGGTGAAGGACGCCGCACGCCCGACGTTTGGCTGCGACCCAAAGCGACATCTTCTCCATGATCAGTCAGGCGCACTGCATCAAATGCTAACGGCTCGACCAGTTCCACTTCGGTCAACCAGGAGATTTCTCCAGCCATCTTATCTGAGCTGGTGATGTAGCCGGTCAACTCAACCTGACTGCGTAATGCCGATCTGTTTAACGTATAGCCGGGCGAAAAATATAACGCTAGCAAGATAGCCAGTCGGCGTGCGGTAGTAATGTTGTCTGCGTAACTCATTTGCGCTCCATCAAAGTTTCGTGAATCAATTGCAGGGTACGATTGGTGGCGGAAAATTCGCCTGTTAACTCACGCAGACCACCCGCGACGACGTTGATCTTTTCATGGATCACTGACAAGTCGTCATGCGTCAATGCTTCGTCTGATCTGGCCTCCAGTGTGGTGATGCGTTCGCCGTGTTTGCCGATATCGCTACGGATTTCGTCTTCCATCTTTTCGATGCGGTCGTTGGTGACTTTACCCTTGTTCGCCAGATAGACGTACACCGCGACAGCGCTGGTCATCAGGAAGGTGAGTATCTGAAACAAAAATTTCGCCATCTCTATATCCATCACAACCTTCTCCCGAATTTTTCGTTGAATTCTTGGCACTCGACGCAACGGGTCACGCCCGGTACGTATTCACGTCTTGCTGTTGGGATAAGCACTTCGCAATCTTCGCAGTGTGTGGCCGATGGTTTGCTTGGCGCGGTTTGGATGGCGTCTTGTTGCCGTTGCTCCCATGCCTCCAGCTCCAATTCTTGTGCGATGTCTTCTAGTCTCATGTCAGTGGTCTCATGTCAGTGGTCTCATTTGGCGTCGCTTTTTTTGCTGAGATCGGTGTTCTTTCTGATCGAACGATCAACAAACCAGAAGCCGAGGATCATCGACAACACCGCAGCATCTTGTGCCGTCCACAGCTTGGCGACGAACTCATGCAGGGTGACGAATTCGGTGATGGCGATATACACGGTGAGACCTTTGTATATGGTGAACAACAACATCCACCAATATGTGATCACAGGCCGCACTGATGCGCTCAACGCATCTACCCAGGCCACACCGCTAGGCTTGCCTTGTGCTTTGACGGCCTCGACGAATGCCTGCGCTTCGGCATTGCTGATCGCCACACCACCTTGTGCCTCTACTAGGTCGATCTGATTCTTGGCACGGCTTTCGTCGAGCTTGAGTTGTAATGAGGACATGCGGTATTCATGGTCGCGATCTGATTTATCAGCGAACATCTTGAAAATCTCAGGGACGAATCGCAGCACGCCCCCCAGCCCGCCACCCATTATCGTGAGTAATGTGGTCAGCATAGTTAGGTACTCCTGCGTGAAGGATTAAATTTGTAAGTACTAGTGTGTGTTCGGGTAGACATGCCGCGAGATTACGCACAGGCACAAGGGGAGTTAAGACGGAAGCGTTTCCGGGGAATTAGAAACGCAAGGTATGTCAGGTGGGATTGAATTTGAATTCAATCCCACTGAGAATCCAATTTACGATCCAGAGGTTCTCAGTAAGTAATTAACTAGCCGTTAATCACCTCATCCTGCTGTCGATAAACGGCTTAAATTTTTCGTAGATCGTGGAGAGTTTATCCAAACAGGTATGCTCGAAGGCGGGATCTGATTTGATGTGATTCCGGCTATTGTTTAACGCATCCAACTCGCGATTGAGCCCGCTGCAATTCGCTGAAAGCACGATGGTGGATGCGTCATCGTTGCCGGGTATTCTTACCGCACCTAAAGAGACCTTACCGAGATTGGTCGTAATGATACTGCTTTGCACAACGCTGATATCCGGCATGTAGGGGGTGACAGTGTAGCGATCAGAATGCTGGACTCCCATGTCGGCATATTGATTGATGAATATTTTGGTCAGACCGAACATTCTTTCGCAAGCACGCGCGTTCCAGCAGGTGGCGATCAGTGTGTTGTTTCGCTTCGCGTCAAAGTATCGATCACCGGCTTCGGATGCAGCCATGATTTGATCCGGCGTTGGTGTGGCGTGGTCGCTCTCTTTGATTTGCACAGCTGGTTTGATGTTACAGGCGGCCATCGCCAGCGTTGCGATTATCAGTATCAGATTTTTCAATTGATTCTTCCTTATCATGTCAGGCTTGCATATCGTCGATCTTGGCACTGCCGGATTGATTCCAATACTAAATAGCGTACCCTAATGCTTGCATGGGAATGTATTGAAATGCAAGACACACGATTCATGTTATTTTAAGGGTGCAGGCATGATGCGGGTTGGCGCAGAGAGGAGCACAATGGAATATGAAGGTGACTTTGTAACAGTTGCACAAATTCTGGACCCCACCGATGCACACATCTTGCGTTCGTGTCTAGAGGCAGCGGGGATACCCGCGATTGTGGCCGATGCCAATATGGTGCAAATGCACTCCCTTTTGTCGATTGCCGTTGGCGGTGTTCGCATCCGCGTGCCTGAAAAACACCTTGTAGAGGCTGAGGAGGTAATTGAAGCATTTCATCGTGGTGACTTTGCATTGCCTGATGATGAATTGCCCGGCGTCGAATAACGTTGGTCAGTTGACATACCGACTGGCAGAATCAGATTGAATCGCCCCGTGTTTTCTGAGGCAGTTCCAATTGACCAGTTTGAATCAAGATTCAAATCAATAGCACAAGAATAACTTTACCTATTGCAACACCTGGCTTCTTCCTGATCAGTACATCGTGTTGCCATTCTTAGTCTCGCCCGGAATCAACTGTATCGCATCCCAATGCTCAATTATTTTTCCATTATCATTGAAGCGGAAGAAGTCCATTGTCACGTACTCCTCATTTCCCGGCCATGTCTGATGCGTGTGAAGCACAACCAAATCACCTTCGGCAACCGCTCTTAAAAATTCGATGGTTTTATTAGGATAGTCCCGATTCATTTCATCGAAGTATTCGATAAAAGGCTGCTTGCCATTTGCGACCAGCGGATTATGTTGGATGTACTCATCACCCACATACCATTCAACTGCTTTAGCGGGCTCTCCCAGATAAGCCGTGCGATAGAACGCGATAGCATTTTGCTTATTCGTATTTAGATCGTGTTGCATTCACCCTCCCTTGATTTCAATTGCGGCTAGCTGCATAGTTTTCAATATGACGCCTACACCTGTCCTAGTTTTAACTATCAGCATTCTGACACACCATATCGAGTAAGTTCATTCAGTCGCTAGCCGATGAAAAATAAGGATTTTCCTTATATCTAATTGCATGCTTGGGTGTTAAATTTTGGTTAGTGCCTTTGGTCATATTGATGTTTTGTGGCCAGACGCTTTTATCCTTTAAATTTAGACGCAGAATATTGCCACAGAATGCATAGGTCACGAAATCATGTTCAAAATTAATAGCTTACGAAACAAGTCTCCTGAAATGGTACGTAGGGTTTCTCGTCCTGAAAAGTGCACCGACCATGAAGCGTTGGGCCAAGATTCATTGGAGAGCAACTCACATTCGGACAAGCCCAAAGTTGCTGTGTTTATTACGCATGGCATGGGTCAGCAAATTCCATTTGAAACGTTGGACTCTGCCGTAGAAGGGTTATCAAAGGCAGCCAAACGACAGCATCCGGATAATGAGATAGAAGTACGCACATGCACAGTTGAGGTCAACGGCAATAAGCGGCAGCGGGCAGAATTCGACATGCTAGATGCTCAAGGTAAGTTAACCGAAGTTCATGTCTATGAAGGTTACTGGGCGCCGATTACCGAAGGGCAAGTCACCCTGCGCGATGTCATATCCTTTTTATTTTCAGCCGGACTGAAAGGGTTGGCTAACTCGTGTAAATCTTTCAGGCGCTGGGTCATGGGTGGTTACGCACCCTATGGTACGCAGAAGCGTGCCACCTCAAAACTACTCCTCACACTAGGTATCTTAGCGGGTTTGGTTATTCTCAATTTAGCGATTGGTGTTGTCAGTGGTGACAAATTGCTGCACAGCAATAGCAGCAAGCCTTATTTTTCAGCAGAAATATTCAACGCGCTGACAAGCGTTGCGGGCTTATACATGATCGTCAGTCTCGCATTCGGCGGTCTGCTATACGCCCTAATATCGTTTAAGAAAAGAATCGAGAAACCACAAACACATCCCACTTGGGTGATGGCAAACAACTTTGCATTTGGTGTCATGTGGCTTTGGTTTGCATCCACCATCATCAGCGGGATTTGGATTGCACTAATCGTTGTGACTCAAGACTTTTCTGTTGAGTGCATAAACGAATATGCGCTCAGCAAGTATTTGAGTCAGTGCTGGCCCGTGATCTGGATAACGCTATTGGGCGTGTCCTGGAAGGTGAAAGCGCTACTCGTTCAATTCATGGGAGATGTCGCCGTCTACATCGACTCACATTCATTGGACCAGTTTAGTGATATGCGCCATCGCATCAAAGATAGAGTCCTACAGCAAGCAACTGATGTCTATACACAGTCACAGTATGAACGCATTGCAATGGTAGGACACTCACTTGGCTCTGTTGTCACTTACGACACGCTTAATGCGCTTATCATTCAAGATGAACTTGCTGATAAAAAACTTAATGTCATTGAGCGAACCAGCTTATTCCTTACCTTCGGATCACCTTTAGACAAAACCGCATTTATATTTGCGTCACAATCTAAAAACACCTCAGCAACGCGAGAGGCTCTGGCCGCTAACTTACAACCGCTCATACAATCTTATGCGCTTTATCGCGATATAAACTGGATCAATGTTTACTCGTCCAGAGATGTGATCAGCGGACATTTAGCGTTTTACGACAATGATCGTGCAGACGGATTCACCGAGAAACGACGCGTACACAATATAGAAGATAAAGATGCACTAATACCTTTGGTGGCGCACACTGAGTATTGGACCAATGTCACTTTGTTTGACCAGTTATATAACAATATTTAGCTTGTTTAGATAATCAGGTGTTTTCTTATATATAAAATCTGGCACTTTCATTGTAATAATTTTGATGCTGACCTTTTTAATTCAAGCGTCATGTCATTCCGTCAGCGGCCTGATTTTTCTAGCGATAAATAAGACGGCCTGTCCAATATGGGAGGGAGAGATGAGAATCCTATCAATTGATGGAGGCGGGATCAGAGGAATTCTGCCGGGCCAGATACTCATTTCACTTGAGGAAAAGCTGAAGAAAAAAATCGGGTGATTCATCAGCAAGGCTGGGTGAATTTTTTGATTTAGTTGCAGGCACCAGTACCGGTGCGATTCTTGGTGCTGCTTATTTATGCCCTGATGCTGACGGACGCCCTAGATACTCAGCGCAACAAGCCGTTAACTTTTACCTTGATGAGGGTGATGAGATATTCGACGTTGGCTTTTGGCAAACTATCGGCACTTTGAATGGATTGAACGATGAGAAGTATTCTGCAGACGAACTAGAACGCGTATTGAATAATGTGTTTGGCAATCTAAAAATCAGTGAGCTGCTTAAGCCAACCTGCTTTGTTTCATATGATGTTGAGCAACGGCAGCCGGTTATTTTTAAGCAACACAATGCCATAGAGAAGAATAAAGATTTTCTGGTGAGAGATGCCATGCGGGGCACGAGTGCTGCGCCGACCTATTTTGAAGCGGCACGTATTTATTCATTACCGCCGACTCGGCAAGCGTATGTGCTGGTAGATGGGGGGATGGTGGCCAACAATCCGGCAATGTGTGCGTATTCAGAAGCCCTTAAATTTGATGGTGTGCAAGGCATTAAGGACATGGTGATCGTCTCCCTCGGCACCGGCAAGCAACTTAAAAGCTACTCATATACAGACGTCAAGGATTGGGGCCCGCTGGGCTGGGCGAGGCCATCAATCGATATCGCCCTGGCAGGCGGCCCGCAGATGACTGAATATCATTTGAAGCAAATCGCTTCTACTGACAATAACGCTAGGCATTTTAGGCTACAACCCAATTTATATAACGCAGTCCCCGCATTGGACAACGCATCTGCCGAGAACCTGAGTAATTTGCGTGATGCCGGCATCAGAAACGCAGCCGAATTTGACGCTGAGTTAGATGCCATTGTTGATTTATTGGTTTAGGCGTTGCAATCGATAGTTCTTAATATCGCGATAGTCCGAAAGATAACTATGGCTGTTATGCTTATTTAAGCTTGGCTGATTTTGGCTCAACAACGCCAATCCAACTTGTGTCCGACGCCGGAGTCAAATAGACAATATACCGTTACGTCAATCTCTTCGCCTTGTGTAGTTGATGACGATACCATTTTGTACTTCTACCCATTCATACATCGTTTGGTAGATTGCTATCATCCCTTCTGGGTCGAATATTTTGGCTTCAAAATAAGCACCGTAACACGTTATCAACCGGCCTAGCTTCATGCCGATGTATATCTGTTTATAGTCATTTCCACATTCGCGCTTCTTGGAGGCAACGATTTTCCCGATCTCAACTTCCAGTGGCGTTTGGTCATCCGGGTTTTTGGGAAGCAGTAATGCGCCACTCTCTAATTTCCTTAATTTTCGATCCTGACCAGGCCGACCATTACGGGTTTTGAAAGACGTGTCCATCAACGCTTTGGTGTATGTATCCAGCGCTGCAATTCTTTTTTGGGTTAACCGGCTTACCCATTCCTCGCCATTGTATTTAATCGGCCATTCCTGAAGTTGCTCCAAGCGCTGAGTAGTCTCTCTAAGCGTATGCTTAAGCTCATCACACTTTTCATGGCTCATCTCACTTCCATCCCGCCATTTACAGTTGGTCAGGTCGTCATCCATCACATATTCGGCTGTGCAGATAGACGGTGCCATCAATGCCAGCGCAAGTACGATTAAGCTTTTCATTATTTCCCGCTCCTGTATCAGCCCGCCACTTTAAAACAAGACACCCTATATGTCACGGATAATGCACGTATTGAATAATGGCCTTAGCGCTTTAGATCAGCCATCTGAATTTTTTGCGTCCGTTTTATCGCTAGGATAGGTGTCAGCTTGCTGTCACCGAAAGCATGCAGATGTCCCGTTATTCCAACTGCAATTTTGAATACCGCATCTTTTTATGCCGATTAATATGAAATCCGACAATAGTAAACACTTACTTTTTTAAATTCTGTCTAGCACTTCCTCTTCCATATCTTTACAGATATTTCTGATATTGCGTTCTGACATTTTGTATTCTCGCGCCAGCATGGATTCACTCGTATGTTGACGTTTAGCGCGTATCTCCTTATTACGGACAGCACGAATGGCTTTCCGTGCTGTTGGAATTGATAGCTCCTCGCCGTGATATTCTCCTTGCAGTATTTCCGCCGCTTTTCGCCCGATCACTTTAATGAGTTTGTGGTTATCTGTGACATGCCTGACCGGGACATACAAGGTGGTTCCACCGTACTCTGATACGATTTTCATCGTGGCGGGAAGTTCGATTAAAGCCACCAGGTCTTGTAGCACCTGCGGCAGCAAATCTACGTTTAAATTTTCGCAACTCATTTGTTACCCTCCTTGTACTGTTGAAACGCAGCACTTTTTGGCACCTATGTCTGGCCGCATGCCGCATAACATTCGTTTCGGTATTTTTGGTTGACGTTGCTGCCGGTACGTTAGCGCGAAACCCGGATATAAACTGTTAAGCAGCCGTTCCCAAATGGTGAATTTCATTCAGACTTCCTTTCATTTATTTTAGTTAGGCGTCACCCTTTGAGTTACGCCGCTTTCGCCGAGACGCTGATGCAGGATTACTGTGTTATCGCTTGTGCCGATATTGTGTATTGGTGTCATGGTGTGTTCGCGTCAGGGTGTGTTCGCGTCAGGGTGATAACATCCGATTTGTGTCGGTTAGCGTTGACCTTGACATGATCGCATAGTATGGAAGTAGGGAACTAAAGTCAATACTTCCCTACTTCATTTTCCGTGATTTATTGTGATATTTCCATATGTCTAGTAAAATAAGTTACTTGGTGAGTATGGAAATGAAAAATCACCAGGGAGATTTATGCCTAACCTTGGGGAAAAGTATGGAAATGTGGCTGTCGATTGCTCAGTTACTGGAATTGAATATTCCGGGTTTACCGCGTACCGCTCGCGGGATGGGCGGTTACGTTAAACGGGAGCGTTGGGAATCACGCACTGTGCCTGGACAAGGCGGCAAGGGCGGCGTGCGACTTGAGTTCATACCGCCGGGCAATATCATGGATTTGATCAAGGCGAAGCAATATGTCGCCAACCACAAACGTAGTCAGCCCGTCCGAAAGCTGCACCTAGTCAATAACGATGTCGACCAAACGGTTGCTTATTACGATCACAATACGGTTGCGATCGATCAATATGTGGAAGCGGGCGGATCCGCAGAGCCGGGTACAGTCGCAACGAACGAAGCAATGGTAAAAGTTCGCATTGATGCACGACTGTTACGCGAACGCACTCAAAATGATTTTCAATCGATCAAGATCGCGTCCGTCTCAGGTGACAGTATGGAGCCAACGCTATCGCATGGTGATCAGGTGCTGGTTGATACTTCTTATGACCGATTCGTCGAGAACGCCATCTACGCAATTCAACAGGATGGTTTTTTACGCTTTAAAAGGATCCAATTGAAATTGGATGGATCTATCACTGTGAAAAGCGATGGCTACCCTGATGTTGAAAGCTATTCGGCTGAAGAAGCAGCATTGTTCACCGTTGTTGGGATAGTCATCCCGTTCAAGTTCGGGCGGTTTGAAGTTTAGGACCAGTTAAATCAATCTATGGGCGATGCTCAGCCGATTGTACTTATCCTAGGCAGCCACGATGTTGAACAGGATTGCAGCACTATTTTCCTGTTGGAGCGTAAGCCCTGCTTGATAAGCGTTTTCGTTATACGTTGAATAGTCGGCAATGATTTCCTGAATGGCAGACAGTATTTCATCTGGCTCAGTGCGTTCAACCACCCGCCCGGCATCGAATCTCTGCACCATGTTCGCAATCCAACTCCCGGCTGTCGTAATAATCGGGCTGCCCGCTGATAATGCATCCAATGTCACACCGCTAATCCGATCAGAAAAATCCGTCGCGTTATATAACTGAACACAAATTGCGCCGTTAAAAAGGTTCGCATATTCTTCATGGCTAAGTGTTTTCGGGTAAAGCCTGAGATGCGGATAGGCAACACCTTGCAGACGATCAATGTCTGCTTTTGTCGCATCGTCATATTTTCCCCGATGGTCAGGCGAGTTTTGTAGCCTGACCGGAATTTGCAGTTTCAGCTTGCTCATGTGCTCGACCAGATTGACCACATGTGTAATGCCTTTGTCCTGCCGTGCTGCACCCGCATAAAGCAAACCATTGAACTGATCATGCCCGGTACGGGTTTTGTTTATTTGTTTGGAGATGGGGTATGGCACGACTGACGCATGCTCAAACCCGGCCTCTTTAAATAGATCTACGACGGAGGGGGTCGGACCCAGCATCACCAGATTGGGTTGTTTGCTGGCAAGCTTGGCCAAAAACACGCGTTTCTTGTCACTGATGTTGAGCCAGTGAAAATAACAATAAACTTTGTTTGCTTGTATTGTGCCCCGAGCTGCCCATTTAATCAGCGCTAAATCGAAAAAACTGGCTGTTGAGATAAATATCCTGCCCGGCTTTTTCAGCAGCTTTCTATACAATCCAAAAGACTGTAAGCGCCGTAATTTGGTATGGAAATGCTTGTTGACCTGCACATTTTCATTGCCAAATACTATGTCCACATTCTTATTAGCCCACAGCCGGATTGATACGCCGTTGCTGGCCTGACAAAAGCTATCTACAAAGCTATAGCAATGGCCTGTTTGGTCTTTCAGCGTCGGCTCTACGATATGGATAATTTCTGACATGGGAAGATTAGCGCTTCTTCAATAACAGTAATTTCACGTAACGATAATAGGTGACTTCTGCTGTTGATACCGCCACCATGAACCCTTCGCGTCCATCCAAAAAACCGGCACGCAATACATAAGTTCGGAAAAATGCCCAACAGGCACGAACCACAGCCTGCGTTAAAGATGATGATCTATTTTTCTCATCCATCATGCGCGCGCCTGCGGTCGAATACTGATTGACCTTGTTAAGCAATGACTCGAGATCGTGGAAGGTGTCGTGGATCAGGTGGTGTTGCAGTGTCCCGGTCTCCCCGTTCACCACCAGCCGTTCATGAACCAAATCGTCAGAAAATTTTGCCGTATCGCGGCGGAACAATCGTGCAACATAATCCGGATACCAGCCCGAGTGACGCATATATCGCCCACAGAAGCTCGATAGCCTCGGCATCTTGAATGCAACATTCTGATGCGGCGCTTTTATCGCACGCTCAATTTCAGATCTCGACTCCGTTGTTATGCGTTCGTCAGCATCAATAGATAATATCCAATCGCCAGTGGCATAACTCAAGGCGCGATTCTTTTGCGCACCGAAACCCGGCCAGTCATGCACATATACCGATGCGCCAAACGCTTTGCATATCTCGACAGTCTCATCTGTACTGCCCGCATCGACCACCACGATTTCATTTGCCCACGCAACTGATTGCAAACAATCACGAATATTCGCGGCCTCGTTCTTCGTAATGATGATGACTGATAGTTCAAGCATGGCGGGTTTCTGTTTTATTATTTTCATCTGACGAATTCAACGCCATCGCAACAAACATGGCGACTAATGCGGGAAAGATTGCACAGTATATTTGCACCTTGAAGGTCGCTAGTGTGAGTCCGAACATCAGAAAGGCGATGATAGTTGCTTGCCCCATTAACGCAAACGCTCTGGCTTCCAAGTTTTTGCTAGCAGCCAATTTTCGGAATAACCGAAAAGGTAAAAACATCAATGCCAGATAGGCAAATATACCGATCAAGCCTTTGGTTGCCAAGATGTCCATTACCTCAGAGTGTGCTTGATTAAATACTGTATCAGGATCCGCAACCAATACCGCATCGACGGCTCCGGACGCGACCAAACTAGCGACTTCTGCCGGATAAAATCCCGACCCGACACCGATCAAAGGTGAATCCATGAACATCAGCCAAGCTGCCTTCCACATTTGAACTCGTTGACCAATAGAGCTACTGTAGTCTCCACCAAGGATGCCTTGTACATTGTGTATCGCCTCATCCACCCGGAAGCCGGCGGATAGTTCCGGGATCAGCGTAAACGCTGTCCCTATAACTACGGCCAAGATAAATCCACTGCCGATCAAACGCCCACGATTCACCTCTTGCCAATCAACCAGAACCAGCAGCCCCGCAATGGCTAACCATGATGAACGCGACCCCGCTAAAAAAGCTACGAACATCAACAGGAGAATCGCCAAAGTGAGTGAGTGGCGAACTCTGGGGGAAAGCGTGCCTCGCAATGTCACCGTCACAATGACCGCATATAGGCACAGCAGTACACACAGGTTGCCAAAATATATCGGGTGGTTCGTCCAGCCTATGACGCGGCCGATCTCTAAAATATAATGTTGATAGATACCAATACTCACTGCTGCGATGGTACTGACCAGTATGCCAAAATAGAATATTTCCGCGCGGAGCTTCACCGCACTTCGTATCACCCAGAACACGCCAATACCCAACAAAAATCTCAGCGGATAATCCAGATTGGCCCAGTGCTGGTTATTGATTGCTGTTGAAATCAGCTCAGCAAGAAACCATCCACCGAAAGCGATCATCAAGATATTTTTTGCTTGCAGCGTGTCTTGCCCGAATGGCTTCAACGTCCCGCGACCTATAGTCAACAACATGATGGTAGCGATCAGCCCCAACAGCACTGCCGGGCCGGCGGCAAGCGGTGTTGCCAATACCCCCCCCGTTGCGGCTAGCAAACCAATCGCGATATAAGCTGTCATTGGCGTTGCGCTAAACCTATTTGCCATCCTTCAATTCCCGCTGTTAGGTTGCTGCCCGCCCGGCTGATATTCTGGCACCCAGTGACGCAACGCGGTTCGGACCTCTTCATCAGCCATCGTAGTTGCCGCAGACCAGCTCAACAACGCTTCAAGCCAGGCCGCTTCGGTTTGACGGGCTTGTGCTATCCGTAACTTAGGATGAGGTGTTGGCAAAGTATGCTCGTTATCGGCCAACAATTCTTCGTAGAGTTTTTCACCGGGACGGAGTCCGGTGAATTCAATCGCTATCTCTTCATCCGAATAGCCGGATAAACGAATCAAGTCTTTTGCCAGATCAACGATCTTCACTGGCTCGCCCATATCCAATACGAATATCTCGCCGCCTTCACTCATCAAGCCCGCCTGCAACACCAATTGCGCCGCTTCCGGGATGGACATGAAATAACGCGTAATATCTGGATGGGTAACGGTGACCGGCCCACCGCGTGCTATCTGGGCACGGAACGTCGGAATCACACTCCCCGTACTCCCCAGTACGTTACCAAAGCGCACGATGACGAAACGGGTGCATGCCTCAGTTTCATTATCAGCACATTGAGGCTGCAAGGTCTGACACACCATTTCCGCCAGACGTTTGCTTGCGCCCATTACATTGGTCGGGTTGACCGCTTTATCCGTCGAGATCATCACGAACTTGGCGACACCATGTCGCTGAGCAGCTTGTCCCACCGTTAGCGTACCCAGCACATTGTTCCGTATCGCTTGCCATGCGTTGTTTTGCTCCATCAACGGCACATGCTTATAGGCAGCAGCATGAAACAGAACGCTTGGGCGATGGGTTTCGATCACCTCGTTCACTCTGGCTTCATCACGGACATCACCCACCAGACAGACGAGTGGTAACCCGGGGAATGTCCTTTTCAGTTCTTGCTCTATGGTGAACAGTGCAAATTCATTGGCTTCGAATAACACCAGCCTGGTAGGCGAAAAACGCGCAATCTGACGACACAACTCAGCGCCTATCGAGCCACCCGCACCGGTTACCAGCACGGCATTCTTTCCTAGTAAATCTTGCAGGCCGGCATCATCCAGCTTCACCGGATCACGACCCAGCAAATCATCCAACTCTATCGCGCGTAATTGTGAAACGGAAACCTTGCCGCTCATCAAGTCATCAAAAGAAGGAACGGTCAGCACTTTCAGCCCGGCTTCATTACATAATTGAATCGCGTGCTTCCGCTCCTGATGGGACCTGCCCGGCATGGCGATAATTGCCTGTTTGACGCCGAGCCGTTCAGCACATTCTGACAACTTATCCAACTCTCCCAGCACCCGAATGCCATTCAGCATCCGCCCTTGGTTTTCCGGATCATCATCCAGAAATCCCACCAGACGCCATGCATTACTTTTTACCAGGTCTTTGGCAAGGCTTGCTGCCGCATCACCTGCACCCAGCACCAATACCGGCTCACCGTGAATCGAAAATTCCCCGTATAGCCTTTGCTCCTTCCAAAGCCGATAGACAAATCGGCTTCCTCCCATCATCAAGATCAACAATAGCGGGTTGATCACCAGCACCGACCTAGGCAAAACGAAGTCCAGACGCAACATCAGGAACAACACGGAAATTGCCGCAGTTGACGTCAGCACAGCCAAAAAAATCCGCCTTAAATCTGTCGTACTGGCATATCGCCATATCCCGCGATATAAATGAAAGCGCCAAAAGATCAACAACTGCAAGGGCACCACAATCAACAGCGTTTCTTGTACCTCAAGCGAAAAGCTGTTCGGTAGTTCAAAGTTGAAGCGTAATAAGTAGGCAAGGTTCCATGCAATGACGATTGCTAATGCATCATGCAATACTGCCATTGCCGTCCTGACATTTGACTTAAGCATCACTCGTTTTTTCTTTTATCAACTGGTGTTGCTGCCAGCGGCGATCGATCAACATGGTCAGGCCTAGATAGATTGCCCCCCACCAGGCCAATAGATTTCCCTGCCCGGCATTATCCAAGCCGATGCCGATTATGGCTGATATCCCCACCATCAGCATCAGCACATACTCCGCAATGGCGGTATGACGATGGCCCCAACCCATTTGCACCAGCCTTTGATAATAGTGGCTGCGATGCGCTTCAAAAATCTTTTCTCTGCGCTTGAGACGCTTGACCAATGTAAAGGTCGCGTCTGCAACGAATGGAGAAAACACCAGAATAGGGAACCAGAAAGGCCAGTGTTCCTGTTGCCAGCCCCACACGCCGAATGCAGCCGCCAGAAAACCTAATGGGATAGATCCCGCATCACCCATAAATATCTTTGCCGGATGAAAGTTATGATAGAGAAAGCCTAGCGCCGCGCCGCCGACGGCAAAATTCATCATGGCAAATGCTTCGTCACCCCCCATCAGACATGCAATACCGTAAAAGCTGAAACCGAAAAAGGCCATCCCGCCAGCCAGACCATCTGAACCATCCATGAAATTATAGAGATTGGTCATCCACACGATGAATAACAACACCGGCAATAGCCATAGCAAGCCGACCCCCGCCCCGCTCAATACAATCGCAGCGGCCACAAAGTGCCCAAACAGCCTTGTTCTGGGGGATAAGTTTCGCACGTCATCCACCAGAGACAATACAAATAATCCAAGAGCAGGTAATACGATCCACCATGCCCAGTACTCAATGAGCAGCATCCATCCGGATAACATCCCCGCCATCAATGCAATGCCACCCGTGCGAGGAACCGGTTCGGTGTGCAATGAACGATCATTGGGAATGTCCTGCAAAGTGCCGTCTTTGCTTAGTGTCAGAATCAAAGCTAGGAATAGCGTAATGAGGGCTGAAATCAGTGGTGGATAATGGGTCATTGAGCTTTTAATAATAGAAAAACCGCTTTAAGCAGCGGTGTTGGTGAACTTGAATTGAATTTTACAGGATTAGTATACGTTTTTACCCGTAAAGCCACGGCTCAGGGTAAGCCATATTATCTTGAAATCCAACCATATCGACCAATTTTGAATATAAACCAGATCATATTCGATTCTTTTTTCCATTTTATCCAGTGTATCTGTTTCGCCGCGCCACCCGTTTATCTGCGCCCATCCGGTAATGCCCGGCTTCACTTTATGTCGCAACATATAGCCGTAAATTAATTTACGATACTGTTCATTATGCGCAATAGCGTGCGGGCGCGGCCCGACAATAGACATTTGGCCTTGTAATACATTGATGAATTGTGGCAACTCATCAAGTGAAGTCCTCCTCAAAAATGAACCTAGCGGCGTGACTCTTGAATCGGCGCGAGTCGCTTGAGAAATCTCGTTATCATCTTCACACACGGACATGCTGCGAAACTTCCAGACTTCGATCACATCGCCGTTCAAACCGTAACGACGCTGTTTGAATAAGATCGGGCCTTTCGATGTAACCTTGATCGCAATCGCGATCAAGAGCAAGATAGGTAGTATGCCAAGCAGAATCAAACTACCAAGTACTAAATCCTCAACACGTTTTAACCATCCATCGACGCCATAAAATGGACTTTCGAACACGCTCGCGATTGGAATACCATCCATACTGAACCACCGTGCGTGCAACAGGTTATGGATATACAAGTCCGGCACGACATAAACTGACGCAGTGGTATCGGCTAATTCATTAAGCAAATCCAAAGTTCGCTTTTCTTCCTGAATCGGCATAGTGATATAGACAAAATCAATTTTACCTTCATGTACGTCTTCGACCAGCTTATCAAGCTTTCCGCCAAATTGAAGATCACCTGTCTGCTCTGATGGCTTCCGGTCATCGTATACACCGATGACATTGATGCCCATCCAGGATGCAACACTGAATTTTGCCGCCATTCTCCCGGACAGCTCTCCCGCTCCGGCAAAAGCCAGCGTGCGGGAATTGCGACCCTCCCGGCGCAGAAACCTCAGCCAGGTCCGGATCGCAATACGCAACAGTATCAACATGACAGGCGTGGTCAAACTCCATGCCAGTATCACTATGCGGGAGAATTGATCTGAGATTTTGGTCAGGAAAGCAAAGATGATGAGCGAGCTCACCACGGCCAGCCACACCCACGTGATCACCATGATTTCACTGGATAGGCTATTCACACGCCAGGACTGATATAAACCACGCGCCTCGGCAAAGAACAAAAAGAATACAATCGCCCACGCCGCCGCCATCCACTGGTACTGGTGAAAACTCACACCATAGAGGTAGCTGCATAGCCACAGGGCGAACAGCAGGATTGCGATATCCACAAGCCGGTGGAATATATTGATCTTGGTGCTGAATGGGCGCAGCAGGCTGCCGGAAGGATTATCCACCGTTACGCTCTATACTGTTGGCCGGTGCGTACACAGGCAAGCATTGTTGATGTCATGAGTATTCTCATTCCTTGTTCCTTACCGCTTCACACATCGCACTGATCACACCATCTACTCCTGTCGTGCTTTTCCAGCCAAGCAGTTCGTTTGCTTTGGCGGGATTCGCCCGACCATATTGTAGGTCTGATGGTCGTAACAATGATGGATCAGAGTCCACGTGCTGCGTCCAATCCAGGCCAAAGTGTTCGAATACCTTTTCGACAAAATATTGCAGTGATACTGTCTTACCGGTGGCAATGACAAAGTCCTCTGCCTTTTCATGTTGCAGCATCATCCACATGGCCTCGACATATTCCGGAGCCCACCCCCAATCCCGATAGATATCCAGATTTCCCAGATGAAGTTTTTCATCGTCACCGTTTGCAATACGTACAGCCGAACGGATTATTTTTTGCGTGACAAACCTTTCCGGACGCAGGGGTGATTCGTGGTTGAACAATATTCCTGTACTAGCAAATAATCCATAAGCCTCACGATAATTCGCCACCAGGCCGTGTGCCGACACCTTCGCAACTGCATAAGGACTACGCGGGTGAAAGGGTGTTTGTTCCGAAGCCGGGGTATCGCCGGTGTCGCCAAAACATTCACTAGAGCCTGCACTGTAAAAACGGATTGGTTTCTCTACGAAGCGGATCGCCTCCAGCAGATTCAATGTCCCAATGGCAATGCTCTCCATGGTTTCCACGGGTTGACCAAATGACAGCCCGACCGAACTTTGCCCTGCCAGATTATATATTTCATCAGGGTCGGCTGTTTTTATCGTCGAGAGTACGCTACGAAAATCGTTCATCGCCATCGAAACCGTGCGCACCTGACCCCGAATGCCCAAACGAGTCAAACTGCCAAATGTGGCAGTCATCTCATCACGAGATGTGCCAACGACCTCATAGCCTTTACCCAACAACAGTTGGGCCAGATAGGCACCATCCTGACCGCCAACGCCACAGATCAAAGCTCGTTTCATTTGGCATCTCCTAACATATTACTTTTTCAACCTTCCATCCCGCCTTGTGCGGTTCAAGTGAAAAATGCCCTGCCTTTTTTGTCTGACTCATTGTCAACAGACAACCGATATGCTGGAAAGCGGGTGGGAGAATATGGTCAGGAAAATAAGTGAACCATTATTGCCAATTAGCTAGCCTTTGTTAATAAGCCTGTTCAAATTTCCTTCAAATTGATTCAACACTGAATCAATAGCCATATGATTCTCCGCAAACTTCCGGGCAGCATCCCCAAGTCCCATACGCATATCTTCGTCTTGCACCAACCGCAATAACGAATGTGCAAATTCTACGGCATTGCCAGGGGCAACAACGATACCACAGTTGGAGACAACCTCTGCCAGTCGCGTACCCGCCTGAGCTGTAGCAATGACTGGCCTTCCGCTAGACAACATACCAGTGAGTTTTGATGGCATGACGAGATCGGCGGCATCAGCGGACTGCGGCAAAAGGTGAATGTCCGCCATATTCAAAAGCTCATTCAATTTTTCGATGGGCTGCAATGTTATCCAAGTCACATTCGGCAAGTGCGCGTATCTTTTTTTCAGTTTGGCTCGAGCAGCACCATCCCCGCAAAAAATAAATTTAAGCCGTGTTTGATGAATTAGTTGTTCTGCAGCCTCCAGAACCTTATCAAGCCCTTGCTTTTCACCCATATTGCCGGAATAAAGTGCCACGACAGAATCTGTCGGCACGCCAAGCTCCTCACGCATCAAGGAAGGAGCTTTAGTTGGAAAAATGGCATTGGTATCAACCCAGTTCGGGAACAGTAACGCCTTGTCATGCCGAACACCCTTGGCTATCAACCTTTCCGACATATTCGCCGAAATAGTAGAAACCCGGTCAAATAACCGCATCAATTGCTTCTCGGTATATAGCACCGCATGCCGCAAATATCTTGATGACAACAAACCCAAATCAAAAGCCGCATCCACCTCCAAATCTTGAACATGCAGCCATGCGTGTGCCCGGGATAAGCGAGCCACACCAAGCCCCATTGGCACACAAAACAAAGTAGGCTCAAGTATGAAAAAAACATCATGCCGCTTGAATACCTGCGACAATAAGATTGGAACACTTGAAAGCGCAAAAGAAAATAAATGTAGTAAACGTTTAACACCACTTAGCTGGCGCGGCACCCATAAAGGGCATCGATAAACCCTGACGCCTTTTAATTGCTCAGTGGCGTATGAACCTGCACGATAGGGTGCTTGAACCTTCCACCAGGGATAGTATGGAGGTGCTGTGATGACGGTTACATCATGTCCTTTCTCTACCAGCCATTCCGCCATCTCGGCATTATATTTTCCAATGCCGGTCAACTCTGGTGCATAATTGATACTGTAGATTAGGATGCGCATTAAAGCTTTTCACAATGCTCGGACATCATCGTTTGTCAGCAATGCAAAGCAGACAATCACCCCGACCCATGCTGTTGCCGAGCCACAACAACGGAAATCCCAAACCACGTATCACCAACAGCATAGCGGCGACTAACATGGTTGACCGAAGCTGTGTGGTTGGCTGCCCCGGTTTGCTAAACAAGCGCGCCAATATCGAATGCGTCACCCATAAGGCAGGCGTTTTTTGGCCAGATTTCGTCAACTCAAAACCCGAATTCTGCAGCACTGCCCCCAGCGTCACGGATGAAAAGTGGGAAATATGAAATGGCACATGCCAGTTTATCCAATATCGACCGAACATCGACCGCAGCCAACTCCGACTGTTGGGGCAACTGATCCAGACTTGCCCATTTGCGTCCAGGATACGTGCAACATGCTCAAGCATCTCAGCAGGGTTCAACGCATGCTCCAGCACATTGGACAGCACCACTACGTCATATTTTTCAGTCGGCTCAAACTGCTCTATTAGGTCGGAATGGACGACAAATCCCTTGTCTCGAGCAGCCTGAGCAGCCTTGCTATTCAACTCCAGCCCTTCTACAGCAAAGCCGCTACTTTGGTAGCGGAGCAGCCCGCGGCCTTCGTTGCAACCTACGTCCAGCAATCTCCCCGTACCAGGTACTGCATGAAAGGAAATATCACCGTCGATCTTCAGCCAGAGATCCCATAGCCATGAGTTCTGAAACCGCTTACGCAATCTCACATAACGGCTTTCCGCCTTGCCTTGCTCGCCGCCATAGTTATAGTAGGTTTCGTAAAGGTTTATTAATTCTTCGCCGTTTGGCAGAGGCGTTGTTTGCTCAAGGCCACAACTTGCACACTTCGCGATCCGGTAGGGTGTGGCGATGCCAAAACGCGTGTCGAAAAACTCATCGCTTCCAATGCGGATGGGTGATTTGCAATTCAAACAGCTCGCTGCGATCTCCGCTCTATTTGTTTCAGCCATCTTAGATTCGACCACTACTTAGCTGGCTCCGTAGATTCCGGGATAAAGAAAACATTGTAATAAACATCGTGTTGTTCCTTCGTAAATGGCATTAACTCTCCGCCCTCACCACCGCCAAGATAAAACGGGGCATACCCGTGACCAGACAGAAAATCACAAATCTCCGTGATAGAGCTTGAGTATTTATTCAAGTGTTCGGAAAATAGTTCGATCATCATCAGTCGTGGTCGGCACTGACTATTTGCAAGAATTGTCTTCATTCCCTGCAAAGCATGGAATTCCCATCCTTCTACATCCATTTTAAGAATATCTATTCTAGGCAGCTCGAAATCTGCAATGATCGTATCAATTTTTTTACACGGGATAACAACCCCGCCACTCTTTTTCTTGAAGACATTTACACTTGCATATGAAGAGTCTCCCTCGAAAGAAAAATTGATCTCCGAATCTTCATTTGATGCACCCATCCGTAATACCGTTACAATTTTATCCGTATTATTAATGACGGTGGCAAGCCCGATCAAACGCACGTTTCTCAGCAAAGGTTCTACCGAGAACACCCTCCCGGACTCACCCGTAAGCGAAGCAAACAGGTTAGTGAAATAACCCACGTTCGCACCCACATCGAGGCAGATATCCCCGGCTTTGAGCTGGCGTTCAAAGAATTGTGTCTCTTTCTTTTCGAAGAGTCTCAACTTGATTTTTCTTCCGACATGCTCGCTTTCCCAAATCATTTGACAGCGACCCTTGATGAAAACTTGACCGACTTGATTGCGATTATTAGAAAATACGCAGGATAAAATCCAGCCAAACACGGTTTGTTTTATTTTATTGAACATATCTCTGTGACCCTGTAGATAAGCGTACTCATCAATGTATTGTAGCCCGACACAATTTGGTTATATTCTTTAATAGTTTGATTCATGATGCTTTTTCAGTCCTGGAACAACCAGCATGAACAAGGTCAAGATCAATCCATAACTCAACATCTTGTATATCGGCTGAAACATGATGCCGATAATCAATGGGGGCAAGCATGAAACCAGCAGGATTATCCGCGTGATATCCCAAGGCTCTTTACCGCCAATCCGATTGACATGACCTAACAACCAGCCGACGATCAGCATCAGCATGCCAAATCCAATCAAACCACTCTTGAGTAGATAAAACGACAGCATGGAATGCGTGTATCGAGCTTGCTCACCCAATATCGGATTTTCGAAAGTCCCACCCCAACCTAGCCCGAATAACAGCGTTTGAGGAGATGCGGTAATAATGGCGATAACCGCCAACCATTCTGCTTCTTTGCCATTTGTTCCTACCATTTGCTGCTTGTCCATAAGCAATTGGATGATTGATGTGATAGGCACCCATAAAGCGATCATTCCAATCACGATCATTGGTAATACACGCGTATAAAGCCCTCGCTGCTTGATTTGTGTGACACACACACCGAATACGGCCAATACCAATAGCGCGGTATAAGCACGTAACCCGGCGATCATGAACCCGTAAGCGATAATTGCGCCACAACCGATCAAAGCAATACCTAACCACGTGCTTTGCCAGGATTTCACCAATAAAACGATGCCTGCTGAACAGAATAAAATACTAGTGAACAGAATGGCGGGGTCATAAAGTTTGATCAAAACCTCAGCTACCGCCTCCGGCCTTATACCATCGGGGATTATTCCTACAGCAGTTATTTGTCCTGCTTGCGGCTGGGAAAATACACCACTCATCAACATCTGCAAACGTGCCGGGCTTTCGTATAAATCAAGAACACCTGAATAAAAAATCATTGTGGCGATGGATCCCACGATGGCTATGGTGATCGCAATCAGGTGAGATCGCAAGACTTTGCTGCTCGAGCTTGTCGTCAAGGTCAGCAATATGGGCATGGCAAGCAAGAATAACAGGGGTATCAAGTCCCGTATCTGATTTCCTAAACCGTTCCCGTTATATAGCCCCCAAACCAACGGTACGAAAAGTAATACCACCGCCAATAAAACTATCTGCTTTGCCTTTTTTACTCTTCCTATTTCAGCTAGTGTGGGTCTCAAGAGCAAGGACCCGCCCAGCAATAATCCACACCCGATAATGATTTCAAGCCAAGTAATGTGGGGCGGCATCGGCGAGCCAATAGCAGTCAGGCTATAAGACAGCAACAACAACCCAACGCCAACCGGGACCAGACGCAGGCGGTGATAATATTCTTTCAGCAGTATCGTAGCATTCTGCACGTTATATCTTCCCTTTGCCCTGATCTCTCAACAAACCTTCTTTTAGCCTGTCATAGCGATTCTCGATCTCCGTCAAGGTCAATCCGTTGTCGTATTCCCATAGTCTGGCCTCAATACTGAATTTGAAATATGCGATTTGTATGCTGATGAATAGCCCCGGCCAGCCCCCACGAAAACCACCCAAGCCGAAGTACGTGCCGAAAAAATAGAACGCCAATTTCCACAATGCTCGCAAGCCGGAAAACTTCTGCCCAATCACCTCATGCCTCTGCAATGCCTCTAAGTCGGCATAGCGATTGTGTCCAAGCTCTAACTTGCAAGTATTATAGGAGCTGAAGTGCCACAGCGAAGTCTGATCGCTTGCCGGTATCTTGTGGATTTTATCTGGCGGAACCGAAAACTTGCCCAACTTGTGCACGATGTTACCGGTAAAATCCACGACACCGGGAACGAACATCCGCAGATGATGTTTCCCGTAATTGAACACCTCCTGCCCATACATGAAATTTTTGCGGAATATCTCAACGATTTTGTATCTATCCTCCTTAGAAATTTGCATCAATTGTTCCAACAAGACCTTGGGCAATAATTCATCAACGTAGCTCAGATATGCCCATTTCGTCTCGACTTTACTTAATGCAAAGTCCATAGTTTCTTTGTTTTCGATAAAGCCCGGATTGCGGAATGTATGGACATGTTCGGTGTACCGCGCTGCTATCTCGCACGTATTGTCCGTGCTGTGATTATCAATGACGACGATGCGACCCCACCCCTGTATGCCTCTCAGATAATGCTCCAAACGACGCTCTTCGTTAAAGGTGAAAACCAGAAAAGTTATTTGACTGTCCATATTTTCTTCACCTTTCCATTTTCATTACCAACATCTGGCTGACCAACATAGCGGCAGCAATTATCACATAAGTCCAGGCCGCACCTGCAGCACTATAAGCAGGAATCATCCCAAAACCCGCGATTAGCGCAGCAATAACCCCGCTGAGATTACCAAAGAATTCTACGCGATTCGATCCCAATACACGGTGTTTGATACCAAATAGACGAGCGTAAAAATACACACCTGATGCTATCCATCCGATGACCAGTAAATGCCAATGCGAAACGTAAAGATTACCCAGAATCAGCCCTACGATTTCCCTACCGAATACCACTGCTAAAACCAAACCCGATAGCCAGAAGATGATTCCGAATCTAAGTAATTGCGACGCACCGGCCTCCATATCATGCGAGCCGCTACCATGATGTAAGCGTGCCCAGTCTGCTACGACCTTCGTCTCAAACTGTTCCATCAACACATTTGCCAGGCTTGATATGCCGCGAATACTAGCTAATAGGGCCGCCTGCTCTTTACCCTGAAATATCCCCAACATGAACACTGGAAGATACGACCATAACCAGCCCAATGGCGCGCCCGCAATGAACAACCGGCTATATACAAGGTGCTCACGCGTAGCCTTAGCCCATGAAGTCGTGCTGGCGGTTCTTTTGCGAAGAGTCCTGATAAAGGCTGGTATGGCGGGCAGAGCCGCGCTCAACAATAAAACGACCAGTACTTGGCCTAGTGTTTCAGGTTTGTAAGCCAACAGACCGATTATCCGTATCGGGTAAAGTGCAGCACTGGCATATACGGCATCTCTGGTGCGTGAAAAAATATATGCAGCACGTCGCGAAAAGTCCGCCTGTTGTTGCAAGATCAAAAATACCAGCAACAGCGCAGCTTCGATTATCGAAGCCTGCCAACCGAAAATCCCCCCCGCCATGAACCACGTAACGCTGACCAGCAAAGCAAGCAGGCAGGATTGTAATAGCTGCAACCTTGCCATCGTGATCTGATATGCGCCATCCTGCGTTGGTGCACGTGTTGCTGTTCCCTGAAATATCCCGGCCACATTCAACAGCAGCAAAGCCATATAGCTGGCAAACACATAGGTGAATTTTCCCTGCTCCGCCAGAGGCAAGAGATTCGCGCAGACTGCAATCGTCAGGAAGTTACCACCTGAAACCAATGCCTGATCCGCAAAACTGCCCATCTTTCGCATCCGGCTCAAGAGTGTTATTAGAAAGTCAGGCAAGAATATCTACTTTCATCCGTATGATTTTTGCTGCCACTATGTCGCCCGCCACCATCTTTATTATTTACACCCTGCTAGGATCAACTTGGATTCCTGTAAAATACTCTCCATCGAAGTCAGATCGGGCTGATACCCAAATTGTGATGCAATATCATTCTGCGAGTAGTAGTGTGGTTTATTGCCTGTCGCATTAATGCCTTTTGCCGTGCCGACTATTTCATAGCGCAGACCGAACGCCTTTTGCATCGCTTTCAACAAGTCTGATTTAGCGATAGGTGCGCGACTATAGCAATCCACTGCGACATTAGTAGCCGGCGCAGCAAGAAGCGCATTTATCATCTTGAAAAAATCGAGTGGGCTCAAATAATCGCGCACGATGTGATCGGGGGATGTCATGAGCGTAGTCTGGTGGCAAATGGCCCGCAATATATCTGCGATTAAAAATCGGGCTGAAATATCCTGGGTTCGGCTGAAATAATTAAACACCCTGATATCGAAGATAGAAAAATCAGGATTCGCTCTATGCCTGCATTCTGCATGCAATTTGGCTACACCATACCATTCGTGTGGTGCCAGGTCGTTTATGGCAACGACGGCGGGCGTACCTCGCTTGACTGGCGCATCGAACACTGACCCGTATGCCGCACCACTGCTCAAAAACAGGTATCTACATGCCGAATGTGTCCGAAGATACGTCAATACCATCTCGTCAAAACGAAGTGTGAGATCGAAAATAGCGTTGCCCATCTCTACCGCCTGGGCAGGATTGCCCACGCCGACGAAATTGATGACTGCATCAAATTCCTGATCGGGAAAGACAGCATATTCATCCGACGGATAGCGTACCGAGAATCCCTCATCAGCAAGCCATTTCGTCACTTCATCGGGCCGACGTGAGAAAAGATGCAGGGATGTTTCCAGTGTATTGGAAAACGAGACAATCAGATCTCTAGCTATCTGACTATTTGCCCCAAGGATGGCTATATGCTTCATTTGGACATATTGTTAATCGACGAGCTTGGGAAACTGCTCGTCAAGCTTTGATCCAAAAGCCAAACGTGGACGACATTCTGTAGCACCATCCATGATGACCTCAATGAGCATCGGACCTTTATGCCCATCAAGCATAGGCAGTACGCTCTCCATATCCATAGCACTCTCAATACGATGCGCCTCCAGACCGTAGGCTTTAGCGATATCGACAAACGACGGACTGCTATAGCCCTTCTTCGTAGACTGGTCACGCCCATTGAAATACATATCCTGAAAGTTCTTCACCATCCCTAAAACCGAGTTGTTCATCACAATTATCGTTATATCCAGATTCAGGCGATTCAATGTATCCAACTCCTGGATATTGATTTGCAGGCTACCGTCTCCGGTGATTACGATGACTTTGTGTCGTGATTGGATAGCAACACCGAATGCCGTAGGCAGGGCAAAGCCCATCGCACCCATACCACCACTATAGTGGATAGCCTGACCGGGCGACAGGCGCAAATTTTGCGCCGCCCACATCTGATGGTTGCCCACATCACAAACGAAATCAACATCGTGACCAGTTAATATATTATTCAGTTTCCCGAAGAGTTCACTGGGACTAATCTCCCAGTCGGAGTATTCATTGACCTTTGCGCGATCACGCCGCTTCGCCAAGTCTGACAACCAGCGTGAATCGAGATCAGGGAAAACACCCTTTCCTAGATTGAATTCCTTAAAAAACGCTTCTGAAGAGGCGCAAATATTCAAATCTCCCTGCACCCGATTTTCCAATTGTGCGGGATCGATATCTACCTGAACGATTCGTGCATTACGTGCAAAATCAGCTGCGTCTGAACCTGTCTGCCTGACATCCAGACGTGCCCCGACTACGACCAGCAGGTCACAATTTTGCACCGCCCAGTTGGCCTCACGATTACCATAGCTACCTATCATGTTGAAGTAACCATTACGGGCTATCACGCTCTCGTGACCCATAAGCGTAGAGACATAGGGTAAACCCGTCTCTTCTGCCGCCAACAACCATGAGTCCATCGAATCCGCACAGCGGGCACCACCACCGAGACATATCAACGGGCGCTGGGCATTTTTGCATAATGCCTCCAGCTTCATCATATCCTCTGCGGCTATCGCATCATCGCTATCGATTGCCAGCGGTTTGTCTATCCATTTTTCAACCAACTCATTCGCAATCTCGGCCCGCTGGATATCATTGGGTATATCAATCAATACAGGTCCTTCGCGCCCACTCAGTGATACGGATAATGCTTTGCGCAATTCTACCAACAGGTCTTCAACACGATCGACTCTTACCGCATATTTGGTCAGCGATTTCGTGACCTCGACGATATCCAACTCTTGGAAACCCTGCTGTCTGATGGCTCGTTCTCCTTTCAGCTCACGAGTATTCACCTGACCGGTAATGAATAAGCACGGCACCGAATCAAACCAGCAACTCCCAATGCCTGTGATCAGGTTGGTTGCCCCCGGACCGCTGGTTCCCATTGCTACGGCAATTTTTTTGCCTCGACTGTGCCGCGCTACGCCTTCAGCAGCAAATGCAGCCGATTGCTCATGATGCATTGAAACGATGTTGAATTTTCTCGTTTCGGAAAAACTGTCCAATAAATGGGTGATCATGCCACCCACCAGCTCAAAACAAGTATCTACCTGATGTGCAAGTAAATATTTTGCAACGGCATCAGAGGCTTTCAAAGTTCACACTCCACATCCTGAATAAATAATCTGTTGGATACCCCGCGTCCAAAATCAAACCCGTTGCCCCTTCCTTCCATCCTACCTTTGCCATTAGCCATATAGCGGTGGTTAGACTCGACTTTATCAATTATCTTGCCCATGAATCTTGCCTTTCTCCAAAAGCATCCGGCTCACGCCATCCTCAAGATTGATTTTGGCCTGCCATCCGGGTAGCGCCTCACCTTTGCTCCAGGTACTCATCACCTCACGCTCTCTGTATTGCCGCCCACCCCACTCAATATTCAACTTTTTACCCGTTACTTCACTATAGATTTTAACCAGTTCTTTGAGCTTGATGGGTTGCCCTGATGTAACCGCGAATTTACGATGTCCCGCATTGCTGTCACTCAGCACTTCGTCAGCCGCCAGCAAAAAAGCATCGATCACATCATCGATATAGACGATGTCGATCAATTGCTCACCCGGAGACATACTCAATGTTGATTGCGACTGCGCCGTTTTCTCCAACAAATGAAACAGCTTGGGACGTGGATCATCAGGGCCATAGGTATCGAAGAGCTTCAGTGTGATCGCTTTTAACGAAGCTGTCTCGACGTAGTATTGCAATATCGCCTCAAAAGATTGCTTGGTCGCGGCATACAGATTGACCGGGCTGTAATCCTTGTTCTCGTAATGCTGCCATGAGGTGCCGGTATTCACCAGACCGGTCACGCCACTTTCCTTCATCGCTTCCAGCAATTGCGTGGAGAACAGTACGTTGCTGGTGACTAATTGGGCGACATCTTTTGACCTGTGTTCTGAAAGGAATAGTGATGCCAAGTGAAAAACCACCACAGGCTTCGCGACTGACATGATATCCATCAAACCTTCGGTACTACCGTCGTGGGTATGTAGCGACACGTTATCAACACAGCCATCCAACGCTTTCAAATCAGAATCCGGCCTGACGATGGCGTGAATCTCCCAACCGATGTCGACCAGGCGGCGGATCAGATTCGAGCCGACAAAGCCTGTCCCGCCAGTGACCAGTGCAACGTTGCTTCTCCCCATCGTCACACCCCTATGGTTCAAACCTGAATGGACTGTCAAAATCATTCATGGTCGGGAAGGCTTGATCCCGTTCGGAAAGAACCGGTGCAGAAGTAGGCCAGTCAATACCCGCTGTATCCCACTTGATTCCACCATCATGCTCAGGTGCATAAACTGCCGTCACCTTGTATTGCATGATGGTGTTATCGGTAAGCGTATAGAATCCATGCGCTATCCCCGGTGCGATATAGAGCATGTTGCCAAGCTCGCCACTCAATTCAAATGTTGCTGATTGTTGATAGGTTGGCGAACCTACTCGAAGATCAACGATGCTATCCACCACCTTGCCGGAAAGGCAGTAGGCTAATTTGAATAGTTCATACGGCGGTGTCTGAAAATGCATTCCTCTCAGCACACCTTTATGCGAAACCGAAAAATACTCTTCAGCGAATTCAGTGACCAAGCCATGCTCCGCGAAGATCTCTTGATGGAATGTCTTGACGAAGCTACCACGAGCATCTTTCCTGATATCAGTGAACAGCTGATAACACCCGGGAATAGTGGTTTCTTCAACTCTCATATCAAAAGTTCACGCCGAAATATGATTCAAGCTGGGTGATGACAAAGTCCAGCATCGCCTTGCTCAAGCCCGGATATACACCGATCCAGAAGGTGTCATTCATCACGGTATCGGTGTTCGTCAGCTCACCTGAGATGCGAAACTCTCTACCCTTCATGTAAGGCTGGCGAGTCAAATTACCGGCAAACAACAGACGCGAACCAATCTTGCTTTCATCTAGATATTGCAGCAGATCAACGCGATTGATGCCCGCTTCCGGTTTGATCGTGATCGGGAAACCAAACCACGACGGGTCGCTGTTCGGTGTTGCCTCTGGCAGTAGCAGAAATTCTTCACAACTCTTGAGACCTGCTTTCAAATAGGCGAAGTTTTCTTTACGCGCTGCGATGAATTCATCCACTCGATCCATCTGCGCCAATGCACAGGCCGCCTGCATATCGGAGATTTTGAGGTTGTAGCCTAAATGTGAATAGGTGTACTTATGATCATACCCTTCCGGCAAATCACCCAACTTCCAACAGAAGCGCTTGCCGCAAGTATTGTCCTGACCCGGCGGACAATAACAGTCACGCCCCCAGTCGCGGATCGACTCGACGATCTGTTTGAGTTGATCGTTATTGGTGAACACCGCCCCGCCTTCACCCATCGTGATGTGGTGAGCAGGATAAAAACTCAACGTGCCGATATCGCCGAAAGTGCCTGCTAATTTTCCGTTATAAGTAGAGCCCAACGCATCGCAACAATCTTCGATCAACCACAGATTATGCTTCTTGGCGAGCGCCGTAATGGTATCGAGATCATAAGGATTACCCAATGTATGCGCGAGCATGATGGCCTTGGTCTTAGACGTGATCGCAGCTTCGATCTTCGCCGGGTCGATGTTGTAGGTACCCAGCTGAACATCTACGAACACCGGCACCGCACCATGTTGCAGGAGGGGATTCACCGTCGTCGGAAAGCCTGCCGCCACCGAAATGACTTCATCACCCGGCTGGATCGCACGCTCTCCCAGCTTATGCGATGTCAGCGCCGAAAAAGCCAGCAAGTTGGCCGATGACCCTGAGTTGGTGGTGAGCGCATGTTTGACACCCAAAAATTCGGTGAGCCTCTTTTCAAAGGCATCATTAAAACGACCTGTCGTCAGCCACCCGTCCAGCGAGGCTTCCACCATATTCTGTAATTCTGCTGAACCGATCACCTTGCCGGATGGCGGCACGACATTCTTACCCGGCTCAAACGCGACAGGCTCATAAGCGATGTCGGCATATTGTTTGACGAGGTCAGCAATCTGGGAGCGTAGCTGTTCTTTGGTACTCATATTCTCTTTCACTGATTGTTGTATCTTGTTATTTCGCTTTTATCTGGTCGTATTGCTCTATTTGCTCTAGGGTAAAGCGGCGCATATCTTGTTTTGCAATCCAAGCGCGCTGCCAAGCGACGATCATTTCCAGCGTTTGCCCTAAATGCCAGCGTGGTTGCCAATCGAGTTTCATCTTCGCCTTGGAGCAGTCGAGTTTTAGATAATGCGCCTCGTGCGGATGATCGCCCTTATCCAACTGCCAACTCGCGCCGCCACCCCATTTTTGTGTGAGTTGCTCAACGATCCATTGCACCGGTTTTGCATCTTCATCGCTTGGGCCGAAGTTCCAGCCTTCTGCATAGGCAACGCCATCTTCGTAAAGCATTTGTGCGAGTTGCAGATATCCGCTCAGCGGTTCCAGCACATGCTGCCAAGGGCGAATCGAGTGTGGGCTGCGGATCAGCACCGGTGCACCCGAGCTGATCGCACTCAGAATATCAGGGATCAGGCGATCTTCTGCCCAGTCACCGCCACCGATGACATTACCGGCACGCCCTGAAGCGATGGCGACACCATGTTCTCCATACTTTGCCGGATCAAAAAATGAGTTTCGATAGGCGGATGTCACTAACTCTGCACAGCCTTTGCTATTGCTATAGGGGTCAAAGCCACCCATGGGCTCATTTTCTCTGTAACCCCACACCCACTCTTTATTTTCATAACACTTATCACTGGTGACATTAACCACCGCTCGCACTGATTTTGTCTGCCGCACGGCTTCAAGCAAATGCACCGTACCCATCACATTAGTGGAGTAGGTCTCGACCGGATCGACATAGGAGTATCTGACCAACGGTTGCGCAGCCATGTGGATGACGATATCCGGCGCTGCTGCTTGCATCGCCGTCATCAACACAATCCCGTCTCGAATATCGCCAATGACAGAATTCATCCCTTCTGTAACACTGGCGACTTCGAATAAGCTCGGATCAGTTGGTGGTGATAGGGCGTAACCCGTCACTTCAGCACCGAGTTGTTGCAACCACAAGCTCAGCCAACTCCCCTTAAAGCCGGTATGCCCTGTCAGAAATACTTTTTTTCCACGCCAAAAGGAGATATTCACTTCCACACTTTCCAAGGTGCTTTACCGGACTGCCATAATTCTTCCAGATGATTCTTGTCACGCAAGGTATCCATCGGTTGCCAGAAACCAGGATGCAAATAGGCCGATAGTTGACCATCACGGGCCAGCTTTTCCATCGGATCCCTTTCCCATATCGTCGTATCACCGTCGATCAAGTCTATGACCTTGGGCGACACCACGAAAAAACCGCCGTTGATCCAGAATCCATCCCCGTTCGGCTTTTCTTCGAAGCTGGTCACGCGATCACCTTCTAGGTTAAGAGAACCGAATCGCCCCGGTGGTTGAACGCCTGTCAACGTGGCTAGTTTTTTCTGTTTCTGATGAAAGACAATCAATTTCGCAATGTTCACATCGCTGACCCCGTCACCATAGGTAAAACAAAAATCTTCTCCATCAAGGTAATCACGAACTCGCTTTAATCGCCCGCCGGTCATCGTCTCTTCGCCGGTATCCACCAGCGTCACCTTCCAGGGTTCGGCATGTTGTTGATGCACCTCCATGCTGTTGTTTTCCATATCGAAGGTCACATCAGACATGTGCAGGAAATAGTTGGCAAAATACTCCTTGATCATGTAACCCTTGTAGCCACAGCAAATCACAAAATCATGAATGCCATGAGCCGAATAGGTTTTCATGATGTGCCACAAAATCGGCTTGCCGCCGATATCGACCATCGGCTTGGGACGCGTCGAAGTTTCTTCACTGATTCGCGTTCCCAATCCGCCCGCGAGTATGACTGCCTTCATTCTGAAGCCTCTCTGAATAGCTGATACGTCTTGCCGATGCCCTCTTTTAGGCTGGTATTTGCACGCCAACCGAGGCTGTATATTTTTGTCACATCCATCACCTTACGCATCGTGCCATCCGGCTTGGAGGTGTCTTGAATAAATTCACCGGTATAACCGACCACTCCGGCAACCGTTTCAGCCAATTCACGAATCGTCAGGTCTGTTCCGGTACCGACATTGATTAACGGACACAGGGCCGAATCGACCAGTGCGTTGTACTTTTTATCATCCAGCGCAGCAAGAAACACCAGCGCGTTCGCCAAATCTTCCACATAAAGGAACTCACGCTTCGGCTTGCCAGTACCCCACAAGACCACCTCTTTTGCATCAGCCTTTTTTGCTTCATGCATCTTGCGCATCAGCGCAGGCAGCACATGTGAGTTATTCAGGTCGTAGTTATCGCCCGGCCCGTATAGATTAGTAGGCATTGCCGCCAACCATTTAGTGCCATATTGACGGTTATATGACCAACACATCTCCACACCCGCAATCTTGGCCAATGCATAAGGCCGGTTCGTCGCCTCCAACGGACCGGTCAGCAAGTATTCTTCCTTGATGGGCTGCGGGCAATCGCGCGGATAAATGCATGAACTACCGAGAAAGATCAGCCGATTAACCTTTGTTGCGTGGGCTGCCCGAAAGATATTTGCCTCGATAAGCAGATTGCTCATCAAAAAATCTACCGGATAGGTGTTATTGGCGTGGATGCCTCCAACCTTAGCCGCTGCCAGAAAAATAACTTCCGGCCTTTCCTGTTCAACAAATTTCAGGGTCGCGTCGGCATCTTCCAGATCAAGCTCGGCATGAGAACGAACCACAATGTTGGCATACCCCTGTCGCTCAAGCTCACGCTTAATCGCACTACCTGCAAGCCCGCGATGACCGGCGACATAGATTTTGGCATTCTTATCCATCAGCAGCATTTACTCGTGATAATCATAGGCGGCAAAACCGTGCTTCTTAACCAGTTCATCACGCTCGGCACTCTTGAGATCTTCACGCACCATTTCTGATACCAGCTCCTGAAAGGTGATCTTCGGCGTCCAACCCAGCTTCTCCTTCGCCTTGCTCGGATCGCCAAGCAATGTCTCAACTTCGGTTGGCCGGAAATAACGTGGATCGACTTGCACGATGCAGTTGCCATGCTCGTCGTAGCCCTTCTCATCAACACCCTTACCTTTCCAAGTAATGCTGATGCCCAGCTCCTGCGCCGCCGCGTCGACAAACTGGCGCACGCTAAATTGCACACCAGTAGCGATAACAAAATCTTCCGGATTATCTTGTTGCAGCATCAACCATTGCATCTCAACATAGTCCTTAGCATGACCCCAGTCACGCAGGGCATCCATATTGCCCAGATAAAGGCAGTTTTGCAGGCCCAACTTGATACGCGCCATGGCACGCGTGATCTTGCGCGTTACAAACGTCTCTCCTCGAATCGGAGACTCATGATTGAACAAAATGCCATTACATGCGTACATGCCATAAGCCTCGCGGTAATTCACTGTGATCCAGTAGCCATATATCTTAGCAACCGCATAAGGACTGCGCGGATAGAAAGGGGTGGTTTCCTTTTGCGGGACTTCCTGCACCAGACCATACAACTCCGAAGTTGAAGCCTGATAGAAACGGGTTTTTTTTTCCAGACCCAGAATTCGTATCGCTTCCAGTATGCGCAGCGTACCGATGCCATCCGCATTGGCGGTGTATTCAGGCGTCTCGAATGAAACGGCTACATGACTCATTGCCGCCAGATTGTAGATCTCGTCCGGCTGTACTTGTTGGATGATGCGAATAAGATTGGTCGAATCGGTCAGGTCACCGTAATGGAGCATGAAGTGCCTGTCAGAGACATGGGGGTCTTGATACAAATGGTCGATGCGATCTGTGTTGAACAAAGAAGCACGGCGTTTGATGCCATGTACATCGTAGCCTTTTTTAAGCAGAAATTCTGCTAAATAGGCTCCATCCTGCCCTGTTATACCCGTGATCAGCGCAACTTTATTTGTTTGACTCATTTCATTACTCTTTCAAAAGTGATTGTTTATCTGCCGTAATTGTCTTCGTATCGCTCGATGTCGTCTTCACCCAGATAATCCCCGACCTGTATCTCAACTATGTGCAAAGGCTCTGTCCCGAGGTTTTCCAGACGATGCTTGGTGCCGATCGGAATATAGGTGCTTTGGTTCTTCTCTATCGTCATCACCTTATCGCCGTTGGTCACCGTCGCAGTACCGGATACCACCACCCAGTGCTCTGAACGCTGACGGTGACTTTGCAAACTGAGGCGCGCACCGGGGGCAACTTCGATACGTTTGATTTTGAAACCATCCGAGTCTTCTTCCAGCACGGTGTAACTGCCCCAGGGTCGGTTGACCTTGACGTGGTAGACATGCTCAGTTGCACCCTTTGCGTCCAGTGCATCAACCACTTCGCGTACACGCTGGCTCTGGTCGCTCTTGGAAACCAATATCGCATCGCTCGTCTCGATCACTGACACCTCTTCTAGGCCGATCGCTGCTACCAGACGTTTCTCCGAACGTATCAGGCTATTCTTGCACCCCAGTGCGATCACATTGCCCTGTACCGCATTCCCGTCTGCATCCTTGTCGGAAATATCATGCACGGCCTGCCAGCTACCGACGTCGTTCCAACCGATATCACAAGGGATTAATGAAACCCTGTCTGACTTTTCCAATACACCGTAATCAATGGAAATCGAAGGCATGTTGATAAAATGATTCTCCACCGCCTGCTGGAAATTGCTGCTCGCAGCACTTTCAGAAAGTATGGTCTGGATGACTTGATCGACCTCCGGCAGATACTGCTTGATCTCAGCCAGAATCGTCGATGCCCGCCACACGAACATACCGGAATTCCAGTAATACCCGCCATCCGCTAAAAACTTTTCTGCGGTAGCATCGTCAGGCTTTTCGGTAAACCGCTCTACCTCATATATTTCAGGGTCGGCAGAGCTGTGCGCTTTGATATAACCAAATCCGGTATCGGGGCGGGTCGGCTGAATACCGAAAGTCATCAATTTGCCATTCTCGGCAGCCTTGATCGCAATGTCCAGATGCTCACAAAATTTCACTTCGTCCTTAATAATATGGTCTGCTGGCAAAACCACCATCACAGGATCATCTTCATTCGCGGCAAGATAAGCTGCTGCCAGCGCAATCGCCGGCGCGGTATTGCGCCCGACCGGCTCATACAGCGCCTGATAGGGAAGCAGCTCATGATAGGCCTCGCCTTTGGCGTGTGACTCCTGCGTGACGATCATGACATTACTGGTGTCGATCACCGGGGAGAGCCGATCGATCGTGGTTTGAAGCAACGAAGACGCACCATCCAGTGCCAGAAATTGCTTCGGCAAATGTTGACGCGACAACGGCCATAAGCGACTACCGCTACCGCCAGCCAGAATTACTGCAAATACTTTACGATTACTCATTAATCCATTCCGATAATTTCAGTCTGAGCGCCGACTTTTGAACCCGGCCTCGTGAAAAGCCAGTTTCATGAAACAACATAATAAGTGAGCCCAAAACACCAGCCCAGCGCATTATCACCGAACTGATATGCCGCATCAACCTAAGCAAGCTCTAATTAATACCTCCCGCACCTTACATCAACGCTTCCTAAAGGCGCGCATCATCATTTAAGATGCGTCCATCCCACTCGACACAACATTAATATTCTATGGCGCATGACATCGCCGATCCCGATACCCCGCGTATCCTGCTGGTCAAGACCACCTCGCTAGGCGATGTGTTACACAACCTGCCCGTGGTCAGCGACATCGTACGTCATCACCCCAATGCAAAGATCGACTGGATAGCCGAACAAAGTTTCGCTGCTCTCCCTAAGCTGCATCCTGCGGTACACAACGTGATTCCGGTTGCAGTGCGCCGTTGGCGCAAAAAACTTCTCAATCCCGATACTTGGCGTGAGATACGTGCTTTCCGTTCCATGCTTGCCTGGGAAAACTACGATATCTGCATCGACACACAAGGTTTGATCAAGAGCGCGCTGCTAATGCGTGGTGCAAACGGCACCCGTTGCGGCTATGACAAAGACAGTGCCCGTGAGCCATTGGCCGCGAATATGTACCAATACACTTATCCCGTTGCAACGGGACAACATGCCGTTGAGCGCAATCGCCAACTGGTAGCGCAAGCACTCAGCTATACGCTGGAAGGCCCGGCAGATTTTGGCATTCGCCTGCCGCAAGCCGAGCCTTTTGAGTGGTTACCGCAGGACGACTATGCAGTATTGCTGCACGCCACCAGCCGAAACGACAAACTGTGGGATGAAGCCTACTGGGTCAAGCTGGGTAATGCACTACATCAAAAAGGTATCCGTTGCGTCCTGCTCTGGGGCAGTGCATCCGAGCAGATACGTAGCGAACGCCTTTCCGCGAAAATTACCGATGCCATCGTGCCACCGCGACTGAATCTTGATCTGGCAGCCGTACTACTTGGCAACGCATGCGCCGTGGTCGGTGTTGATACTGGCCTCGCGCATCTGGCTGCAGCAGTGAATGTTCCCACAGTCGGCATTTACACCGCCACCGACCCGACGTTGACGGGGCTTTATACCGGCGAGCGCACTATCAACCTCGGCAATATCGGACAGTCGCCGGATGTTGCATCTGTGCTGGATGCCCTGCACGGGATGAACGCATGCTGAAGCCGCGCACCTTTTACAGTTTTGCGCTGTATCTGCTGCTCCCTTATATTTTTATCCACCTCGCATGGCGTGGACGCAAACAACCTGAATACCTGCACCACATAGGCGAACGGTTCGGCCGCTATTCGCAAAAACCCGACGACGATAAGCCGCTCATCTGGTTACATGCCGTTTCGGTCGGTGAAACCCGCGCCACCCAGAGTCTGGTCACGCAGCTACGGGCAAGCCACCCCGACCACCGCATCCTGCTGACCCACACCACGCCTACCGGACGCGATGCCAGCGAACAACTGTATGGCGATGATGTCATGCGGGTGTATCTGCCCTATGATTATCCGTTCGCGGTGCGCCGCTTTTTAAACCAGTTCCGCCCGCAACTCGGCATACTGATGGAAACCGAAATCTGGGTGAATCTGATCCACGCCTGCCGCAATAACAACATTCCTTTGCTGCTGCTCAATGCGCGCATGTCGGAAAAGTCCGCTAAGGGCTATGCATGCTTCGAAAAGCTGACCCGCCCTACGCTAGCCGCGCTGAGTGCCGTCGCCGCCCAAACTGATGACGATGCCGCGCGCCTGATTCAACTGGGTGCAGACAATGTCTCGGTGATGGGTAACCTCAAGTTCGATATAGAACCCCCTGCGGCGATGTTGACACTGGGTAGTCAACTGCGTGAGCAATTCGGAAATCAGCGCAAAGTGTTCCTCGCTGCTAGCACTCGCGACGGTGAGGAAACCCTGCTACTCGATGCATTACAACCGACACAAGAGTCCAATCACCATGCCGTTCGTGGCGAGCCTGTCGAACCACCAATCGCAACGTCAAACCCCTTCGACAAGCTCGGAGCGAACGGTAATTTATTGGTCGTGATCGTGCCTCGCCATCCGCAGCGTTTCGATGAAGTCGCCAATCTGCTAGAGCAGCGCAACATCAAATTTCAGCGGCGCAGTGCGGATCAACCCATTGTAACTGACACCGCCGTGGTATTAGGTGACAGCATGGGTGAGATGTTCGCCTACTACGCCGCAGCCGACCTCGCTTTCATCGGCGGCAGCTTGTTGCCCTTCGGCGGACAGAACCTAATCGAGTCTTGTGCTGTTGGCACGCCTGTACTGATCGGCCCGCACACTTATAATTTCACCGAAGCCACCCGATTGGCGACCCAATGTGGGGCAGCGATTCAGATCCAGGATGCCGCACAATTGATCACCGAAGCACAGCGGCTACTGGCTGACACCGCATCATTAGACAAAATGCGTAAGCAGTGTTTGAATTTCGTCAGCCTCAATCATGGCGCGACCGACAAGGCACTACACATCATCACTCAGAACACCATTAACCGGATATAACAGAAATAAAATTACTATTTAGGGCACTTAATCAGCTTTTCCTTAACTAACCGGGGAGACTCAGACCTCAACAACGACATTACCCGTAAACGCACCATTTATCCTGTATTGAGTTAGATTGTTTTTTTTATATGGACAGCAATAGTTCTAACAACACAAAACGCAACATCTATATCGTCGTGCTCGCCATCATGGTGCTGCTGCCGATCAGTGTGACCGCCTATAAACTGTACGCGCTTGATTATCCGTTGGCCGGATTGATCCCGACTCACAGTTACAACGTCGAGGTCAGTATGCAGACTGACGGACATGGCGAAGCTATTAATATTCGTACTTATCTCCCCAAAACAGACTCGCGGCAATCCGTAGACAATGAACACAATTCCTCAGGTGCTTTTACGACTGAGATCACATCGGATCAACTCAATCGCGAGGCGACTTGGCATGCGGATAGTATGCGCGGCCAACAAAGCGTGCTGTATGCCTATTCGGTGCGTGCTAACCATGTGCGTTTCAATATCCCGCCTGCGTTGACCATACCGGATTCATACCCTGCGGTACTGGCCCCTTATCTCGTCGCCGAGCCGGGCATACAGAAGGACGACCCGGAAATCGAGGCCGCGTTACGCCGGATAGTGCCGATTCATAATCCAACCATACTCGAGGCTGTCACCCGAATTCATCGAGAGTTGCAGGACAATATGGAAAACCGGAATTTCTCCGGGTTTACCGATGCGCTTACCGCCCTGCGGCTGGGTGAGGCCAGTTGTAATGGCAAAAGCCGGCTATTCGTCGCGTTGTTGCGCAAGCTCAATATTCCTGCACGGCTGGTAGGTGGCCTAGTCATGCAGTCGGGTAGTAAGCGCACTAGTCATCAATGGATAGAGGTGTATGTCAACGGACACTGGGTACCATTCGATACCATCAACGATCATTTCGCTGAGATCCCTGCAAACTACCTGACGCTGTACTACGGTGACGAGGTGTTGTTCAAACATACCGCTAATGTGAATTTCCAGTATTTCTTCAAGATCAGCAAACAGCTCGTCACAAGGCCGGATGCGCAAAGTGCGCTCAGCCAGTCGATGCTGAACGTCACTAATTTCTATGCCTTCTTTGAACGCGTTGGCATTTCACAAAACCTGCTGACGATATTGCTGATGCTGCCGCTCGGTGCGCTGGTCACTGTGGTGTTCCGCAACGTGATCGGCCTAGAGACTTTCGGCACCTTCCTGCCTGCACTGATCGCCTCAGCGGCACGCGATACTGGTTTGCTGTGGGGCATGATCGGTTTTATCGCCATCATCATCGTTTCGGCAATCGTGCGCAGAGCACTCGATTGGCTGCAATTGCTACACTCGCCCAAGATGGCGATCATGCTGACCACCGTGGTGATCGTGATGATGACGATCACGGTGGGTGGTGTTCAGCTGGGTCTGTTCGAATTGGCACACATGACGCTATTCCCGATCGCGATTCTTGCGATCACCGCCGAACGCGTCGCACTGATGGAGTCTGAACAGGGCGGGATGAAGGTCGTGCAAATATCATTCATGACGCTGATCGTGATTGCTGCCTGCTATGTAGTGATGGATTCGCTGTTCATGCAAAGCTTGATACTCGCTTTCCCTGAACTGCTGCTGGTGGTGATCGCACTCAACTTGTGGCTGGGCAAATGGATAGGCATACGCGTGATGGAGTTTCTGCGTTTCCGCCGCCTGATAATGAAGAGGGCGAAATGAGCATGTTGAACACGTTGATGGCTGGCCTGATCGATGCACGATCACGTGCAAAAACCGTGTTGTCGATGAATCGACGTAATCTGCATTACATCTATACACGCAATGAGCGGAAATATTTTCCGCTTGCAGACGATAAGCTACTCGCCAAAGAGACGCTCATCCCGCTAGGGGTGCGTATGCCGGAAACCTACCGCGTCTATAGTTATTTCTATGAGTTGCGCGACCTTGAACAATCGCTCCAGCACCTACATGATTTCGTCATCAAGCCGGCGCAGGGTAGTGGCGGCAACGGCATCATCGTGATTGCGGGTAAGAAAGGGCGCAACTGGCTGGGTATCAGCGGCAAGGTCTATACCCTGTTCGATCTGAAAAAACATATCACCGATATCATTTACGGTGTCTATTCACATGATCTGGGAGACAAGGCGATCATCGAAAGCCGTATCGTCCAGCATCCAGAGGTGGCAGAGCTGAGCCTGCTTGGGCTTGCCGACGTGCGTGTGATCATTTGCGACGATATACCCGTCATGGGGATGACGCGTCTCCCGACGCGCCAGTCAGAGGGCAAGGCTAACCTTCATCAGGGTGCGCTCGGTGTCGCCATCGACATTGATACCGGCCTGACCACGAATGCCAGTTTCCTCGGTCAGCCTATCGAAGAACATCCCGATAGCGCGATCCAACTAATCGGGCGAACCCTGCCGTATTGGGCAGAAGTCATGGACTTAGCAAATCGAACAGCGCAAGCGGTTCCGCTCAAATATTTGGGCGTAGACATTTCAATCGCTATTGACGGGCCGTTGCTGCTTGAGATCAACGTCCGACCTGGTCTGGAGATACAAAATGTGAATGATCGGGGAATGTTGCCGATACTTCAGGGAATGTACGAGCATGAGGTCGTCAGCAAATGAATAGCGGACGGTTGATGAGTTTGTTACGCGAAAGTTTCGTGCCAGTCGTCATCGTGATTCTGGCCCTGTTCCTGATGTTGCTGTATGTGCAGTTCCGTGCGGAATATGATGCCGGCAAAGTCACCGTGATCAATATCCAGCCTATTGCACCGTCTGTCTTAGAGGATATCGACGCGGTCGTCGCACTGGGAGAAACGGAGCCTATCGCTTCCGGCGAACTCGGTTCAGAGCAGCAAAGGGCGGCTGAGCTGATGGTACAGTCGAAGTGGCAGGAAGCTGAAGAAATCTACCTGGGCATTCTTTCGCTTCAACGCAGTTCAATGGCACTCAACGATCTGGGCATCCTGTATTTGAAGAAAGGCGACGTGCCACGCGCGCTAGACTATTTCAATCAAGCGGCCCAAACCGATCCGTCTGATACCAGTGCCTTATTCAATCGGTCATTAGCACTTTCCCGCAGTGGTCATCCTCAACAGGCGATCGGGTCTTATCGCAAACTACTTTCCGTTCATCCCGCTCATTTCGAAGGACAATACAATCTGGCAATCTTGCTGATCAAACAAGATGACAAAAAAGCAGGTGCAGCAGAACTGGAAAAAGCGATAACGCTCGCCGGCGGCAAACGTAAGGCGCGTGCGCTATATAGCTTGGGATTGGCAAGGCGCGACTTGAATCAACCGGATAAGGCGAGGGACGCATTCAATGCTGCGATCCGGCTTCGTCCCAGTGATCTGGAAGCGCGTGTTGCACTCGCCGCGCTGGAGCCGGATAACCCTGAGGGACAAGCGCGTGCACTGGCACAGTACGAGACAATACTGACCCTTAGTCCCGATTACTCACCAGCGCTGGTCAACAAGGCATCGATATTGAACGCACAGCACAAATGGCACGAAGCGGAGCAATCGTTGCGCGACGCGATTCAATTCGACCCTGAATATGTGCGGGCACACACCATACTCGGGCTGGTATTGCTGTCGCAACAACGCTGGCAGGCCGCACGTAGTGAATTCGAATGGCTGTTGCAGCGTGACCCGACCCGGGCGGATGCTTATTTCAATCTGGGACGTGTCGCTTATAGTGAAAAAGACTACGATAAAGCAGTCAGCGAATATCAGCTTGCCTTGAAAACAGCCGTCGGGAATTACCCTGAAGCACAACTCAATCTGGGGCTGGCCTATTCAGCCATGAAGGACTATCCGTCAGCACAGGCTGCCTATAACACAGCATTGAAGAATAAACACCAGTACCCGGAGGCCTGGTATAACTTGGGCATCGTACACATGCGTATGAAGGCCTACGACAAAGCCGAAAGTGCTTTCAAGTCAGCGCTGGCTTTGCGTCCCGATTACGAACAGGCATGGTTCAATCTCGGCGTGTTATTCGGTAAGACCCAACAAGATGACTTGGCGATGGATGCCTACCGTAAAGCGTTGGCTATTCACCCGGATTATCATCACGCACAGCTCAACTTAGCGGTGCGCTATGCTAGACGTGATGAATTCCCGGAGGCGATCAAGCTGTATCGCAAGATTCTTGATCGCGATGATACCTATTCGATTGCGTGGTTCAATCTGGGTAGTGCTTATCTGAAGAATAACCAGCCTGCCCTTGCTGTAGAATCATTTCGCAAAGCGGTCGAACTTGAACCGAGTAATACTAAAACGCTGAGATTCTTAGGCCGCGCCTTACTAAAAACCAACAATGAAGGTGAAGCGGTTAATGTATTGGAAAAAGCCGTTGCTGCGACTCCGGCAGACGCACCCCTTCGCCTTGAGTTGGCACGTACATTACGCCAGGCCGGCAACAAAGATGCCGCAATCAAGGAATGGAAAAAAGCCCGCAAGTTGAATGCCAGACTCAATGGCTTAAAAGATGAAGCGCGTTTGCTAGGTTTGCCATGAACTTTATAAATACAATTTATACTAATCTGACTAAAATCATCGACATAAGGAATAGGATATGCGCCAGAGCATGACGTTTAGTAACACAGCATTCATTGCTGCCATGATGTTATCAACCCCGCTCTACGCTGCGACACCCACTTTGCAAAGTGATGAAACCGTTGAATATAGATGGTCTGCTAAAACAGGTTTAGGCTATGACAGCAATGCCTATCGTGCGCCGAATTCAAGCTATGTGGATTTTGCAGCACTCCCGACAGGCTCAAATCCAACTGTGGTGCCAGAGAAACAATCTGGTTACTTCGTGCCTTATGCAATATCGGTGGAGGCAAAATCCTTTCGGGACGATAACAATACCCTGATCGGTTCGGGCGATCTGAATGGCAGTGCCTATATCAGCTCGGGACTGACCAATGCCAACCAATTCAATATCGAACTGAGCGGTGGATTGGTGCATAAGCTGCAACACGATAAGAATGAAAAGAACACGATCTATATCGGCGGGATAATCGGCAAACACAATCGGGTTTACGTCGATCGTGACTCGGGGCAGGGTCAAACCCTTACCGCAGGCGAGGATGCTTCAAATCGCTACAACTATATCAAGCTAGGTGTTGAGGCGGAATATAAGCATCGAAGCGACAATTTTGATTATGGCTTCAATGCATTGCTCTCCACTAACAATTACGACTCCATTGTCGGCACCAGTACCGAAGAAGACCATACCTATTTTGTCTTGGGTGCAGACGCAAGCACGCCGATTGCAGATCAGACCCGCCTTAAATTTTCTTTAGCCCATAAAGCGCGCAATTTCTCCAAACGTCGTTCTCGTGATGCGCAAGGTACGCTCTTAACGACCAATCCTCTATTGCGATATACCTACAATAGTGCGGGCATCACTGTACGCAGTCGCTTGTCGGATCAATGGTTGGTGTATGGTGATTTTGATTACCGCAGACGTGTTGATGGCATTGTCGGGTATAACAGTTACAACCAGAGCAGAGTGGGCGTGCGCTTGCTGTACGAGCAGGGCAAGCTGAAAACTCGATTAGCACTACATCATCGAGAGCGCGATTATCCGAACGGATTCGCCTTTGATGACCCGATTGGTGGCGCGAAAACCTATCGCGGGGATGTACTGAAGCTTAAGGCAGAATGGGAACAGACCAAAGACACCGCGCTGTGGGCCGAGCTGGCTTACGATGCCCAAACCGCAACAGACCTGCGCTACGACTATGTGCGTACCCTCGTCATGGCGGGCATGAGCTGGACGTATTGATAATCAGTAATGAGCACCTGACTAGCCCTTAGCATTGCATACCTGATTGACGAATCAGCCAATGAGTCAGTACGCTCACGCCATCACAACAGAGCGGTATTGCCATGAAAGTTAATTTTCTAATCTGCGGCGTCCAGAAGGCGGGTACGACCGCACTGGCAACCTTCCTCGTATCGCACCCCGAGATCGGCATGGCGAACCGCAAGGAAGTGCATTATTTCGACTTCGAAAAAAACTTCCAGAACGGCAACACCGACTTCGCCCAGTATCACGCGGTGTTCTCTCCTCAGCCCTCACATAAACTGATTGGAGAGGCGACACCCATCTATATGTATTGGCATGAAGCGCCCAAACGTATCTGGCAATACAACCCTGACATGAAGTTGATTGCAATGCTGAGGAATCCGATAGACCGCGCCTATTCACACTGGAACATGGAGTTCGACCGGAAGACCGATACCCTCCCTTTTTGGGAAGCACTGCAAAGCGAAGCGCAACGCTGTCGTGAAGCACTGCCCTATCAACACAGGGTGTATTCCTATATCGACAGAGGCTTTTACACAGAACAACTGCGCCGACTGTGGATGTACTTCCCCAAGGAACATGTGCTGGTGCTGAAGAACGAAGACCTGCGAAACCAACCTAACGAAACGTTAAAGAAAGTAACCGATTTTCTAGGCGTGACTCCGCTCAATAAAATTGAACATAAGGAAATCCACACCAGACAGTATTCATCTGGCATGGCAGAACGTGAAAAAGACTATCTTCGTTCCGTGTTCGAATTCTAGATACGTAGTCTGGAAAGGCTGCTGGGATGGGATTGTAGTAGTTGGTTGAAGTAGTCTAAACATGTTCTGGGAGCACTCTAAAATCCTATAGCTCGAAGAAGACGCCGTTTTGCGATGGCAAACACTTTAGAACCGTAATGTTCCGCATGTAAAATCTAACCAATCTAATGGGGCTGCATAGAAATACTTTTCAAATACTCCCTCATTTTCCAAGAGTAGAATAACCACAACGAAACCCCACGCCTGATTCACCTGCGCGTGCCGGTTTTAACTTCGGTCCACCGTCTTGCTGCAAGGAGTGCCGCGTGATCAACCATGAAGCCCTACCTATCCCCGAGCTGGTTGCTGTTGTGGTCGGCCTGCTGTTCTTTGCGGCGATGGCCAAGGGCTTTGCCGACCGCTTTCGCCTACCCTTTACCGTGTCGCTGGTGCTGGTTGGCATCGCGCTAAATGAGCTGGGCGAGCTCGGCCCGGCAATGTTTCATTTATTCGCCAACATTCACGTCGAGCCAGAGGTAATTCTGTTCGTGTTTCTCCCAACGCTGATATTCGAGTCGGCCTACAACATGGATTCGCGTTTGCTGCGGCGCAACCTGGCACCGGTGCTGGCACTCGCGGTACCGGGGTTGGTGGTTTCCACCGGGGTGATCGGGGTAATCGTGTGGGCGGCCACGCCGTTCGACCTGGCGGCCTCTCTGTTGCTCGGCGCGATACTAAGCGCGACCGACCCGGTGGCAGTGATCGCGCTGTTCAAGCAGATGGGCGCGCCTAAGAGGCTGACAATCTTGATCGAGGGCGAGAGCCTGTTCAACGACGCGACGGCGCTGGTGGCGGCGAAGATCCTAATTGGTATGGTGCTGGCTGGTTATTTCAGCTGGGACGCAGCTATGTCAGGCGTGGGCGAATTTTTCAAGGTGTTCCTAGGCGGCATCATGGTGGGCTGGGCGCTGGCGGTGGCCACCGGCTGGGTGCTGGGCCGGGTGCATACCGAACCACAAGTTGAGATTTCGCTGACAACGATACTGGCCTATCTGTCGTTTTACATCGCTGAGCACCTGCTACATTTCAGCGGAATAATTGCGGTTGTGAGCGCGGGCATCGTGCTGGGCTGCTGGGGACGCACCAAGATATCTCCGACAGTGGCGAGATTTATGAATAATTTCTGGGAGTACATGGCATTCGTGGCAAATGTACTGATCTTTTTGCTGGTGGGGCTGTCGGTGGATGTGCCCGCGCTGTGGGGCTCGCTCGGCTACCTACCTTGGGTGGTGCTGGCAATGCTGGTGTCGCGTGCGGTGCTGGTGTACGGCATGGCACCGCTGGTGAACCACCTACCTAACACTCAGCCGGTGGGCCGACCTTATCAGACGGTGATGTTCTGGGGAGGGTTGCGCGGGGCGATTGCACTTGCGATTGTGCTGAGCCTTCCTGAGTTCGCGCATTCTGAATTTTTCATACCGTTGACTACGGGCGCGGTGCTATTCACGCTGCTGGTACAGGGGCTGACGATCGAAAAATTGATGCGGCGGTTGGGGCTGGATAAACCGCCACTATCCGACCGGTTAGCGCTACTGGAACGCGACCTCGCCGCGCAAGAGATGACAATAGAACGCATCCCCGACCTGCTGAGGGGCGGACTGTTTGCTCACCCCATCGCCACGCACCTAGAGCACAAAAGCAAACAAAACGCAGAGCGCATCCGTCATCAGATCGCGGAATTGCGAAAACAGGAAATGGGGCCACACGATGAAAAGATGCTGCTCTATCTGCGCACGCTGTCGGAAGAGCAGGCCTATTATCAGCGGTTGTATCACAACGGCCACCTGAGCGAGGGTGCCTACCGTGAACTGACGGCTGTGCTGGTAATGCAGATCGACGCAATACGTTATCAGGGCGATTTCGAGCATATCCGCTCGCACCATTTCAACAAGCTACTGGAGCACCGACTCTATAACCTGATCGACCGCCTCAGTTGGTCATGGCTGGCGAATATGGCCGAAGGTATGCGCACCCGCCGCATCGTGCGCAACTACGAGGAGGTTTTAGCCCACTACCAGGCGAATGGCTGGGTGCTCACCAGCCTGAAGCGGATGGCTGCCGATGAAAACATACCGGCGGAAATCATCAGTGAAGCAAGCGAACGCTACCGGCGCTGGCACCATCTGGCGTGCAAGCAACTCGATGACATGGGTTCGCAGTTCCCCGAATTCGTCACTGCGATGCAGGAGCGACTGAGCCAGCGAATGGCGTTACTGGCAGAACAGGATGCCACTGAAATGCAAGTGGAGCACGGTCTGTTGCCGCCTGGCATGGGTGAGGCACAGATCGAGGACGTGTCCCGCAGGCTCGATCTGCTGCGCACACCATATCGCGTTCGGTTACGCGTGAGCCCTGCCGAACTGCTGCGCAAGGTACCGCTCTTCCGCACACTCTCGCAGGCAGATTTCAAAGAGATCGAGCCGCTGTTGCATAAATATAGCGTGGAAGAAAACACCGACATCATCACTCAGGGGAAGCCGGGCGACGCGGTCTATCTGATCGCGCGAGGCGTGGTTCGTGTACTGCACGTAGACAAAGAGAACAACGAAGAACACTCTATCAGCACACTGCTTGCCGGCGACTTCTTCGGCGAACAGGCACTTCTGCATAATGACACGCGCAATGCCACCTGCCGTGCAGTCACGCCCTGCTACCTGTACAAATTGAAGCGCGAGGATTTCGACGGACTGTGCCGACGCTGGCCGGCAATCGAAAAGGCGGTAGAGGAAGCTGACAGGGCACGTAAGGGGGCTTGAGATTCAATAGCTAACAATGAACGGTACCTGCAATGAAAAGCCTGCTGTTGAAGATTCTTCAGTTAGTGCAAACTGATTATCTGCCACCCATGCTGCTCGGCATGTGCCTTTAACGTCTCATCAGGGTTCGCTGCCACCGGTTTTTTCACTTTGCATAACAACGGCAGGTCGTTCAGCGAATCGCTATAGAAGGTGGTGTCGGTGAAGCTGTCCATCGTCCAGCCGCGAGCAGCCAGCCAGCTATCCAGACGGGTGATCTTGCCCTCGCGGAAGGAGGGCTCGCCAGCAACGTTGCCGGTGAATTCGCCGTCTTTATGTTCTGGCTCGGTGGCGATTAGATGTTCGATACCAAATTCACGTGCGATCGGTGCGGTGACAAAACTATTGGTCGCGGTGATGATGACGCAAACTTCGCCTGCTGCTAGGTGTTGCTTTACCAGTTCGCGGGACGGTTGTGTGATCATGCCGGCGACCTGTTCACGCATGAATTGCTCATGCCATGCGTCCAGCGTCTTACGTGAATGACGCGATAGCGGCTTGAGCTGAAAGTCGAGGAATTCGTTGATGTCCAGTGTGCCCGCCTTGTAGTGATCGTAGAACGACTGGTTCTTGGCTTCGAACAATTCACGGTCGAGCACGCCGATGCGAATTAAAAACTGCGACCATTCGAAATCGCTGTCGCCGTTAAGTAATGTGTTGTCTAGATCAAATAAAGCTAGTTTCATTTTTATTCCAAATAGTTCGTTGTTTCTTTTCAAAGCAAAGCTTAACCCCCTCCAGCTCCCACTTGTCAGGGGGAGAGCCAAGCTTACTCCTCCTCTGACAAGGTGAGGTTGGGAGGGGGTAGAGAATCTGTAGCCCCACGAATCCCCCCCATCCTAACCTTCCCCCTGAGAGGGGGAAGGAATATCTTATGTTTCAACCCCCCTGCTGCGGCAATATCTCCTTTAACAGCGGTACCGATGGCGCACGTTGCTTGCGCAATGAATGCTTGTCCAGCGCGTCGAGCACTGCCATCAAACTCGGCAGGTCTCGGCGACCGTGACGCAATAAATACTGCGAGACTTCCGGCGGCAAGGTGAATCCTTTTAGTAGTGCATGCTGCGCCAATGCCTGCGTCTTTTCTTCATCGCTAAGGGTATGCACTTGATATACCAGCCCCCAACCGAGGCGGGTGCGCAGATCATCGCGCAGCGTGAGGTGCAGGGGAGAGGCCTGCCCGCTGACCAGCAACATACCGCCGCTGTCGCGCATTTGGTTGTATAAGTTAAACAATGCGATCTGTGCGTTATGGTCGAGTCGTTCGACATTGTCCACCGCGACCACTTTGGACAATTCCTGGCTCATTTTGGACGTTTTTTGAGCTGTTTTGATCGATTCCGGGACAATTCCGTTCGCATAGGCAGTATTACACTGGGCTTGTTTGGCCGCATCGACGCAAGCTTGCAGCAAGTGGCTTTTACCGCAACCGTCTTCTCCCCACAGGAAAAAACTGCGTTCGCTGCTGTCCCCTGACAACGCATGACGCAGCGCGGAAAGTAGCTCAGAATTACGCCCGGTGACAAAGTTATCCAGTGTCGGCACACTCTTGTGTGAGATGTCGAGTGCCAGCTGACTCACAAAAGCCTCTGCGTATTTAGCTCAATGTCGACGCTGAACATTTGCCCCGTTCGTGGTGAGCTTGTCGAACCATGAGCGGAATGATGTACGAATCCAATAAGCTGCGACACCCACCCTTCGACAAGCTCAGGGCGAACGGTGCTATTCAGAAAATTCATGCGTGATCTGATCATGGCTTGGAGTACATCTCGCTTTCCAAATACGCCTGCTTGGCATGGCGCAGTGCCACCAGCAGCATCGCGGCTAGGGGCAGGGCGAGCAAGATGCCGAAGAAGCCGAACAGTTGCCCGAACGCCATCAGCGCGAACACCACCGCCAGCGGATGCAGACCGATACGGTCACCGACCAGCCACGGGGTGATGACCATGCCTTCGATTAGTTGACCGACGACGAACACCGCCCATACGATCAACACACCGTTAAAGTCAGGAAACTGCATCACGGCAGCAAGCGTCGCCAACATCAAGCCGAGGATCATGCCGAGATAGGGGACGAACACCAGCATGCCGGCAATGATGCCGATCGGCAGGGCGAATTCCAGCCCGACCAACCACAGTCCAATCACATAAAAAACGCTCATCAGCAACATCACCGAGATCTGCCCGCGCAGGAATTCGGCAAGGATGTTGTCGGTTTCGGTCGCGATTTCGCGTACTTTGGCATGCCAGTGGCGGGGGGTGACATGATCGATGTTGGACACCAGCCCGTTCCAATCGCGCATCAGGTAGAACATCGCCAACGGGATCAGAACCAGATTCGCCAGCAGCGCGAGCAGGGCGTTGCCGCTGATCCCCAACCAGGGCAACAGCTTGGCTGCCGCACCGCCTGCGTTTTGCCAGTGGTTGCTCAACATCTGTTTGATCGCCGCGCTGTCCCATTCCAATTCGCTGCCGAACCATTGTTGCAGCAGCGGTAGAAATTTCACTTTACCGGCCTCTATCCACTGGGGCAGTCTTTCGATGAACAAGCTGGTTTCTTTTTGCAATAACGGCAACATAATCAGCAGCAACAGCACGAATAGCAGCAGCAAGCCGAACATCACCAGCACCACCGCCCAAGTGCGCGAGACTTTCCAGCGGCATAATCGCTCGACCAGTGGATTGCAGATATAGGCAAGGATGCCGGCCGCGACGAACGGTGTCAGGATGGGGCCGAGCAGATACAGCAGCAGTCCGGCGACTGCGGCAAACGATAACCATTGCAAGGCGGCAAAGCGGGATAGGGTCATTTCGGGTAAAATTCGCGCGATAACGCACGAAGTATATTTAGTTCGTGCCGCACTGTATTCCATTTTCATTTCGAAGGTCAAACAACAGGTACACCTGTTGTTTCGCCAATGAATAAAACGGGAATGACCTTATAGAAAGCGAGAACTTAACTTGAGCAATTCAGATTCATTATCCTACCGCGATGCCGGTGTTGATATCAACGCTGGCGATCAACTGGTCGAGAACATCAAGCCCTATGCAAAACGCACCATGCGCCCCGAAGTGTTGAGCGGCATTGGTGGTTTTGGCGGCCTGATCGAGATCTCTAAAAAATTCAAAGAGCCGGTGCTGGTATCCGGCACCGACGGCGTAGGTACCAAACTGAAACTGGCTTTTGAGCTGAACCGCCACGATACCGTAGGCGTAGATCTGGTGGCGATGAGTGTGAATGACATTCTGGTGCAGGGCGCTGAGCCATTGTTTTTTCTGGATTATTTTGCCTGTGGCAAGCTGGATGTGCCCTCGGCGACGGAAGTCATCAAGGGCATCGCCTCAGGTTGTGAGCAATCCGGCTGTGCACTGACTGGCGGCGAGACTGCCGAAATGCCGGGCATGTATCCAGAAGGGGAATATGACCTTGCCGGCTTTGCGGTGGGCGTGGTGGAAAAATCCAAGATCATCACCGGTGAAAATATCAGAGCAGGGGATGTGGTGTTGGGCATGGCGTCGAACGGCGCACATTCCAACGGCTATTCGCTGGTGCGCAAGATTATCGAGCGCAGCAACCCCGACTTAAACGCGAAATTCGACGGGGAGCGCACACTGGCTGATTGCATCATGGCGCCGACCCGCTTGTATGTGAAGCCGCTGCTATCGTTGATGCAGCAGATCACCATTAAAGGCATGGCGCACATCACTGGCGGCGGCATCACCGAAAACGTGCCGCGTGTATTGCCTGACAATGTGGTCGCCGAAATCGACAGCAACACTTGGCAGATACCCAAATTATTCAACTGGTTACGCGAAGGCGGCAATGTTGAAGCGCAGGAGATGTATCGCACCTTTAACTGCGGCATCGGCATGGTGGTGGTGGTCTCGGCTGAAGATGCCGATGTTGCCGTGAAACACTTGCAGGATGCCGGGGAAACCGTGTCGCGCATCGGCGTGATTCGCGCCCGCTCTGGTGACGAGCACCAGACTCAAGTCAGTTAAAGTCGCGGCTGTTCACCGAACACGAAATGAAATGAAGGCATCGTGAAAAAAATCGTCATCCTGATTTCCGGGCGCGGCAGCAACATGCAAGCGCTACTTGAAGCAAAGCTGGACTGTAACGTTGCCGCCGTGATCAGCAATCGCGCAGATGCCGGAGGGCTGGACGTTGCCAAACAACATGGTGTCCCGACTGCTGTGGTGTCTCATCGTGATCATGTTGATCGTGAAAGCTTTGATGCTGCGCTGAGCAAAGTGATTGATGGTTACGCGCCGGACTTCATCATACTGGCGGGATTTATGCGCATCCTCACCGATGGCTTCGTCAATCGCTATCACGGCAAGCTGATCAACATTCATCCCTCGTTGTTACCCGCCTATCCCGGCCTGGATACCCATGCGCGTGCGCTGCAAGACGGCGTGAAGATACACGGCTGTACAGTGCATTTCGTCACGCCAGACCTCGACCACGGCCCCATCATCATTCAGGCGGGAGTCGCCGTGCTGCGCGACGATACTGAAGATGATCTGGCCAAACGTATCTTGCTTGAAGAGCACCGGATATTTCCACAGGCCGTGCGCTGGTTGATCACGGGCGAAGCACAGTTGAATGAACAGGGAAAAGTGGTGTTTCGCTCGCGTAGGCAATCTGCGCTGCCGATCATTTCGCCCGGTTTGGAATAACTGATGAAGGCTTTTGTTCGCATCGCTGTATTGCTGATGTTGAGTGTTAGCGGTTCAACGATTGCGGGGGCGCCGCCGCCTGAGGCGGTTATTGGCACAACTCCAGTTGTTGAAGCAGCGCCTACTATTGAGGCAACGCCGATTGTTGAAGCGACACCCGTTTTCGAGACGACGCCGGTGCCTGTAGCGACCCCAACTGCGGAAGCAACACCTGCTGTTCCACCAACGCCAAAAACCATCAATGCGACCTACGATGTCTCCAAGGCAGGCATACGGGTGGGGGTGGTTGAAGAGCGCTATCAACGCACCGGCGACACCTATACATTGGTTAGCACCACACGGGCGGTCGGCGTTTTTTCATGGTTCCAGTCCGGCAAGATCATCGTCAACAGCAGCGGCTTGATCAACGCGCATGGCCTGCGCCCCCTGATGTTTGACGGGAATAATGAAAATAAAAAAGACGACCACAAGCGCGGCGAATTCGACTGGGACACGAAACAAATATCGGTGACTCGGGGCACGCAACTCTCCACACTTGAGCTGCCGGACAACACGCAAGATCGCTTGAGTGCAATGTACCAATTCATGTTTTTACCCCTGCAACCGGGGACGGCGGTTCCCTTCCCGATGCTGAATGGGCATTACCTGACCGAACTGAATTTTGTAGTCAGCGATGGCTCCACCATCAAAGTGCCCGCCGGAGAATACGCCACACTGTATCTCGATAATCAGATTCAAAAGAAGGACGAACGGACCGAGCTATGGCTGGCGACAGCGTTTTACAATATCCCCGTGAAGATGGTCATCACCGATGATGGCGGGGGTAAGCTTACGCAGGCTTTGCGGGGGTTACAGATCGAGCCTTAATATTTTGCTTGTGATTAAAGCTGAGCCTATCAGCCATATTTAGTAGCTGCCAGCATATTTTAGGAGAAAAAGCATGTTAGACCATCTTGCGCGTTTGCCGTTTCGTGCCGGTGCGCAGATATTCAAAGAAGGTGATGTAGATAATTGTGCCTACATTATCGAAAGCGGAATCGTTGGCATTTATGTGCTTGAAAAGGGAGTTGAGCGCCAAATTGGCGTGATCTCTAAGGGAGAGTTACTTGGGGAAATTGCGCTGATCGATCACATGCCACGCACCGCAACGGCTAAAGCGATTGAAGATACGGTGCTGATTCCGATTCAGAGCAAAATGATGGATGAGTTGCTGGATAAATCCGACCCGATTGTGCGTTATGTCATGTATGTCATATTAGAACGCTTCCGAAGCTCGCGGAGTCCGAATAAACATCTCGCCGCAACCCTTGCCGCCCGCGCAGGTATCAAGAAACACAAGGACGACATACGGGGTGAAGCGACTCAGAACTTAACCCTTTCACACGACATTGCGCACGCGTTGAGCCATAACGAATTTGTGATGCATTATCAGCCTATTTGTGAATTATCCTCAGGACGCGTTGCCGGATTTGAAGCGCTCATTCGCTGGCACCACCCAAGGGACGGGTTGATGCCGCCTATGGATTTTTTATGGCTTGCGGAGCAAACCGGGCAAATACGGGAGATTGGACTTTGGACGCTTGAACGTGCATGCAAAGACTGGCCTGCGCTCAAGCAGCGCACGGACTTTGAAACCCCGTTCATCAGCATCAATATGTCGCCATCGCAGCTCACCGGTGATGGTTTTGTGGAGGATGTTAAATCCACCATCCATCGCCTACGCATACCGCCGGCAGAGTTAAAACTCGAATTACTCGAAACCGTCATCATCAATTATCCGGAAGTTGCGTATCGGTCGCTTAACCAGATAACCGAGCTAGGCAGCAGTATTGCGTTGGATGACTACGGCACCGGACACTCCGGATTGGAATCGTTAAAACGCTACCCTATCAGCACGATGAAAATCGACCGCAATTTTGTGTTCCATATGCTTACGTCAGCACAGGACATGGAAATCGTAAGCTCATCGATCAAGCTGGCGCATTCTCTGGGCATGGATGTTGTTGCAGAGGGCATAGAAACTGAAGAAGTGCGGCATGAACTGTTAGACAGGGGTTGTAATTTCGGACAGGGTTGGCTTTTTGGTCGACCAGCTGCGTTGAAGGATATTGCTTGAGAATACCTACTCTCATTACCCCGCTATCCGCAATAAACCATGAAAACATACATCGTCCTATTCAGAGGGATTAACGTCGGCGGCAATAATTTACTGCCGATGAAGGAGTTGGTTGCCTTGCTTGAAGGGCATGGCTATCAAAATGTAATAACGTATATTCAAAGTGGCAATGTCGTGCTTCAAAGCCATAGCGCTTCATCATCTGAAATCGCAGCGCTGGTTACTGACAACTATGGATTTAAACCGGAAGTGCTGGTGCTGGATAGATCAACGTTTGATGCCGCGATAAAAAATAATCCATTCCACCCCGCAGAAGGTAAGCAGGCACATTTTTACTTTTGCAGTAAAGCGCCGAAATTAAATGCTGAAAAGCTAGACAAATATATTGGTGGGTCGGAACAGTATGAATTAAAGGGCAAAGTCTTCTATTTGTTCGCCCCGGATGGGATCGGGCGTTCCAAGCTGGTGGCGAATATCGAGTCATGTCTGGGCGTGCCTGCAACGGGTAGAAATCTTAATACTGTTAATAAGCTTAGTCAGATGGTGGGGGAGTGTGGTGTTTAGGCGGGGTTCAAAGGAGTCGCGCTCTTAATAATTCCTTCCGTTAATCAAAATAAGGATTTTCCTTACTTACTCAGCATGCTTGTCAGTTTATGATGTGCCCCATTGAGGAATACTTGGGGGTGTCGTGTTTGCCGACACAAAAAACGTTACATGACAAAAAGTAATGCGCAGAACTTTTATTCACTATTTGGTAAAGCCATGCGCAGAATAGCTGCCGGCTGGCTGCTAATTTCCGCATTCATATCTATCTCCTTTTCCGCATTCGCACAGCAGGAGGGTGTAAGCATCAATTCCTTCCGCATCCTGAAAACAACACCTGATTATGTCGAAATAGAGCTTGTCGGCTCCAATAATGGCACCATAGCTGATCTATGGCTGGGAGTGATTGCCAAATCTAGGGATGGCACCGTGCGCCCCACAGGTTTTCGACCATATAGTATTCCCGTTGATAAACAGTTCAAAATTTTGTCGCACGTACAACGGCCATACGGACTAGCGGCACAGAAGACTGATGTTTTGATGATGATGATTTATCCGCGCGGCAAGGGTGTCATCCAGAGGCATACATTTGACTGGCCGCACGTATGGCCAATAAAAGCCGCAAACCCCAATAGCAAGGCAGAAGAGTTTAAGGATTTGAGCACAGCAAAGCCTTGGTTGATTTTGTTGGAAAATCTAGAAGAGGAAGAGTTTGGTGTACTAGATGAGGTTATTAACAAATGGAATAACCCGAGGGAGCGTGATAAGAACGGTGAATGGAAGCTGGATAGTTTCAGAAGTGTCTTTTACAGTTATGTGCCTCGGAAAAGAAACTGGAAGCATGATCTTAAGCGCATTAAAAAGTGGCGAAAGTTCAATCCCAAGTCCGCAGGCGCTGCTATTGCGGAGTCAAAATACTGGATATCTTATGCGCGGAATATACGTGGTAGTGACACGCAAACCGACCCATTTGCATTGCGTATTTTCGGTGAGCGTATGCAACGTGCAGAACAGGTTCTTACAGACGCAAAAGACTATAGCTCAGATAATCCGCTTTGGTATGAAGCCTATCTGGAAACCGCTGTAACCCTTAAGCGTGATCATGAATTTATCGAAGCTTTATATAAAGAAGCGATACACAGGCATCCCTATTTTCAGCCGCTGTATCTGAAGATGGCAGCATACTGGGCACCACGCTCAGGTTATCAAGCTGACTGGCGCAAAGCCGATGAGGTGGTCAGGCAGGCTGCCGAAAATACTGCAACCATTGATGGCGAGACCAATTATGCAATGCTATATGTACAACTGAGCGAGTCGCAAAGAAGAGAGAATCTCTTATTTGATGCCGGTTATTTATCCTGGAACAGAATGCGCAACTCCTTTGAAGAGTGGGTGAAGCGCTACCCCAGCATGGATAATCTGAATACGTTCGCGGCATTTGCCTGCCGTGCTAATGACAAGAAAGCTTTCTTTAATATCAGACCACGTATCATCAACCGCATCTTGCCCGGAAAATGGCTTGATGCTTATTCGTATGATCTTTGCAATCAACGGTTCATGCAAAAAGTATAGTCACATGATAACGACCGAATATAGACATAACAGATACACGCTATAAAAAGGGGATAGATAATGCATTTTCAAACACATCATTTTTCTTATTGCACAGCGGTCATATTATCGCTTCTGACCTTGTCAATTTGCGCAGAGGCAATAGGTGCCAATCTCCCGACCACTAGGGTTTATCGGGAGACTCGGGATATGTATAGCTGCTCCCCGAAGAGAATAAACGACGGGCCAAAAGCCATACAAATTTATGCGGATAGAGTGGCCAGAAATTTTTGGCGATCAGATGAGCAACTCAAACGGGATATAAATAACTGGAATACCCCGGCTTGTGTCTTTGATGATGGTCGCCCAATACTAAGCGCAGTGTATATAGGGTACTCACAGGCATTCGAGAGGAAGCATGACTGGAGCGCGAGCCTCTCAAGAATAGAAGACTTGAAGAAGAAATATCCCGATGAAGCTTTCGTTGCGATGGCTGAAGCAAGGTACTGGGCATTTTATGCATGGGACGCACGAGGAGGAGGATATGCATCTTCTGTCTCCGACGATGGTTGGCAGCTTTTTCGGGAACGAATGGAAAAAGCAGAAAGTGTCTTGCTTGATACCAAGTCCTATTCCGCCTCTATACCGAGTTGGTATATTGTAATGATCAAAGCACAGAGTATTTTGAATCATCCGGCAGATGAAATAGACAAGGTATTTCTTGAGGGTGTGAAGCGCTATCCTTCTTATTATCCGATTTATTTTGAAATGTTGAATTTCCTTCTACCCAAGTGGGGCGGCTCTTGGCGGACTGTTGATAACTTGATCCAGTGGTCGGTAGAACACACTAGGGTAAAGGAAGGTATGACGATGTATGCCCGTCTTTATTGGGTGGCGGATCAGTATTCCGATGTCAAATTGTTCAAGGATACATTTGCTTCCTGGCCGAAAATGAAGCAGGGATTTTCTGATTTGATGGCACGCCATCCCAAGAGTAAATGGAACTTGAACAATTTCGCCAAATTCGCTTGCATGGCGGGTGACAAGCAAACCTTCCTCAAGCTCAGAAAGCAGATCGGTGAGGGCGTGCTCGATGCCGCATGGCCGCAAAATACGTCACTTGATCTATGCGAAACAAAATTCGGCTATGCGGAATAACTGTCAGAAACAGGAGGGAAAATGAAAACTACTTTAGCTATAATTCTGGCAATGTTTATATCTGCGGCGACCGGAGCAGAGAATGTCGGGACGTCCCACGCGCCTGACGCAGCCGGCAAGCAAGATCAACTTATCGACCAAGTGCTGACCTTATCCGGCATGAAGCGCTCTTTGCAGAAACTGTCAATGCAGATGGCCGGCGGCCTCATGCAGGCGGCAATGCAGGCTAAGCCCAGCGAAAACGGGCAGCAGAAATTGATCAAGGTGTTGGAGCGTACATTTGAGCCGGACTTATTTGTCGGCCACATTAGTGCAGCGCTTAAAAAGAACTATAGCGAACAACGTTATAAAAATGTTGTGCAAATACTATCTACACCTCTTGCAAAGAGAATGGTTGAATTGGAAGCTAAAGACCCGAACCCGGAGGAGATGCAGGCTTTTTATGCGCAGATTACCAAAACCCCGTTATCACCAACACGTATCAGCCTGATTCAAAAGCTGGACGACTCCATGCAGGCCAGCGCATCCCTTAACAAAGTTGCGATAACCACCGTCACAGCAGGTGCTTTGATCTCAGGGGGGGATTGCAGTAAGGCCAGAGCCAGAATCAAAAAGGTGATTGCGCAAAACCGCAGCGACATCGAAACAGCCACCCGTAACAGTACGCAGATTGTTCTTTCATTTCTCTACCGTGATGTCTCGGATGCCGACTTAAAAGCATACTTGAAAATGACAGAAAACAAAGATAGCAAATGGATGATGAACATCACTACGTCAGCACTCTTAGAGAAATTAGAGTTGAGCATGGAGCAAGGCGTGCGCGCAATAGCAAAGATCATCAAGGCTCATGCGCCTAAGAAGACAATGTTTGCGCCCAAGTGCGGCCAGTCTATGTCACCTGACCAGGATGATGATGCATCTGCCAGAGGGAAGCAGGTAACAACAAGCGCATCAGCGCGGACTGCTAACTCTCTCCCGGGACCGGATGTTGACCTCAGAGCTTGTCTCGGTCTTGCGACCTCTGCTGAGATAATCGCTTGTGCAGAGAAGTGATTCTTTAAGCTGTTATGAGCTGGAAGCCGCCGCTGAAATTTCAAAGAAGCTGACGCTCTTAGCATGCTGAATCAACTCATTTACCTCGGTCTGCAAAGGTCGCATATCGGACGCCTGCAAAAAATTCAGGTAGTTTGCCCGCAACCCCGATAGATTGTATTACTTACTACCCCCCAACCCCTGTTAAACTGCGTCCCTGAATTTCGCAACCCATTCCCCCCCCCATGCTGATTACTGAATACCGTCTTGACCTTATCATCCAGGCTCTGCGCACGATTTTGCCGCTGGAGCATCCTGCGGACACGACGCTGCGCTATTTTTTCAAGAATGAGCGGCTCGGTTCGA
>Ga0209992_10000398_pt1 | contig 59178 bp, 56 predicted proteins | sample 2SBtaG_2_FD_182564 | JGI IMG/M metagenome (GOLD analysis project Ga0209992, IMG submission 182564) | Deep subsurface microbial communities from Kolumbo volcano to uncover new lineages of life (NeLLi) - 2SBTROV12_ACTIVE470 metaG (SPAdes)... | ecosystem: Environmental > Aquatic > Marine >... | reverse complement strand
TACTTCGACAAGAGGCTCTCTCCTGTGTGGCTTTGAGCGGCTCACGGGAGGGAGTCTCGTCGATTTCAGGAACCGTCAAACTCTGGAGGCCTCCCCAGCAGAGCTGGGGGGACTCCCGTTTGGCTAGCGCGGTGATCGCGACCCTGGGTGCGATGAGCGCCTTCGAGCCCGAGCTCGCCGTGGGGATCACCCTCGCGCTGCTCGGCGTGTTCCTGCTCGTCTCACGCGGGATGGCCCGGGCGAGCGAGACGAGCGACGACACGCCCGCGGACGGTGCGCGCGAAGACCGTTAGGCGCCAGAGGCGAGATAGGCCTCGATCTCCTGCCCGAGATGCTCCGGGTTGAACCCGAAGGGGCCGATTCCGGGGTTGTAGATCACCCGTCCCTCGCGATCGAGCAGATAGATCCGGGTGGGCTTGCCGGTGTACATCGTGCTCACGCGATCGTCGATCGTGTCGACGTAGACGGTCATCTCGCCATCGAAGAGCGTCTCCTGGCACGCGCTCGCGACGGCGCGCCGCTCCTCGAGAGAAGTCGGATCGACGACGTCGGTGCGGACGCGCGCGTCGAAGAGGTCCATGACCGCTCGCTGTGTGCGCGTCTCTCCGAGCCACCACTTGTCCGAGGGGTGCGCCTCTCGCACGTAGACCATGATGAACTCGACCTGGTCGCGATACTTCCGGAAGACATCCTTGAGACCCACGGTCCCGTCACTGAAAGGCGGTCAGGTGTAGCTCCCGAAGACCAACGCGACCGGGCGCTCGCCACGGAACGTGGCGAGTCGAACGGAGTTGTCGCCCGTCGTGTCCGCGAGCTCGAAGTCGGGCGCGAGGTCTCCCACCTTCGGCGAGCGACGATCGTTGTCGAGCTGCCAATCGAGTTCGTGCTGGCGCCAGTCGTTCGCCTTGCTGCCGATGTCGCGAAGCTGCTTTGCAGGGTCCCGCCCCTCGTACAACGAGAAGACGCCGACGAGGACGATCGAGGCCAGCGCGAGGCCACCGAGCGCGCTCCGGCGCGTCGCTTGCCGACGGAGCCCGAGGACCAGGCCGAGCGCGACGACCAGACCGAACCCGCCGATCGCGTCCGGCGCGCCGGCGGCCACGGGCGCCAGGAGCATGAGGCCCACCCCGAGCGAACCCGCTCCGGCGAGCAGGCGCCGATCCGAAGGGACCGAAACGAAGCCCCAGGCCTCGGCCCCCTCGCCGACACCGCCCTCCCCCGACCGCAGCAGCAAGAGCCCCTGGATTCCGAGGTAGCTCGCGAGCCCGACCTGCATCACGAACACGACCGTGTGGAGGACGAGCGGAATCCCGCTCGTCATCAGGCTCGCGGGATCGACGACGCTCTCGTAGACCGGATCCATCGCTGGGCTCCTCCCGTCGGCACGCGCGCCAATTCAGCGCGCGGCCGCACCTGCCTGCGCGGCACTCACGTGACCGGCGTCGACCATCCAGGAGATCAGGTCCCGGAACGAGGTCTCGGCGTCGATCGGCCGCCGCCTGAGCAGTGTACACGCTTCGGCGTCATCGATCGGGACACTCCGGGTGAGGACCGCCGCGGCCTCCGACGTCAGCTGGATCGGGCGACCCAAGAGCCCCAGGACGTCGCCCACCCGCCCCATCGCCCGCAACAGCCAACCCGGCGTGCGCTGCGCTCGCAGATCGTGTCCCGTCAGCTCGCAGAGCAGGCGATGATAGGCCGCGTGGTCGATGAAGAACGCGGGGGCCATGAGTCGCGACGAATGGGGTGCGCCCCCGAAGATCGCGGAGAGCAGCCGCGCGAGGTCGCGCGCGTCCGTCGAAGGCAGGCCGCCCTCGGTCACGAGGACCGACCCGGCGACGAGGGCGTCGGCCACGAGCTTGGGGCCGATCGAGAAGGTGGGGTCGTCGGGCCCCTGGACCGCCGCCGGATACACGATCGTCAGCGGTAGGCGCGCCTGCGCCTCCCGCGCGATCTGCTCCGCGGCCGCCTTCGTCGCCGCGTACATCTCGGAAGGCGTCGTCACTTCGTCGTTCGCCGTCATCCTCGGCCCGCTCGCCGGGAAGAGCGCGAGGATGCTGGACACGTAGACGACGCGTTCGAGCGTCCCGGTCGTCATGGCGCGCTCTGCTGCGGCGAGCACCGCGCGTGTCCCGCCCACGTTCGTCGCCTCGATCTCGGCAGCGCGGCGCCGATCCGGCGAGAAGAGACCCGCGCAGTGAAGCACGCCCCCGCAACCCGCCATCGCCTCGTCGAGTCGTCGGGCGTCGTCGATCGATCCGACCACCGTCTCGACGTCCGCCGACGTCCGCCCGAAGGGCGCGAGCACGCGGTCGGTCTTCGACGCGTCGCGCGCGAGCACGCGGATCGTGTGCCCCGCCTCGAGCAGGGCCGCGACCGCGTGGCAGCCGATCAGACCGGTGGCCCCGGTGACCAGGATCCTCATTCGAGGAGTCCCCTCCTCAGTAGATGCGCCCGACGAAGTGACCCCAGAGGTCGAAGAGGAACATGCTCGCGAGCGCCGCCGCCGTCGACTCGATCGCGATCCGGGACAGGCTCCAGCGCGGCTCGCTAATCGACTCGTCGAGACGAAAGACGCTCGGGAAGCTCGCCACGAAGTACATCGAGTAGATGATCGAGCCGTAGACGAGCATCGCATCGAGGTTCTCGTACCAGACAGTCGTCGATGCGGCCTGCGTGATGTAGAGGAACGTCTCTGCCCACGCCCAGAAGAGCGCCGACACGAGGACGATCCCGACCCAGGCGAAGCGCTGCGCCGTCTCTGCCAGACCGACCGTCATCGACCGCACGCGCCGCATACCGACGATCGCTGCCGTGTGATAGACGACGAAGAAGGCGGTCGCGTTCAGGTACATTCCGACCGGCACCTTCTGATACGTCGCCTCGGCCGTGGCTTCGTCGGGCCCGACGAGGGCCGAATCGAAGTAGAGATGCACGTCCGGATGCCTGTAACGCAGGCCGAGCAGGTCGAAGAAATACTCGGTGTGGAAATACGTCACCCAGAACACGAACAGAAACATGTAGACGTTGAATTTCCACCAGTAGCTCTCGCGCCACGGCACGCCGCTGTTCCGCCGCAGCCACGCCGGCAACAGGATGCAGTACGGCACCCACATGCCGAGGTTCTGCACGACGTGCCAGAACGAGTTGGTGTCGAGCCAGCCCATCCCCTGCATGAGCGCGTTGTAGGCGAAGAACACGGGGATGAAGGTCAGGAAGAACTTCTCGCCCCAGGCCTTGTCCGGATTGGGCGAGAACCATCGCGACGCCGTCGTCATACCGGCCGGTCTCCGTCGATCACGCAGCGCCGCACTTCACGAGCCCGCGGAAAGTGGTCGGAGAGGCCACGGTGCACCGTCGAGCGCTCGTCCCAGATCGCGAGGTCCCCTTCGCTCCAGCGCCAGCGCGCGTGAAAGATCGGCTGATCGATGTGGCGTTCGAGGAACCGTAGCAGCGCCTCGCGCTCGGAGGACGCGAGCTCGACGACCTCGCGCATGAAGCCGCCGCCCCAGAGCAGCGCACGTCGGCCGGTCTCGGGATGAGTGCGAACGAGGGGATGCACGACGGGCGGATAGCCTTCGCGGAGCTTCGCGGCGATCGGCGCCGCCGCTTCCGTACCGAGCTTCCGCTCCATACCGCGGATGAACGACTCGTTGTCGTGCCGAACGGAGAGTCCGTCGCAGAAGCGCCGCATCTGCGCTGACAGCGCGTCGTAGGCAGCGGTCATCGAGCCCCACATCGTGTCCCCGCCCCGGTCCGGTGCGATGGTCGCGCGCAGGAAGGCGGCGGTCGGCGGCTCCGCGGTCCAGGTCACGTCCGTGTGCCAGTAGTCGGTCGAGGGCGGGCTGTCGGGGCCGTCCGTGATCGTCTGGAAGCTCGGCTCGGTCTCGCCCATCACACGCGAGAGGGGGAAGACGCTCGGGTTGCCGAAGCGGCCGGCGAACGCGAGGTGCCCCGCGTCATCGAGCCCCGTCTCACGAAAGATCACGACTTCGTGCTCGAGCAGCGCCTCGCGGATCTTCGCGACGTCGCTATCGGACGCGTCGCGCACGTCGACGCCGCCGATCACGGCGCCGAGGGCGCCTCCGAGGGGCTGTACTTCCACGATTCGTCCTCCGCCTGAGACCCGACCGGGATGTTCGCCAGCGTGCTCCGCGGTGGCAACCGTCTAGTCCACGCGTTCCATCACGTAGAAGACGTATCCGAACGACCCAAGTCCCGTCCGCACGATCTCGAGCTCCTCGTAGCCGTCCGCCACGCCTTCCTGCCAGTCGTCCGTGTCCCGTTCGTCTCGGACCGCATCGAGGCGCGCCTCGATCAGCGTGTAGTAGTCGTCCCACCACTCGTTCTCTGGCACGACGAGGTCACCGAGCAGGCGATAGCCCGCCGCCTCGACCGCTCGAACGTTCTCCTCGTGGGGCCGGATTCCCGAGTAGTGCGCCTCCCAGAACGTGCGGACGTCCGCGGGGGGATCCTCGACGAGCCAGGCCACCTCGGAGACCGCGATGCGTCCGGCGGGTGCGAGCAGGCGTCGCCAATCGGCGAGTCCCGCGTCGAATCCCACGTTGTAGATCGACCCCTCGGCCCAGATGAGATCGACCGAGCCATCCGGGAACGCGTCCTTCGGCAGCCCGAGCATCGAACCGCTGCGCGCCTCGATCCGGTCGGACAGACCCGCTGCCTCCACGCGCTCCGTGACTTCCTCGAGAAACGGAGGAATCAGATCGAGCGCGGTCACCTGGCCACCGAGGTCTGCCGCCAGCACCAGCGTCTGACGCCCGGGGCCGCATCCCATGTCCAGCACGCGCGGCGACTCGCGAATCGGCGCCGCGAGCGCGAGGGCACGCCGGGTCGACTCGTCGCTGCCGGGTCCCTGCTTCGGCAGTCGGTCGTGCAGCCGCCAGAAGAGCTCGATGCTGACGAAGTGTCTTTCCTGCTCGGTCTTGCTCACGGTCCGTTCCCCGTTCCCTGGTCGATCCGCGCGACCGAGTGATCCGCGGCGAGCACGACCGTCCAGTCCGCCCGTCGTGGAAGATCCGCGAGCATGCGGATCGTCAGGCGCTCGTAGTGTTGCACGAAGCGGTCGACGGCGGCCGCGTCGAGGCGACGCTCGGCCGGCAGCGACGACTCCTGTTGCAGCCGCCACCGCCGCACGGCGTCGAGCCCGGGCACCTGCAGAAAGACCAGCTCGTCGAGGATCGACCACAGTTCCGCGTAGTCGCGGGCGAGGCGTGAATCGATCTCGGCGCGCCACTCGCCGCCCGCGTCGTCCTCGCGTTCGAGGGCGTTGACCGGCGCATCGGATTCACCCGCAGGCGCCGGCCCGGCCCCGACGCACCACCCCTCGAGCACGACGAGATCGAAGGGTCCCTCGCGCACTTCGGTCCCGGCGCGATCGTCGCGTCCCTTGTCGAATCGCGGCAACTCGACCGGCCCGGGCTGGAGGAGTGCGTCCATCGCGGCTCGGAGTGCACCGACGTCGTGGCTCCCGGGCAGTCCGCGCGTCTCGAAGAGCGGATGCGTGCGCGAAGCCATGGCCAGTCGCTCGGCGCGGGGGAGGTAGTAGTCGTCGAGTCCGACGACCGCGACGCGGAGTCCGACTTCGGCGCACGCCGCCTCGATCAGTCGCCCCAGGGTCGACTTGCCCGCGCCCTGCCCGCCTCCGAGGCCGACGCGCCGAGGACGCCGATTCCGCCAGGCGACGGCGAGCCGCGCCGCCAGCGCGCGATAGTCGCGCGGCGCGGAGGGATCGAGGCGCGCTTCGATTCCGGCGGCCTCCGACGTAGGATCGTCTCGCACGTCGTGCCCGGGCTCAACCGTGATAGACCGAGACCTCGACCGCGTCCGGCAGGGTCGAGTACTCCATCATCGCCGGTCGATGTTCGCTGTCGTAGCGACCGCAGGTGCGGACGTACTCGAGGTATTCGGTCGGATTGAAGGACTCGCCAACGTTGTCGGCGACGACGACGCTCCCCGCGCGCAACAACCCGTGCTGCTCGATCGCCTGGAGGTCGCGCTTGTAGAAGTCCTTCCAGTGATCGAGGAAGACGATGTCGAAGGGGCCGTCGAGGTTCGGGATCGACTCGCCGGAATCCCCGAGGATGATCTCGACGCGATCGGCGAGTCCCGCATGCGCCACGTTCCGACGGGAGGCCTCGGCGTGCTGCTCTCCGATCTCGAGCGAGACGACGCGCCCCGAGTCCCCGACCTTCATGCCGAACAGGATCGCCGAGTAGCCGACGAAGGCGCCTAGCTCGAGCACCCGCGGTCCTTCGGGCGCGCGGTCGAATACCTCGCGAACGAGGTCGCCCTTGTCCGGTCCAATGTTGATCAGGAACGCGATCTCGCGCGCGTAGTGGTCCATCGCCGCGAGCACGCCGGCTGCGTCGCCCTCGGTGACGTTCGCGGCCACGTAGTCGCTGACTCGGAGCGGCTCCCTCTCCATCGTCTGGATCAGCTCGACGAGCTTCGACATGCGCTCGCTACTCCTTCGACGTCCGGTAGTCCCCGAAGCCCTCGTCGCGCTTCTGCAACGCGCTGGTGAGCTTGCCGTCGCCCTTGCCGGTCTGGTTGATGAAGGCCTGGAAGCTCTTCTGATGGATCGCGAGGCTGCAGATCTCGGTGCCCTGGCGAATGCCCTGGCGGAGCCCCATGGCGTCCATCTGCCGGTGGACGGCGCGCTTGTTCAGCTGGACGATGTCCGGCGGAATCGCCGCCATCCGCTCGGCCATCTCGAGGGTCTTCGCTTCCAGCTCTTCGAGCGGGAAGGCGCGGGTCGCCCAGCCGCGCTCGGCCGCCTCGATCCCGTTGATCGAATCGCCGGTCAACATCATCTCCATGCCCCGGCGCATGCCGACCAACCACGGGTGGAACTGCATGTCCGGCACGCCGAAGCGGACCGCCGGATATCCCATCTCCGCGTCCTCGGCCATGTAGACGACGTCGCAGCCGGTCGCGAGCTCGCTGCCGCCCGCGAGACAGAAGCCGTGGACCTGGGCGATCACGGGCTTCGCCAGGTCCCAGATGCTCATCCAGCCGTCGGTCACGTGGCGCGGCCACTGGCCTTCGCCTTCGGCGGAGAAGAACGGGTACTCGAGCCCCTCGTTGCCGCCGCCGAGGTCGTAGCCGGCGCTGAAGCTGGGGCCCGCGCCGCGCACGATCTGGACGTGGACGTCCGGATCGTTGTCGCCCTCCTGCAGCGCATGCAGCACCTCGCCGCGCAGCTTGTGGTTGAGTGCGTTGCGCTTCTCGGGTCGGTTCATCGTCACGCGATTCACGTGGGGCGCCGGCCGATCCACGAGCACGACTTCGTAGTCGCTCGCAGACGCGGGCCACGACGCACGCGCGTCGCCTTGGGATCCGGGGGCTTCGTTGTCGTAGCTCATCGGGGGGCTCCATCTCGCCGCGGGGAGTCGCGCGGCGTACAGGGGATTCGGGTCGCGCAGGCGGTCTCGCGCGCGATGCCGGATCCTAAACCGCTGACCCGCCCGTCACAACGCGCGCGTCGTGGGCGTGATAGCCTCCGCTCGCGCCCGCCGACTGGAGCTCGTGCCATGTCCGACCGCTCACATCGCCCTTCGAAGCCGTTCCTCACGCGCCGCGCGTTCACGCGTGCGGTGGTCGGGAGTGCCCTGGGCGCGACGGCGCTCGGCCCCTTCGCGCCCGGGCTCGCGCTCGCCGACGATACCCCCGCTGCGAAGCTCCCGGCGTCGCGCCGACTCCTGGACGACAGCCCCTTCGTCTACATCTCGCCCCTCAAGAAGGACGGCAGCGAGAGCACGTGTCACGGTGAGCTCTGGTACGCGTGGATCGACGACGCCGTCGTCGTCACCGTCGCAAGCGATCGCTGGAAAGCGACCGCCCTCGCTCGAGGCCTCGATCAGGCGCGGATCTGGGTGGGGGCCCACGGGACCTGGAAGACCTGGTACGGCGGAACGAACGAGGCCTTCCGTGGCGCACCGAACTTCGTCGCCCGCGCCGAACGCGCCCGTGACGATGCGCTGCTCGAACGACTGCTTTCGCGCTACGAGACGAAGTACCCGGACGAGATCGCCGATTGGCGCGAGCCGATGCGCAAGGGCAACGCGGACGGCTCCCGGATCCTGCTGCGCTACGTCCCGGCCGGCTGATGCGCCTAGCGGCCTAGGCCCAGTGCCCCTCGGCGTAGGGCGTGTTCCAGCAGTGCGCGAGGCGACCCTCGTCGTCCAGCTGGAACACCTCGATCCCGCACATCTTCACGTCCTTGCCGTCCGCGACCATCGTCATGTTCCAGACGCCGGTCACCGTCGCGTCGTCCGCATGCACGATCACGTTCGAGATCTTGACGTTCATCTTCTCGATCCCGAACTGGACGCGGGCGATCTGTTCGTCGTGGGAGAGCGCGGTGGTCTTCTCCGGGTCGTGGCGCGTGATCGGATCCGCGCAGAGCTCGCGGATCAGCTCGAGTTTTCCCTGGTTGTTCACTTCTTCCCAGTAGCGCTCCATCACCACCTGGGCGCGCGGCTTTCCGGTCTCGACCATCTCTGCACTCCTCGTTCTGGATGCGGTCGAGCGTAGGCCGCATCGATTCCGTTTCAACGACCCGCGCTACCGTAGGCATCCGTCCCCCCTCCGGAGTCCCGAATGCCCGATTCCATCCCCCGCACCGCCCTCGTGACCGGCGCCTCCGCCGGCCTCGGCGTCGAGTTCGCCGATCAGCTCGCCGCGCGCGGCTACCACCTGATCCTGGTCGCGCGCCGCAAGGAGAAGCTCGACGAGGCCGCCGCCGACCTGGCCGAGCGACACGGGGTCGACGTCCGCACGATCTCGGCGGATCTCGCCGACCCGGACGCCCCGCGCGCGCTCTTCGAAGCAACGAGCGGCGAAGGCCTGCAGGTCGACTTCCTGGTCAACAACGCCGGCAGCGCCGGGCCGCATCTCCTCGAGGAAGAGGACTGGGCACCCCAGGCGGCCTTCCTCGAGCTGATGATGACCTCCGTCACCCACATGTGTCACCACTACATCCCGCCGATGCAGGCCCGGGGCTTCGGACGCGTGATCAACGTCTCGTCCTTCGCCGGCCGCATTCCCCGCCCCGCTGGCGCGCACTACGGCCCATCGAAGGCCTACCTCATCGCGCTCTCGGAAGAGCTCGCGCTCACCCTGAAGGGCACGGGCGTGAACGTGTCGGCCCTCTGTCCCGGCTTCACACACACCGACTTCCACGCGACCGCCGACATGCTGGACATGAAGAACGCCATGCCGAAGTTCATGTGGTACGACGCGACCACCGTCGTCCGGGACGGCATCGAGGCGGTCGAGCGCGGCAAGCCGATCCGGATCTCCGGCCGTCTCTATCGCTGGCTCGACCCGTTCGCGCAGTCGGTGTTCATCCGTCCGCTCATCAAGGCGCTCGCTCCCGGTCGCTAGCTCGATTCGGATAGCGGCCCCGTCACGATTCGCAATCGGCCCCGCTTTCGTCGGGCCTCGCGCACTGGCTCCAATTGCTACCGTCGATCGCGCGCCGGGTCCTCGCCGGCCCGGCTGCGCGTCGCCCCCCGTTGAGCGCGACCGACGGCGATGTTCCGTCCTCGCGTGACGAGCCGAGCATGAGTCTTCCGAGCCACCATCCCTTCTCTCTCGAATACACCGCCGAGCCGCGTCCCGTCTTCGAACGCGCCCACGCCGGCGACGACTTCATCGAAGTGCCCGAGATGCAGGCCTATCTCGTGCACGGCTACGAGGCCGTCCGCTTGCTCTGCGATCACCCGAGCGTGTCGCGCAACCCGATGGACGCGGGCTTCGGCACGGCCGAGGAACAGCAACAGCGCATGGAGCGCTGGCCGACCCTCGAGTCCGCGGCGCTGCAGATGGTGGGCGACGACGGCGCGAACGCGAACTCCCTCCTGCTGCGCGAGCTGCTCGCGCCCGATTTCCGCCCGGCGATGATCCGCAAGATGGACGAGACCGTGCACGAGGTCGTCGAGCAGGTGTGTGCCCCCCTTCGCACCGAGCGCGCCCTCGACGTCGTGAAGCTCGTGCAGGAGGTCCCGCTCCGGGTGATCTCCCGGCTGCTCGGAATCGACGACGCGACGACCGACGCCGACCTCTTCCTGACCTCGGCGCCCGACTACTTCCGCGGGATCAGCCCGGTCGCGGGCGACGAGGATCGCGACAAGGCGGAGCGAGCGGCGGTGACCCTCGCCGACGTGATCGGCCGAACCGTCGAACACCGCCGCGCGAACCCGCAGACGGACATGGTCTCCCAGGTCATCGAGATCGCCGACAAGCGCGGGGACGTCCCGATCGAGACCCTCGTGCGGGTGCTCGTCGTGCTCGTCGCCGCGGGGACCGACACGACGCGCCTCTCGACCTCCCTCGCGGTGAAGACGCTGCTCTCGCATCCCGACGAGATGGAAGCGCTCCGCGAGGACCGGTCGAAGCTGAAGAACGCGGTCATGGAGTGCCTCCGCTACGAGAGCCCCACCAAGTATCTGATGCGCGCGTCGCTCGAGGACTTCGAGATCGAGGGACAGGTCATTCCGAAGGGTCGCCTGCTGCTGCTCTCGCTGATGGGCGCCGGCTGGGATCCCCGGGTCTACCCCGATCCCGACCGCTTCGACGTGGACCGCGACCTGCGCGGCAGCCTGAACTTCGGCTTCGGCTCGGGTTACTGCCTCGGGGTCCATCTCGCGCGCCTGCAGGTCGGCACGCTGCTCGACTTCGTGCTCGATCACCTGCCTTCGACGGCGCGCCTCGATTCCGACCGGATCGAGTGGGACCCGGGCAACCTGTCCCTGCGCGAAGTCACCGCCATGCCGATCGAGATCCCGTAGCGGAGCCGATCGGGCCAGGAGGAAATCCCATGGGTCGCATCGACGGAAAGGTCGCCATCGTCACCGGCGCCGGTCTCGGCATCGGCAAGGGCATCGCTCAACGCTATGTCGAGGAAGGCGCACGCGTCGTCGTCGCCGAGCTCCAGCCGGATGCCGGCAAGCAGACGGCCGACGAGCTCGGCGAGAACGCCTTCTTCGTAGAGGCCGACGCGTCCGACAAGGAGAGCGTCGAGCACATGGTCCGCGCGACCGTGGACCAATTCGGCACGGTCGACATCCTGGTGAACAACGCCTGGGGTGGCGGTCGGATCGGGCGGATCGAGAACAAGACCGAGGAGCTGATGAACCACGGCCTCGGCATCGGCTTCCTCGGGCCCTTCTGGGCGATGCTCGCGGTGCATCCGATCATGAAGGCGAAGGGCTGGGGACGGGTCATCAACATCTGCTCGCTGAACGGCGTGAACGCCCACATGGGCACCGCCGAGTACAACACGAGCAAGGAAGCGCTCCGCGCCGCCACGCGAACCGCAGCGCGCGAGTGGGCCGCCTCCGGGATCACCGCCAACGTCATCTGCCCCGCCGCCAAGTCGAACTCCTTCGCCCAGACCATGTCGGCCCACCCGGAGCTGATCCAGGCCGCGGACGGCGCGAATCCGATGGGTCGCATCGGCGACTGCTACGAGGACATCGCGCCGGTCGCGCTCTTCCTCGCGAGCGAGGACTGCCGCTACCTCACGGGCAACACCCTCTTCGTCGACGGCGGGTCCCACATCAACGGCTCGTCCTGGGCGCCGGATCTAGACGCCTAGCAGTTTCGGGTCCAGTCCGTTCGGGGCTGGCCGTTCAGATCGGTCGGCCGAGCGTCGCGTCCCCGAAGAAGAGCTGGACGAGCGCATCCGCGTGCGCCTCGACCGCCGAAGGCTCCGTCGGGTCGTAGTTCGAGACCCGCCGACACTCGGGCGCCTGGCTGAAGATCAAGCCGACGGCGCCGGCGAAGATGTAGGTGAAGTGGATGCCCGGCACCTCGGGAGCGAAGCGCGCGTGGCCGCGCATCTCCTCGAAGAGGCGGTTCAGCAGGGCGAAGAGCGGCTTCACGTGCCGGTCGACGATCCAGCGCATGCGCGGACCCGACCGCTTGCCCTCCTCGTTCATCAACAGCACGAATTCCGGATGGGACGCGACGAACTCGACGTAGCGGCGGACGAGAAGCGCGAGGTCGTCCCGTGAAGGCCGCGCCGCCACCGCCTCCCCGAACGCGCCGAGCGCGTCGTGGAGATCGGAGAAGGCCAGGTCGACGGCTTCGCGCCAGAGCGCCTGCTTCGTCTTGAAGTAGTACGGGATCAGGCCCTGGTTCACGCCGGCGGCCTGGGCGATCGATCGCGTCGAGGCCCCGTCGAAGCCCTGCTCGGAAAAGCTCCGCAGAGCCGTCCGCACGATCAGCGCGCGCGTGGACGCGTCCGCTTCCGGGTCGCCCTTCCCTGCCGTCGTGCGTCTCGCCACCATGCCGTCCCCCTCTTGTCGCCCAGTTTAGGCGACCGAATAAGGGTGGGGCAAGCGATCCCCGGACATCGGATCAATCGTCGGCGTGGAAGGTCGCCTTGAGCGCGTCCATGTCCTTGCGCGTGATGGTCTCCTCGACCTCGTATCGCGCGATCCGCCAGCCGGCGGCGGTCCGAACGTGCTCCGCGCGCACGAACCCGCTCGCGACGTTCGTCATGCCGGCTGTCTCAACGGCCTGCAGGTGGCTGGTGGACCGCGCCGCGTCCCCCTCGACGTCGATCACGTGCGTGTTCAGGTAGTGGCGCACGGTCCCCTCGGTCATCGAGACTCCGGCGCCGAACATGCGCCGGAACCACTCGACGATCGTGTCGCGTCCGGTCGACTCGTCGACCACGCGCTCCTCCCCGCAGAGCTGGACGAGCACCCAGGTCGCGTCCTCCGCGATCACTTCGGCCGCAAGCGTCTCGAGATCACCCCGGTCGAGGGCCTGGTAGTAGAGCGAGAGCAGGTTCGAGATCTCGGCGTGGGCCAGCGCGCGCTCAGCGGCGTCCATCGCTCCTCCTCACTCGCCGCCCGAAGTCGCGGAGGTCGCGGCCGTCGCAGGCGAATAGAACTGCGCCGCCCAACGCCGATAGTCGGCGATCGGCCCGTCGTCTTCACAGAGCCCCGGCTGCGCGCGGTACATCTTGTTCTCCCAGATGGCGAAGTCCTGCTCCGCGAAGACCGCATGCTCCGCCATGTAGGTGCGGATCTCCTCGCGTGCATCGTCCGGGGCCGCATCCCCGATTCGCGCGATCACGCCCATCCGGACGTGGGTCGTCTCGCCGTCGATCGGCGTGAGTCCGGTCGCGACGACGGTGTCGTAGTGGCCCGCCTGACGCAGCCAACTGAAACCCATGCCCCAGTTCTCTCCGTGCATCGTGAGCTGGTCGTGCCCCTCTAGATGCGTGAGCGGCTTCTCGCCTCCGACCTGCCAGAGGAAGGAGCCCTCCCGGAAGTCGCAGGAGCGGTCGTCGGGCACGGGCATGTGATGCACGCGGTCGAAATGCGGCCAGTCGATGCCGTTCTCCGCCATCTCCTGGGGGTGGGTCTTGACCGTCCACTCCCAGGTGAGCCAACTGCGGAGCCAGCCGTTCTCGCCCCAGCCGGCGACCTCCGGGATCTCGAACGTCGGAGCCTCGTCCTCCGCGTGGTACCAGACGAAGATCATCCCGTTGCGCTCGACGACCGGGTAGCGACCGATGCGCACGTGCGACGGCACACGCTTCGTGTACGGGATCGCCTCACACGCGCCGTCCCCGCCCCAGCGCCAGCCGTGGAAGGGACAGCGCAGCGTGTCGCCGACGACCTCTCCTCCGACACCGAGGTGGGCCCCGAGATGCGGGCAGTAGGCGTCGAGCACCGCCGCCTCGCCCCCTTCCCCGCGGAACAGCACGAGCTCGCGATCCAGATAGGCGAGCCTCCGGAGCTCCCCCGGCGCCAGCTCGTGGGAGTAGGCGACGACGTACCAGCTGTTGGGGATGCCGAAGGGGAATCGGGACATGGCGGGCTCCGCGAGGTCTCTCCGAGGCAGCTTACCGGATTCACGACGGGCCCTGGAAGCCCGGATTCGGTCGCTAGAATGAAGACGGGCGCCCACCGTGCGCCGTGAGGAGATCCCGATGTTCCGACTCGATGACCGTGTTGCTCTCGTGACCGGCGCCGCCCGTGGCGTTGGCGCGCAGATCGCCAGGACCCTCGCCGAGGCCGGAGCCCGGGTCGTCCTCGCCGACATCCTCGTCGCCGAAGGCGAGAAGGTCGCGTCGGAGATCGGCGACGCCGCGAGCTTCGAATCCCTCGACGTGACCAACGAAGAGGACTGGGCGCGCGTCATCGAGTCGACCATCGAGCGACTGGGTCGCGTGGACGTGCTCGTGAACAACGCGGCGGTGCTCCACCTCGGCACGGTCGAGAACACACCGCCCGACGTCTTCCGACGCCTGCTCGAGGTCAACACCGTCGGTCCGTATCTGGGGACGCGCGCGGTCCTCGGCACCATGAAGGCCGCGGGCAAGGGCTCGATCGTGCACATCTCCTCGATCGACGGACTCGTCGGGATGAACGGCGTGTGCGCCTACTCCGCGAGCAAGTTCGGGGTGCGCGGCTTCGCGAAGGCGACGGCCCTCGAGCTCGGGCGCTCGGGCATTCGCGTGAACGCGGTCTGCGCCGCGGGCGGCAACCCCGAGATGTACGGGCCGTGGATGGACAAGATGATGCCTTTCCTCGACCAGACGATGGAGTACCAGGAGAATCGCGGCATTCCCGGCGGCGCGACCCTCGACCAGATCGCGAACGCGGTGCTCTACCTGGCATCCGACGCGAGCGACGGCGTCACCGGCATCGACGTCCCCGTCGATGGCGGCGCGACCGCCGGCAAGTGGATCGCCGGATTCAACTCGCTCTAGATCTCGCGCGCGCCTTCCAGATCGAAGAAGGCGCGCATGCTGAGCACGCGGCCCTGCTCGTCGATCTCGGCGACGTCGATCACGTCCAGCTCGAGGCGGCGGCCATCCTGTACGACGACGGCCCGAAGCGGCACCGCGGCTTCCAGGCCGGCGACGCAGGCGGCACCGACGACCTCGAGGGACTCCGCGAGCTCGTTCTCGCGGTAGAAGGTGTTGATCGCGTCGATCCCGTCGTGGACCGGGCCACCGACGGGAATCTGGATCTTCGCCTCGGGCGCGTAGAGCGAGACGATCGTGTCGACGTCGGTCGCGGTCACGGCCTTCGTGTACTTCTCGAAGAGTGCGTCGAAAGCGGCCTTGCTCATGCCTTTTCCTCTCTGGCGGCAGCCAGGTCCCGGATCTGGGCCATCGCCGGATGGTGCGCGAGCAGACCGCCGTCGACCGACAGCACCTGCCCCGTGATGAACGCCGCTGCATCGGACGCGAGGAACACCACCGCGGCGGCGATGTCCTCGGGTCGGCCGAGCCGCGCGGTCAGGGTGTTGCCTGCGTAGACCTCGACCTCCTCCGCCGGCACGTTCGCTTCGAGCGCGGGGGTCGAGATCACTCCCGGCGCGATCGCGTTCGAGCGGATCCCCTGCTTGCCGTACTGGACCGCGACGGATTCGGTGAGGGATCTGAGGGCCGCCTTCGAGGCGGCATAGGCGGAGCGACCGAGGTCGCCGGTGAGCCCGGAGGCCGAGGACGTGTTCACGATCGCGCCGCCCTCGCGTTCGATCATGTGCGGGATCGCGTGCTTGCATCCGAGCATCGGCCCGCGCAGGTTCACGCGCATCGATCGATCCCAGACCTCTGCGTCCATGTCGGCGACCGCGCCATCCCGGCTCATCAGCGCGGGGTCCGAGTCGGCGGCGTTGTTGTGCAGGAGGTCGAGGCCGCCGAACGCCGCGACGGTCTCGGCGATCATGCCCGCGACGGACGCTTCGTCGCCGATGTCCGCGGCGACGCCGATCGCGTCGCCGCCGGACGAGCCGATGGCCTCTGCGACGGCCTTCGCGCCCTCGCCGTTCAGATCCGCCACGCCGACGGAGGCGCCGGCCGCGGCGAGCGCTTCGCACGTCGCGCGACCGATGCCCGAGGCACCGCCCGTCACGATCGCGACGCGGCCTTCCAGGAGACGGGGCTGGGCTGCTTCGGGCACTTTCGATCCTTTCGGGCGGCGGTCGCGACCGGATCGCATGGCTCGCGCACGCCGCCCGACGAAGTATCGTTCGCGAGACGCCGGCGCGTCAATCATCGGTCTCCACCCCGCGGAGCTGCGCCGACCGAGGAAGGCATGAACGACGATCGCCCGTTGCTCTTCGCGACCGAGACGGACTCCACCCGTGCGCTCGCGAAGGCCCTCGAAGCGGATCTCGAGCCGCTGCCCGCCGCGGGCGACCCGGAACGCTTCGAAGCCTGGCGGGCCGGCGCGATCGAAGGGGCGCCGCGTGACCGCGTGATCGTCGCCGTCTGGCTCTCGGCGACCGAGCAGCGCGACCTCGTCCGCCTCGACCGCGACGCATGGCGTCGCCGCTTCGAGGCGCCCTACCTGCTCTGGAACTTCGCGCTCGGGGCCGCGGGACGGCGCTGCGCGGACGGCGGCGCGGTCGTCGCCGTCGCCCAGTCGCCCGCAGCGCTCGACGCGCCCGGCCACACGCCCGAGCTCGCGATCGCCGACGGCGTGCTCGCCCTGGTTCGCTCGGTCGCCGCCGCCGAGGGTCCGCGTGGCGTGCGAGCCAATCTGGTCACGACGCCGATCGACCTGATCGAAGGCGACCTCGTCGCCCCGGCCCCGCCCCTCGCCGGATTCCCGGGCACGATCGAGACCCACGTCGCGGGCGCCGTCCGAAGCTTCCTCGCGCCGGACTCCGCCGGCCTGACCGGGCGCGTTCTCAGCGCGGACGGAGGTCGGTCGTTGTGAGTGCCGCAAACGAGACTCCGCGCCGCACCATCATCGTGACCGGCGCGACCGGCGGCGTCGGTCGCGGGATCGCGCTCGCTTGCGCCGACGCGGGCTGGAGCGTCTGGATCGCCGCGCGCCGCGAGAAGGAAGGCCGCGAGGTCGCGGCGGAAGTCGATGCGCGCGGCGGCGTCGGGCATTTCGTCGCCTGCGACGTCGGCGACGCGGACTCGGCCGAGCGCGCGATCGCGACGATCGTCGAGGCCGATGGCCGCCTCGACGGCGTCGTCCACAACGCCACGAGCGGCTTGTCACCGGTCCCGGTCGCGCTCTCGGAGGTCTCGCTCGCGGACTTCCAGGACCACGTGAACGTCGCCCTGCGCGCGCTGCACAGCCTCGCCCGGGCGAGCTTCGCCGCGCTCAAGGCGAGCGAGGGCTCGCTGCTGCTGATGACGTCGGAGGCCGGCTTCGAAGGCAAGGCGAAGCTGCCGCCCTACGCGGGCGTGAAGGGGGCCCAGCGCGGCTTCGCCCGCGCCCTCGCCCGGGAATGGGGTCCCGACGGCGTGCGCGTGAACTCGATCGCGCCCCTCGCGTCGACCCCCGCGATGGAGCGCGCCTTCGAGCTCGACCCCGCGATGTCCGACCGCGTCCTCGGCCGCAATCCGCTGCGCCGACTCGGGGACTCCACCGATGACATCGGCCGCGCCGCGCGCTTCCTGCTCTCCGACGACGCGCGCTACGTCACCGGCCACACGCTGATGGTCGACGGCGGGAGCTGCCCGGCCGTCTAGACCGCCGCTAGTCGACGACCACGTCGAGCCGCTCGGGTCCGTACTCCTGGAGGTGGTTCACGCACTCCCAGGTGAAGCCCGGCGCGAGCTGGATGCGATGTCCGTCGCGCGCGCGCAGGAACTCCTCGAGCACCACCCGGCCGACGAGACGCGTGAGGTGATTCCCGAGACAGATGTGCGGGCCGATCCCGAAGGCGAGGTGCTCCGGGGGATCTTCGCGATCCAGACGGAACGTCTCGGGATCCGGATACACCGCGGGATCCCGGTTCGCGGCGCCGATGTGCAGCATCATGTGCTCGCCCCGATGGATCGGGCAGCCACCGAGCTCGCCGTCGTCTCGCGCCGTTCGCATCAGGAACGTGACCGGCGCCTCGAGCCGGAGCGACTCCTCGACTGCGACGGGAATCCGTGCGGCGTCGTCGCGAAGCGCCGCTTCGAAGCCCGCGTCCGTCAGCAGGCGGTGGAGCAGGTTGCCGAGCATGTAGCTGGCCGAGAGCGAGCCCGCGAGGATGTTCACGACCAGCGTGCGCGTGTGATGCGCGCCGATCTCCCAGCCGTCGTCCCCGCGCGTCTGCACCATCAGGGTGAGCAGATCGTCCGGCGCCGCCTCGCCGGCTTCGGCACGCTCGCGGATCAGCCCATCGAGACACGCCGCCAGCTCGGGGAAGCACGCTTCGATGCCCTCGCCCTGTTCCGTACGGCCGGTCGTCGGCCAGGTGCTGTGAAGCAGGTCGTTGCACCACCCCATCACGTCGTCGTGGAGCGCGTCGGGGATCCCGAGGACGTGGGCGGAGACCGAGCCGGGAAGCGGGATCGAGAGGTCGGCCATGAGGTCGCTGCCGCCGTGCGCGAGGATCGCGTCGAGGCGTCGCTTCACTTCGGAGCGCGTCCACGGCTCCGCTTCGGTCGCTCGACTGCGCGTGAAGCCCTTCAGCAGCACGCGCCGGATCTTCGGGTGCAGCGGCGCGTCGAGCTCGCCGAGGAAGCTCTCCTCCTCGGGAACGACGACACCGGGCGCGCGCATGTCACCGACGCTCGAATAGCGCTTCGCGTCGCGGAAGCCGTTCGCCGTGTCGTCGAAGCGGGTCGTGAGCACGACGTTCTCGGCGGGGCGACAGATCGGCTGCTCGCTCCGGATTCGCGCCATGCGCTCGAAGTCCTTCGCCTGCGCAGGATCGGTCGGGTCGAAGGCGTGGGCCTCGTCGATCCGCCGCGTGCCATCGCGCTGTTCGTCGCTCACGCTCGCCTCCTCCGCGTCACGCCTGCGGTGCTCGAACGGCCGCCGGATCGAATTCGATTCGGGCGGCACCGATGCCCCGCGTCGGAACGAGTTGGTTGCGAACCACGCTCGACTCGTCGACCGCGTAGTCGGGCACGCGCTCGAGCAGGACGTCGAGCGCGATCCGCGTCTCGAGTCGCGCCACCGCGTTTCCCAGACAGAAGTGGATGCCGTGCCCGAAGCTCCAGTGGTTCTTCGGGTCGCGCTCGAGATCGAGCACGTCCGGACGATCGAAGACAGTCTCGTCGTGGTTGGCCGATCCATAACAGAGCAGGACCTGATCGCCCTCTGGAATCGTCTCGTCGCCGATCTCGACGTCCCGGGTCGTCGAGCGCGCGAGACCCTGGACGGGGGACACGAAGCGAAGGATCTCCTCGAGCGCGGTCGACCAGCGCGACGGCTGATCGACGAGCTTCCTCCGCGCGTCCGGGAACGCGTCGAGGGCGAGAATCCCACCGGCGATCATGTTCATCGTCGTGTTCTGCGACGCGTCGTGCAGGAGCGAGCAGAACCCGCCGATCTCCTCGTCCGAGAGCGGCTCGACTTCGCCCTGGTTGTGCAGGATCTGCGAGATCAGATCATCTCCGCGCGATGCGCGCCGCTCCGCCACCAGGTCCGTCCAGTAGTTCTCCATCTCCTCGTAGGCCCGGAGCGCGGCGTCACTCGTGAAATCGTTTCCGGCGAGGGTATCGAGATTCCACGTCAGGAATTGCTCGCGGTCGGCGGTCGGCAGGTCCATCAACTCACACATCGTGAGGGTCGGGATCAGCTGGGAATACTGCGTCGCGACGTCGAAGCTGGCCTCGGCGACCAGCGATTCGAGGATCTCCACCGCGCTGGCGCGCACCCCCTCCTCGAGGCCCGCGACCCGCGCCGGCGTGAGGACCCGCGCCAGGATCGCGCGCAGCTCGTCGTGCCGAGGCGGATCCATGTTGAAGATGTTGGGCGGGATCAGCGAGATGTCGGTGTCGATCAAGGTGCCCGTCGCCGACGAAAACGTCCGCCAGTCCGCGAGGGCATCGTTCACGTCCTGGGCGCGGGTGATCAGCCAATAATGCGGCCAGACGCGCGCCTCCGCCGTCGGGCGACGATAGGCGGGCGCCTGCGCGCGCAGGGTCGCGTACGCCGGATACGGGTCGTCGAAGCGCCCCGGATCGAAGGGATCGAAATCGAACGCGTCCGGCAGGGTTCCTCGCCCGTTCACGTCGTCCGCCTCGACCGGATCACTTGCGCAGCACGCGTCCGCTTCGCGCGCCGACGTGCTCGTCGTGCTCGAGGATAGGCGTGCCGTTGCAGATCGTCGCCCGGAAGCCGCGTCCCTTCTGGACGAATCGTCCCGCGCCGCCCGGGAAGTCGTTGACGAACTCCGGCATGCGCTCGCTCACGCGCTCGAGGTCGATCACGTTCACGTCGGCCTTCTTGCCGGGGGCGAGCGCGCCGCGGTCGTGGGCGCCGATGATCCGCGCCGGTGCGGAAGACATCCGGCGCACCGCTTCCTCGGCGCTGAAGAGCCGCTCTTCACGCACCCAGTGGGACAACACGAAGGAACACCAGCCCGCGTCCATCACCTGCCCGACATGGGCTCCGGCATCGCCGAGGCCCGGCAAGACTTCGCCCTTCGAGATCAGGTCGGCGACCGCGCGCATGTTCGGGTTGAAGAAGCGCATGCAGAAGAGCGCCAGACCATCGCTGTCCCGGCAGAGGCGCAGATAGGTCTCCGCCGGCTGCTCGCCGGCGCGCTCTGCCAGGGTGTCGAGGTCGCTCTCCTCGTCGAACACGTAGTTCGGGGTCTCGGCGTCGCCCAGCCAGAACTTCGGCGCCCTCGCGTAGTAGCCGGTGTCCTGGGCCGCGTCCGCCACGAGTTGCGCGCAGGTGTCCGGATCGCGGATGGCCTCGAGTCGCCCGGCGAAGTCCTTCGCGGCCAGCTGCTTCCAGGCTCCGTAGCCCCAGGGCAGCGTGGCCATCAGCCCGGACACGAAGCCCGAGCCGCGCGGAATGGCGATCCCGTTCACGTCGAGGCCGGCTTCGCGCATCTTCCCGATGCGGTCGATGAAGAGCTGGCCGGAGGCGTCGGAGCGCCCCGCGGTGATGCTGAAGAGGACCCGGTCACCGGTCGTCTCCGCCTGCTTCCGGATCAGCTCGAGCTCGCCCTCGAAGTCGCCGGAGAGGTTGAGCACGTTCTGCATCAATCCGCCGCCCGCGCCCTTGACCGCCTCGGCGATCCGCACGAGCTCGCCGTGCTCCGCATGCGTGCCCGGGACGTCGCGGCCGTCGGGGAGGACGTGGCCGATGATGCGGGAGGTCGAGAAGCCGACGGCGCCGTCCTGGATCGACTCCGCGACGACCTCGCTCATGCGCGTGAGCTCCGCCTCGGTCGGCTGCTCTTCGACGGCGCGCTCGCCCATGACGTAGTAACGAACCGCGCAGTGGCCGACCAGACCGGCGACGTTGATCGCGGGGTCGAGCCCTTCGATCGCGTCGAGGTAGCCGCCGTAGCCCTCCCAGTTCCAGGGCAGTCCGCCGAGGATCGCATGGGCCGGGATGTCCTCGACCGTCTCCATCATGTTCGCGAGCGTGTCGGCGTCGTTGGGTCGGACCGGGGCGAAGGTCACGCCGCAATTGCCGAGCAGCGCCGTCGTCACGCCGTGCCAGCTGATCGGCGTGAGGTAGGGATCCCAGCCGATCTGCGCGTCGAGGTGGGTATGGATGTCGACGAAGCCGGGCGTGATCGCGTGCCCTGCGGCGTCGATCTCGCGCTTGCCCTCGCCTTCGACCTTGCCGACGTGCGTGATCGTGTCGCCATCGATCGCGACGTCGCCGCGGACGCGGTCGGCGCCGGTGCCGTCGAGGATGTGGCCGTTCCGGATGACGAGGTCGTGGGACATGGGGCGCTCCGATCGGGTTGCGGGTCGCCCGCGAGCATACCGCCCCGAGCGCGGGCCGCCGAGTCAGCCGCGGGCGCCCTCCCGAAGAGGAATCACGATCGCCACCGCCAGCGCCAGCACGGCGAGGTCGCCCTGAAAGACCGCCGCATAGCTCCCTGTGGCGTCCCGGACGTTCCCCACGATCGGATAGACGACCATGGTCGTCACGGCGATCACCGGCCCCATCAGTCCCATCGCGCGCCCGAAATTCGCGACGCCGAAGAGTCGCGGCACGAGGGCATTCCAGACCGGCAACAGTCCACCCGTCGCGACGCCGAGAAGCGCCGCCGCAGCCACCAGTCCCCAGAAGTCCGGTTCGAGCAGCAGCGTAGCGATCGCGCCGGCGGTCGCCCCGATCGCGGCGACGAAGGCGACCTTGAGCGGAACGCGATCGGCGAGCGATCCGAAACCGAGCTTTCCCAGCATGCCGCCGACGGCGATGATCATCATCAGCCTACCGGCGGTCGACGCGTCGATCCCCTGGTCCGCGAAGTGCAAGCCGAGGTTGAAGACCGTCGAGGTATAGACCGCGATGAAGAGCGCGAGGGAAACCGTGAACAGCCAGAAGGAGCCGCGGGTCAGGATCTCGCGGGTCGTCATAGGCGGTGCATCGTCCCCGTGTCCGGGCGAAGCCCCGTCCGGCGACGGCTCCGCAGGGACGCCCGCCGCTTCCGGATGATCCCAGAAGCGGAAGAGCAGGAGCGGGACGACGCAGACGAGGACGGCGGTCGCGAACGCCAGCAGCGACGTCTGCCACCCGATCGTGGAAACGCCGAGGGCGACGAGCGGCGGAATCGCGAACCCGCCCGCCGACGTGCCGACCGCCGCAATCCCGAGGGCTCGCCCCCGATTCGCGGTGAAGAAGCGGGAGACGACGGCGGAGCCGGTCATCGGGCCGCAGAGCACACCGGCGATGCCGAGCGCAACACCACCCCCGACCACGAAGACCCAGATATTCGGGGCCAGGCCGAGGATCGCGTTCCCGAGCGCGACCAGGACGATGCCGATCACGAGGAGTCCCCGCGCGCTCCACTTGTCGACGAAGGGCCCGGCGATCGGGCCGACGACGAGACCGATCGCGACGTGGACCGTGAACAGGTAGTTGACCGTCCCGGCGTCGGTGTCGAAGTGCTCGATCACCTCGGGCAGCAGCAAGGGCAACCCGTACTGGTAGAGGCCCACCGCGAAGAACATCACCACGAAGTGCGTCGCGACGATCCACCAACCCTTGAACACGCGCGATCTCCCTCGCGGCGACTAGCTCGCCGCGTCCCAGCTGAGCACGGGCTCGGTCTCGGAGCAAGCGAGGTGCGCCAGCCAGAGATCGACGATCCGGTCCGGCATCTCGGGATCGAACCAGCGGTCGATGTAGCCCCAATGGACCGGACTCGACATGTAGTCGACCTGGAGGCCGTCCACGGTCTCGAACTCCTGCTCCCAGATGTGCGTCCAACGCATCGGCGTGGCAGCCGTTCCCGATGACGGGACGCGACTCCACCGCCAGTTGCGAATCGCCGGAACCGCCTGTGCGAGGAGCGGCGTCTCGGCCTCGAAGCGCGCGACCGCGTCGGCCTCCGCTTCCGGCTCCACGCGAAGCCACAACGTGCGCTTCACGCCGACGAGCCCGGGGCGATGCGATTCGGCCGCGAGGAGTTCGGGGCGCGCGACCTCGACCGCGTGGATCCCATCCGGGAGCGCGTCGAAGCTGCCCTCGGACATGCGCGCGACAAAGGCATCCGCCTCCGCGTGGTCCGCGAAGAGCAGGTCCCATGTGACGTCGCCGCCACCGACCGACAAGTCGAGATGCGCGCCGGCGTGGCTACGCACGGCGCCGACGGCTTCGGCGCCGCGCTCGGTCAGCGCCCGCGCCACCGATTCGGCATCGCCACCGCTCGCCCCCTCCGCGAGGGTCACCTGCCCGACGACCCTGGGCGCCGTCACGCGTGGATCCTTCCGGCCGCGTCGAGGGCGGGGATCGCCTCCGGCGCCGCGGCGAAGCGTCGCGTCCGTGACTCGGCCCACTGCGCGTCGCACTCCGACCACCAGGCCGACACTTCGGGGGTCGCGTTCTGGCTACGCATGCCCCAGAAGCCTTCGATCCCGTTCAGGGACCACAGGATCACGACCTCGTGCGAGAGCCCCGCGTCGGTCGTGGGCGGGCTGACCAGCAGGTGGACGAGCTGCTGTCCGCGCGATTCGGCCCCGGCTCGATAGCGCTCGTGGAACGCCGACAGGAAGGCGTCGAGCGTTCCGGGCCGAAGCCGGAGCTCGTCGATCACGAAGACCGGATCCACGTCCGTGTCGGCCACGCGCCCTCCCCACCCGAACGGGTGTCTCGGGAAGCGTAGCCCGGCTGGACCTGTCCGGGCGCGCTAGTCCGTCGTGGAGTCGTCCGCGTCTTCGTCGTCGGCCGGGGCGGTCGGGGGGGCCACCGATTGGAGATGGGGCCGTTCGGGCTCGGGCGTCTCGGGCTCTTCGTAGTTCGCTCCCCCGTTCGGGAGTGCCGCGGACATGTCGAGCCCGCCCACGACGATCGCGCCATCGTGCATCACGATCCGGCGCGCGCGGATGTCGCCTCCTACGATACCGCCCTTCTCGATCTCGACGAGATCCGAGGCGACGACGTCGCCCGTGATGCGGCCGTAGACCATCACGACCTCGGCCTCGACGCTGGCCTTCACGTGGCCTTCGGCCCCGATCGCGAGTTGATGATTGGCCAGCCGAACGGAGCCCTCGACGGTCCCCTGGATCTCGAGATCCTCTTCGGCCACGATGTTTCCGGTGATCGTCGTCGCACGTCCGATATGCGCCATGGGATCGACCTCCAACTCCGGCGTCGCCGGGTTCTCGGGAAAGAGCGGCTCGACCGCCCGCAGATGGTCGCGGCGAGCCGGTTCCTGTTCATCCATTTCGACCGCCTCCTCGTGCGCGGTGTCTTCATCGCCCTGTGCGTAGCGCGGCGGGAGCGTTCGGTCGTCCGCCGCGCCGTCCTGTGGCGCGAAGCGTCGTGCTACGACGTCACCGAAGGGCGAGTCCCCGGCCTCGCCGAGCGATGCGCTCGTCGAGAGGACTCCGGAGACGACCCCGACCTTCTGGGGCGAGGTCTCGTCCGCCATCGGTCCTGCCGGGACGGAGGGCGTCGTGTCCGACGTGTCGTCGCCGGATTTGCCTCTCCGCTTCCCCTTCTTGCCACGTTTGAACAGGCCCATCTCGTTGCTCCGCAATTGACGCCGAATCGTGAGTGCACCCTGTCAGATTTCCGTGACCGCGTGGGCGTCTTTCGCGTCGTGCACTCGCACGATTTGCCCCTCGTCTGCGGATCCGACACGGTCGGGCGCCGGATCCGATCCGCGCGCCTGCGCGGGTCGCGTCCGTCGTCGCCCCGCGATGCACTACGCTCGCCCACCGGTCGACCTCGAGACGGAGCTCCTGCATGAATCGCCTAGCGCCCTTCTCCCCCGGAACCCTCGCCGGATCGGCGACGCTCGCCCTCGTCGTGGTGTGCCTGCTCACGGCAACCCACGCGCAGGCCGCCGAGGAGGCGGCCTCGTACGCGCCGGCGGCGCACGACGATTTCCCGACCGAAGTGTTCTGGGGCGACACGCACGTCCACAGCTCCTTCAGCGTCGACGCGAACACGATGGGCAACACCCGCCTCTCCCCCGCGGACGCCTATCGCTTCGCCCGCGGCGAGGCAGTGGTCGCGAACAGCGGCCAGACGGCACGGCTCGAGGCGCCCCTCGACTTCCTGGTGGTCTCGGATCACGCCGAGTACATGGGCCTGCTCCCGGCGCTCCGCGCCGAGAACGAGATGCTGCTGTCCGATCCTGTCGGACAGCGGCTCTCGGAGGGCATCCGCGGCGACGAAGAAACGCAGTACGCGGTGATCCGCGAGGTGATCGCGAGCCTCGCGGCCTCCGATCCGCTGATCGACAACGCGGAGTTCAAACGGAGCATCTGGGAAGAGATCACGGGACTCGCCGATGCCGCCAACGAGCCGGGTCGCTTCACGGCGCTGATCGGGTACGAGTGGAGCTCCATGCCCGCCGGCGACAATCTGCATCGCGTCGTGATCTACGCGGACGACGCCGAGACCGCGAGCCGCATGATTCCGCGCTCCTCGTTCGAGGGGCCACGACCCGAAGACCTCTGGTCCTTCATGGAGGACTACGCGCGGGAGACCGGCGGGCGGATCCTCGCCGTTCCCCACAACCCGAACATGAGCAACGGGCAGATGTTCTCCCTCGAGCAGAGCGATGGGCGCCCCTTCGATCGCGCCTACGCGGAGCGGCGCGGGCGGCACGAACCGATCGCCGAGATCACCCAGATCAAGGGCGACAGCGAAGCGCACCCCCTGCTCTCCCCGGACGACGCGTTCGCGGACTTCGAGACCTGGGACGGCGGCAACATCGGCGTGCCGACGACGCCCAAGGAAGAAGGCCAGATCGCCTACGAGTACCTGCGCCAGGCGTTCAAGCACGGGCTCGGCGAGGCGGCGCGGCTCGGGGTGGATCCGTTCCGGATGGGCGTGATCGGCAGCACCGACGCGCACACTTCTCTGGCGACCGCCGCCGAGGACGATTTCTGGGGCAAGCTGTCGAGTCTCGAGCCCGGCGCCGCGCGACTCGCGCCCCCGCCCTACGAGCAGGACGATACGACGATCTTTCCCTGGAGCTGGGTCGCCTCGGGCTACGCCGCGGTCTGGGCGACGGAGAACACCCGCGACGGAATCTTCGACGCGATGCGCCGACGCGAGGTCTACGCCACGACGGGCTCGCGCATCACCCTGCGCTTCTTCGGAGGTTGGTCGTTCGGGGAAGACGACGCGAGCCGCCCCGACCTCGTGCGGCGCGGGTATCGCGCGGGCGTTCCGATGGGGGCCGAGCTGCCGGATGCTTCGGGAGGAGCCCCGCGATTCCTCGTGCGCGCGCTCAAGGACCCGAACGGCGCCAACCTCGACCGGATCCAGATCGTGAAGGGGTGGCGCGACGCCGACGGGACCCTGCAAGAGAAGGTCCACGACGTAGCGCTCGGCGGAGCGCACCGGCGCGGACTCTTCGGTTCGCGCGACGTCGGCTCCACGGTCGACGTCGAGCGTGCGACGTACACGAATACGATCGGCACCGCCGAGCTCTCCGCGTGGTGGGAAGACCCTGACTTCTCGCCCGACGAACACGCCTTCTACTATGTTCGCGTCCTCGAGATTCCGACGCCGCGGTGGTCGACCTACGACGCCGTTCGGTTCGGCATCGAGCTCGACGACCGCGCGCCGCGCACGGTCCAGGATCGCGCGTACTCCTCCCCCATCTGGTACACCCCGCGTTAGTTTCTTCGCGATTCCGGGCGCATACGCGAACGACCCCGGCTCGTCCCGGGACGCGACGCGGGGTCAGTTCCGCCGGGCGTGGCGATGGATCGAGAATCGCCGACCGCTGAGATGAACGGACGAGAACCGTTTGCCTAACATCGGCGTCTCTGCGGCCGATCACGACCCCCGGTGCACGCCCTCGACGGGCGAAGCGCCGCAGAACCTCGATACGGGAGCAGCATGAAATCTCGATACCTTCGTCTCGTCGGCCTCGTCGGCCTCGTCGCCATCGCCGCCATGTCGATCGCTTCGACCTGCAGAGGCCCGCAACCCATCGACCTCGACATCGAGGACCACGGCAGGTTCACGCCGAGTGGTCGTGCCGCGGTCGAGATCTTTCCCGGCAACAACGAACGCCGGCGCGGCTCCCTGCTCGACATCATGAGTGGTGACGCTCCCGTACAGGGAACCGAGCACGATGCGTACGGCGGATCGAGCGTCGAGGGCACCCTCGCGGTGGTGGGCGAGATCGCCGTGGTCGAGGGTCACGGTGTCGAGCCGGTCCCGGCCGGGCGTCGCGTGCAATTCGACGAACCCTTGAATGGTCCCGCCAACGCCACCATCGACGTGGACAACATCCGAGGACACGTGGGCGTTCGCGGCGGCGTGCGTTTCAGCGACGTCGTGAGCCTCGAGGCCATCATGGGTCTCGGGATCGACAATACGCGCATCCGGGTGTCGGACGTGGGCTTCCTGCAGACCGGTGAGCGCACGCTGCCCGCGCCGCTGGTCGGCGCGCGCGTGAGCCTCCGCCCGATTCCGCTCTTCGACCTCTACGGCCAGGCGACGTTCATGTTCGGCAAGATGTTCACGACCGACGTCGAGGCCGGCGGACAGCTCAACCTCTCCCGCAACGTGGGCCTCTACGGCGGGTATCGGCGGTGGAGCTATCGGGAGGAGTCGTTGAAGGGCAGCGGATCGGATGCGGACTTCGTGTTCGACGGACCGACCGCCGGGCTGAACATCACGTTCTAGCCGGAAGCCTCGCCCGCCGGCGTCAGCTCTTCACGTCCGCGAACTTCACGACCTCGGTCTTCCACTCCGCCGGCCAACCGCCCTCGGCGCCGACGATCCGGCCGAGCATGCCACCCTCGCTGTGGCCCAGCGTGTTCAGCCAGTTCTTGCACCCGGGCCCCGGGTCCTCGTGCGCGATCAGGATCCGAATCGAGCCGTCGTCCTCGTAGCGCGCGGTGAACTTGTTGACCGAGATGTCGAAGAAACGGAATTCGAGCGCCTCCATCCAGAAGTTGGAGAGCTGCAGGTTCCACGTCTGACACTCGGGCAGCGGCGGGATGTGGACGGCGAGGGCCTCGTCCGGCGCGAGCTCCCAGTGGCTCTGGTAGTAGTTGATGGTCGGGTCGCCGCCCGCGGCCTGCAGGATCGCCTGATCGTGGGACGGCAGCCGGTTGAGCGTGCGGTCCTTGTAGTCCTTCGTCCACATCAGCCCGAGCTGGGTCGTGTTCTCCAGGAAGTTGAGCGCACCGCCGAGCTGGGCTTCGAGCTGCTCGGGATCGAGGTTGTTGTTCGGGCGCTCCGGGTTCAGGCACTCGATCTCGAGCATCGCCCGCGCTTCCTTCGACCGGTCACCGAAGGTCTGCCGGACGACGATGTTGGTCGAGTCCTCGGTGATCTTGAGCCAGTTCCCCGGCTTCTCCGTCGCCGACATCAGGATCTCGAACGTGCCGTCGTCGTTGACATCGATCTGGGACGAATCGATCTCGCCGGTGCTCACCATCTGGTCGACGGTCCCCCCGCCGCCCTTGGCCCCGATCGAGAACCAGCTGACGGACCCGCGTGTGCCGAAGATCCTATAGTCGAAGCGACCGTCGATCGCGCAGTTCTCGTAGAAGTTGTCCGGGTTGTCGTTGAGGACACCCTTGGTCTCGTCGGCGAGGCGATAGAAGCCGGGGTATTGCGGGTCCGCGTAGTCGACGGCGCGCTCGAGCCCGCCGCGCAGGAGCCGCGTCAGGAAGCGATATCCGAGCGCACGGTTCTGCACGTCCGTCGGGGTTCCATCCGCCGTGACGAGCTGGCCGGCCGCTCTCAACCGATCACAGAAATCTTCCCAGATCCGTCCGTTCAGGATGCGCTCTTCCGCTTCGCTCATGCCCATGCTCGCCTCCACCTCGGCGGGGTTCTCGCGTCCGCCCGAGTCTTCCTACGCTAGCGTGGCGCCCGAACCCACGGGAGACGTCATGCGCGACGGTGTCCGCCACGAACGGGCCTGGGAGAAGATCCTCTCCTGTGTCCTGGTCCCCGGCTCGGTCGCCGTCGGCGTGACCGCCGCGGTGCTCATGATGGACGCCGGAACGCCCCCGGCGGCGGTCGCCCTCCCGATCTCCGTCTGCGCCCTGCTCTTCGTCGGCGTGATGGAGCGCGTGCTGCCCTGGAACCGGGCCTGGCTCCGAAACCACGGCGACCTCCTGACGGATCTGCTCTACGTCCCGACCCAGGTGATCATCCCTCCCCTCTGCGCGCCCCTCGCCCTCGCGATCACCGTCACCAGCGCTGACTTCCTCTCGTCGCTGACGGGTGGCGGCGTCTGGCCCACCGCGTGGCCCGTCGCGATCCAGGTCGTCCTCGCAACGATCGTGCGGGAGTTCTTCGACTACTGGGGCCACCGCGCGATGCACAAAGTCGACTGGCTCTGGCGACTGCACGCGACCCACCACCAGCCCGGCCGCGTCTACTTCCTGAACGGCACCCGCGCCCATCCCCTCGAGGTCGCGTTCCGATTCGGATTCATCGGCGTGATCCCCCTCGCGATCCTCGGCGTCGAGGGCCGGGTGCTGGCGCTCGCGGCGATCGCCGCCCTCTGCGCCGACGTCTACCAGCACGCGAACATCGCGATCCGTCTGGGACCGTTGTCCTGGATCTACTCGATCGGCGACGCCCACCGCTGGCATCACTCGCGCGAGCGCGGCGAGGCGGACACGAACTACGGGAACGTCTACCTGTTCTGGGACGCGATCTTCGGCACGCGGTATCTCCCGGACGACCGCGAGCCCCCGACGGACGCGGGCATCGACGGCCTCGACGCGTTCCCGGGCAACATCCTCGCGCAGTGGATCTCGCCCTGGCGTTGGCAGACGATCCTCGACGAGTCCCGGTCGGCGGCGTCGCGCGGGGCGGCCTAGCCCGCGAGCAACCACTCGCGCAGCGGCAGCGCCTTCTTCCAGTGCCGCGCGCACCACGTCGCGAACGACTTCGAGGCGAGCTCTTTCGGGTGCTTCTCCACGTGTGATGCGAAGAGCGCTCCGTGCCGGAGGAGTCGGTCGCGTTTGCCCGAGATCGGCTCGTAGCCGCGCGGCAGCTTCTTGTACTGCTCCCGCCCCACCTCGAAGCCCGCCTTCTCGAGTCGCGACACGATGCGTTCGAGCGAAGGCCCGTCCTTGGCGTCGGCGACGCGCTCCCGGTAGCGGGAGAGGGCCTGCTTCTCGAATCCGTGGACACCGACGCCGAGCTCGACGGTCGTGGCTCGGATGCGCAGGAAGAACGAAGACGGCGCCTGCTTCCGGTCGGAGCCATCCCAGAAGATGAAATCGAGGTGATCCTTGTAGGGCGTCTTGTCCTTCGAGAAACGCACGTCGCGGTTGATCCGGAAGAGCGAGCCGTTCACCCGCGGCTCGGCCTGCACGCCCGGCGCGAAGGTCTCGAGCCGCTCGCCCATGGCGCCGATGAACGCGAGGGCCGGCGCGAGATAGTCGGCCTCGTAGTCGGCGCGGTGCGCCTCGAACCAGGTCTTGGTGTTGCTCTTCCCGAGGCCGCGAAGAAACTTCGCCGTACCCGGCCCGAAACCATCGAAGCGATCCATTCATCCTCTCCTTCGTCCGCCGAGGCGGCCGCTACGCCGCCCGGTTCGGCGGCGTCTCGCCCGCCTGCCAGGCGCCGAGGCCTTCGATGAGTATGCGCCCCATGCCGAGGCGCGCCTCGATCGTCGAGCTGCCGATGTGCGGGACCATGAACACGTTCGGCAGGTCGAAATAGCGCGGATCGACCTTCGGCTCGTTGGCGAAGACGTCGAGGGCGGCGCCGCGAATCCGCCCCTCCGAGAGCGCGGCGACGAGCGCGTCGTCATCGACGATGTCACCGCGCGCGATGTTGACCACGATCAGGTCGGCACGGGCGTGAGCGAGGAGCGCCGCGTCGACGCTGCCGCGGGTCTCCGGCGTCGATGGGCAGGTGATCACCAGGACGTCGCTGTCGGCGAGGAGCTCCGCGGGGGTTGCGCGATAGGCGAGGTTCCGGGAAGCGTCGTCCGCGAGCTGGCGGCGATTGCAGTAGAGCACGTTCATCCCGAGGGCCTGCGCCCTCTTCGCGATCCGGTCGCCGATGTCGCCCATCCCCAGGATGCCGAGGGTGCGGCCCGAGAGCTGGACTCCGACGAGCTGGCGCGGCGTCCAGCCGGTCCATTCGCGGGCGCGAATCAGGTCGATGCTCTCCGTCGCCCGGCGCGCGGCGGCCAGCATGAGAAAGATCGCGTCCTCGGCGACCGAGTCGGCGAGCACACCCGGCGTGTGGAACACGGCGAGGCTCCGCTCTGCGGCCGCGTCGAAGTCGATGTGGTCCGTCCCGACCGAATAGGTCGCGAGGGCGCGGACCGATTCGGGCAATCCGGCGATCTCCTCCGCGCCCATTCGCACGTCGAGCGAGAAGAGGACCACATCGAAGCGCTCGCCCGCCGCGTCACGCTTGGCGAGCTCGTCGAGCGGCGCGCCCTCCCCCGACGCGAAGGTCGCGGCGAACGCCTCCGCGAGCTCCGCCTCGACGACGTCGAGGAAGCGCGTCGCGACGAAGACCGTGAGCTTCTCTTCGGGGTGCCTCCCCATCCCGTGCTAGGCCGGCTGCTGGCTCGCGGACGGAGCGTCGCCCCGTCGCTTGCTCGCGAAGAACTCGCGGACCTTCTCGAGGCCCAGGTAGAAGACCGGAACGATCAGGAGCGTGAGCATCATCGACGAGAACATGCCGGCGGCCGTCGCGACCGCCATCGGCGCCCGCGTCTCGCCGCCCGCGCCGAGCCCGAGCGCCGTCGGCAGCACGCCGAAGATCATCGAGAGCGCGGTCATCATCACCGGTCGCATGCGCACGGGCGCCGCCTGACGCATGGCGTCTTCGGCGGACAGCCCCCGGTCGCGCAGCTGGTTCGCGTAGTCGACGAGCAGGATCGAGTTCTTCGTGACGAGCCCGATCAAGAGCACGATCCCGATCATGCTGAAGAGATTCAGCGACATGTCGAGGAGCCAGAGCCCGCCGAGCGCGCCGACCATCGAGAAGGGCAGCGCGGCCATCACGATCAACGGCTGCAGGAAGCTCTCGAACTGCGCAGCCAGCACCATGTAGATCACCAGCACGGCGAGGAGCAGCATCTGCATGAACTCCCGCCCGGCGTCCGCCATCTCCTCCGCGTCACCTGTGAGGCGCAGGCTCATCGTCGACGGCAGCACCTGCTTGGCGACCCGCTGGGCCCGCTCGATCGCTTCGGAGAGCGCGATCCCGTCGAGGTTCGCCATCAACTCGACGCTCCGAACACGGTCCGTCCGGGTGATCGAGGACGCGGTCGCGCTCCGTTCGACCTTCACCACGTTGCGCAGGTCGACGAGCTCGCCGTTCCGGCCGCGCACCCAGAGCTGTCCGATGTCGTCGAGGCTCATGCGCTCGCCTTCCTCGAGGCGGATGCGCACGTCGTGTCGCTCCTCGCCATCTCGGAACGTGGCGACGTCGAGACCGCCGATCATGGCGAGCACCGTCTCGGCCACCGTCGCGGCGTCGATCCCGAGCGCCGCCGCCTTGTCGCGGTCGGGCACGACCAACGCCTCGGGCAGACCGACCCGCAGGCTCTTGTCGATGTCCACGAGGCCACCCTCGGCGGCCATCGTGTCGAGCATCAACGTCGAGTAGCGGTCGAGCTCTTCGAGACTCGCGTTGCCGATGATCTCGATCTGGAAGTCGCGATCGCTGTGGGCCATCGGATCGACGACGGACAGCTCCTGTCCGGGAATCTGAGAGAGCGCCTCGCGGGTGGCGCGCATCAGCTCATCGGCGCTGCGCTCGCGCTCCTCCCTCGGCTTGAGCCGTGCATTGAGCATGCCGTCCGAGGGGCCGCCGATGCTCATGCTGGTCGGTCCGACCGCGGCGAAGGTCGACGCGACCTCCGGCTGGGCGAGCAGCCAGTTCTCGTTCTGCTGCAGGATCTCCGTCGTCGCCTCGAGGGAGGTGCCCGGCGGCGTCCGGAACTCGATGCTCAGGAAGCCCGAATCGGACTTCGGCATGAACTCGCCGTCGAGGCGGGAGCCGGCGAGAACCGCCAGGACGATCGAAGCGATCGCGACGAGCGTCGTCTTGCCGCGGTTGGCCAGCGACCACGCGAGGATGGTGGCATAGCGCTGCTCCAGGCCGTTGAACCAGACTTCGAGACGTTGTTGCAAGCTGTCGACGCCGCGCTCCTTCGGAGGCGGCATGCGCGAGGCGAGCATCGGCGTGAGGGACAGTGCGACGATCAACGACACGATCACCGCGACCGAGACGGTCACGCCGAACTCGGTCAGGAAGCTTCCCATTTGACCCGAGGCGAAGGCGACCGGGATGAACACGGCCGCGACCGAGAAGGTCGCAGCCATCGCAGCGAACGTGATCTCGCGCGTTCCGTCCCGGGCGGCGTCCATCGCGCTCTTGCCATTCTCGCGATGGCGCTCGATGTTCTCGAGCACGATGATCGCGTCGTCGATCACGACGCCGATCGCGAGGGTGAGACCGAGCAGGGTCATCGTGTTCAGCGTGAAGTCGAAGATCCAGATCATCCCGAACGTGGAGATCAGGGACATCGGGATTGCCGCGGCGACGATCAGGGTCGGCCGGAAGCGGCGCACGAAGACGAAGACCACGATGACCGCCAGGAGGCCGCCGACCCAGAGGGCCTCGATCGTCTCCTCGAAGGACTCGCGAATCGTCTGCGAATTGTCGATGAAGCCGTCGCTCTCGACGATCTCGATGCCCTCGGGCGTCTTGTCGCGGACCTTGTCCATCCTTCGGATGAATTCGTCGACGATCGCGACCGTGTTCCCGTCCGACTGCTTCTTGACCGCGATCGAGAGGCCGGGCTTCCCGTTCATGTGGGAGATCTTGCGCACGTCCTCCGCGCCGTCCTCGATCCGGGCGACGTCGCGCAATCGGATCGGCGCCTCGCCGTCCCAGGAGATGACCATCGCGGCGAGCTCGTCGATCGAGCGGAACTCGGCGTCGGTCTTGAGCGCCCACTCGACGGTGTTGCCCTCGACGAAACCGCCAGGCTGTTCGACGTGTTCCCGGCGCAGCGCGCTCAGCACGTCGCCGACGGCCAGCTTGCGTGCGCGCAGGGCGTCGGGATCGATCCAGATGCGGATGTTCCGCTCCAGCTCGCCGTAGATCTCGGTCCCCGCGGCGCCGGGGATGCTCTCCACCAGCGGCCGGATGTGACGATCCACGTACTCGGTCGTCTCGGTCGGGTCGAGCTCGGACGTGATCGGCGCATAGATGATCGGGAACATCGAGAAGTCGGCCTTCCCGAGGATCGGCGCATCGATGTCGTCTGGCAGGTCGTTCAGGCTCATGTTGATCTTGTCGCGGACGTCCTGCGCCGCGATGTCGACGTCGTAATCGAGCTCGAACTCCATCATGATCCGCGCCATGCCCTGCGCCGAGGTGGAGTACGTATGCCGGATGCCCTCGATCGTGGCGAAGGCCTCTTCGAGGGGGTCGACGATCTCGTCTTCCATCGTCGTGGGCGACGCGCTTTCCATCGACACGATCACGCCCACGAAGGGCATGGTCATGTCCGGGTAGCGGTCGATCCCGAGACGGCCGAGGCCGAGGATCCCGAAGGTCGCGAGGGCGAGGGTCAGCATCCACGTCAGGACGGGACGTTCGATCGAGAGGTCGGAGAGACTCACGAGTCGTTGCCTCGCGTCGGGTCGGCCGCGGTCGCAACCGGCGGGCGGTCGCTGGCCCGCACGACGACGGACATCCCGTTCGCGAGGCCGCCGTGGCCACGCCGGACGATTCGATCGCCTGGCCGCACGGGTCCGCGGACCTCCACGTAGTCCCCGTCGGTCGCGCCGACCTGGACGGCCAGACGCTCGACCAGCCCCTCGCTGCCCTCGCTGTCGTTCACGCGATAGATCGATGCGCCACCCACGCGCTGGATCAGCGACTCCGCGGGCACCATCAGGATGTTCTCGCGCTCGGCGACACCGAGACTCACCCGCGCGAAGAGGCCCGGCCGGAGGACGCCGTCCGCGTTCTCGACCTCCGCCTTGATACGCAGCGTGCGCGTGGCGGGATCGACCGTCGGTGCGACGAAGGACACGCGGCCCTCGAAGACGCGATTCGGGAAGGCGCCGACGCTGATCTCGACACGCTGGCCGAGTCGGACGCGCTCGGTGTCGAGCTCGGTGAGGCTGAAGATCGCCTCGAGCGGGTTCAGCGCGACGAGCTCGAAGAGCGACTTGCCGGGCTGAACGTATTCGCCGAGCTCGACGAAGCGGCGGGCAACGAGGCCCGCGAAGGGCGCCGTGACGCTCGAATCGCGAACGGCGCGCCGCGCGACACCGACCGAGGCTTCTTCGGCCCGCACCGCGGACTCCGCGAGGGCCAGCATCGTCTCGGCTTCTTCCAGCTGCTGGATCGACGACACGTTCTGGGAGCGCAGCTCGCGGATCCGACGCGTCTTGCGCTCCTGGTTGCGACGCTCCGCGCGGGCCTGCGACAGACGAGCATTTGCAGCGGCGAGGTCGAGGTCACGCCGCGCCGGATCGATCTCGATCACGATCGCGCCCTCTTCCGCCTGGCCGCCTTCGTCGACGGCGAGCTCGGTCACGCGACCATCGACCTCCGCGGCGATCTCCGTGTGGAATCGCGCCTCGAGATCGCCGCTCGCGCGGATCTCCTCGGAGAGCGTGCGCGGCTCGACCACGTAGACGGAGACCGAGGGCAGCAGCTCTTCGACGAACTCCTCTTCCTCCGCGCAGCCGACGAGCCCGCCGACGAGCGCGGTCACCATCGCAGCCGCGAGGGCGCGACGGGACCCGCGATTCCGAGCGAGGTTGTTGATCGTCATGACGACGGGTTCTCCATCTCGGCCATGCCGAGAAACAGGGCATCCAGCGCGCGCTCGGCGAAGCTGTCGTCCAGGGTGAATTCGGGCTGCGAGATGTGAAGCGACACGAGGCCGTAGGCGAGCGCCCAGAGGATCCGGCCGGCGCTGTCGCGATCGAAGACGCCGAGCTGTCCGCTGGCGCCGAAGCGGTCGACGGCATCGCCGATGCAGCTGCGCACGCGCTCCATCGATTCAGGCTCTCGACTCTCGCCTTTTCGAGAGAGCGTCCACATGAGTCGCGTGAACGTCGGGTGGCTCACGCTGAAGTCGAAGTAGGCGAGGATCATCGCGCGCAGGTCCGCCTGCGCGTCGCCCGTGGGCGCAACGGAGGCGAGCTCTTCCGCGAGGCGCGACACCCGCTCCTCGAGGAGCGCCTCGATCAATCCGTCCTTGTCACCGAAATAGTGGTAGACGGTCGGCGCCGAATAGCCGGCGCGCTTACCGAGCGCACGAATCGAGAAGTCCGAGCCGTTGTGCTCGATCATCAGCGCTTCGGTCGCATCGAGGATGGTGCGGCGGGCTTCCTGACGCTGGCGCTCTCGCCGCTCGGCCTGACGGGATCGCGCCGGGGGCGCGGACACGTCGGCGGCGGCGCTCGCCCCGGACTCCTCCGACGAGACGACCCCATGGATCGACTCGTCGAGGCGGGCGGCACCAGCGTCCCCGGGAAGCTCCCTCGGGGACGAATGACTCATTGAACGGAGACCTTGGGGTTGTGTACCCCGTGACTTGACGGGCGGTCAGTCAGTTGACCGCCGTTATATAGCGACCGTCCTGAGTACCCGCAACGACACGAAGTGGAACGCGGGGTTTTTCTCCCGAATCAGCCAAATTCATTCCAACCGATGACCTCGTCGGCGTCTTTTCGAGACGCCGGTTTGAAATCGGTGCCCAACGTGTAGGCGATCGGGAAGAGACCGACCTGCGTGAAATGGGCCGGGATCCCGAGCAGCTTCGCGAGCTCCGCCTCCCGCCACAGGTGCCCGGTCGTCCAGGCACTCCCGAGTCCCCTCGCCCGCAGCGCGAGCATGAAGCTCCAGACCGACTGGATGATCGAGCCCCAGGAGCTCGCCTGGAAGAAGACGTTCGCCTCCTCCATGCGACCCGCGAAGACGGGCACGAGGACCGCCGGCAGGCGATGGAAGTTCTCGCGCAGGTGGTCGACGGAGGTGCTGATCAGATCGGCGCGCGGGACCACCGCTCCGGGATAGCCGCCGCTGTCTTCGAGGGTCGCGATGTAGTCGTCGAGGCCGCCGTTGTAGATCGCAGCGACCTTCCCGACGAGCTCCCGATCGTCCACTACGATCCAGCGCCAGTTGTTCATGTTGCCGCCGTTGGGCGCCTGGAAGGCGATCTCGAGGCACTCCTGGATCAGCTCCCGGGAGACGGGCCGGTCGTAGTCGAGGCGCTTGCGGACCGCGCGGGTCGTCGTCAGCAGGGCGTCGGGATCGAGGTCGAGCACGGGCGGTCCTCCGAACGCGTCGGTTCGACGCGGGGTCGCGGGGCGGGCGCTCGATGGTGGCCAATTCGCCCTCGATCTGCACCATACTCGCACGACTGTGGCAACGGACGACTGTGGTAGCGGAGGATCGATGCTCTCCCACTTGCGTGTGCTCGACCTGACCGACAGCGGCGCCAGCGTCGCTGGCCGAATCCTCTCGGACCTCGGCGCCGAGGTGCTCCTCGCCGAGCCGAACGGCGGCGCCTCGTCCCGCCGGCTGGCGCCCTTCGCCGGGGACGAGCCCGATCCCGAGCGGAGCCTCGAATTCTGGGCCACGCATCGCGGGAAGCGCTCGACCGTCATCGATCTCTCGAGCGAGCCCGACCGCGCGCGACTGCGCGCGCTCGCGTGCGCGGCGGACGTCTGGATCGACGACCGCAGCTTCCCCGGCCTGCGTGCCGCCGGGTTCGGACCCGCGGAGCTGGCTGCACGCGCCCCGGCGCTCGTCGTCGCGACCGTGACGCCCTTCGGCGAGACCGGGCCGAAGCGGGACTGGGCGGCGAGCGACTTGACGGTGACCGCCTCGTCCCATGCGATGTGGATGACCGGCGACGCAGATCGCGCGCCGCTCGCGTGCAGCGTTCCCCAGGCCTTCCTCCACGCGGGCGGCGACGCGGCGAGCGGCATCATGATCGCGCTCGAGGAGCGCAAGCGGTCGGGGCTCGGGCAACACGTCGATGTGTCGGCCCAGATCTCGATGATGCAGAGCGGACAGTCCGGCGTCCTCGCCGCCGGCTGGAACGCCCCGCAGATGTCGCGCTCCGGGGGCGGGGTCGCCGTGGCCGGTTCCCGACTCCGCTTCATCTACCCGTGCAAGGACGGCTTCGTCAATCTGACGCTGCTCTTCGGCGTGCCGATCGGCTACTCGACCCAGCGCTTCTTCGACTGGATGGACGAGGAAGGCATGTCGAGCGACTTCATCCGCGCGCAGGACTTCGTCGCCTACGGCGCGAAGTTCCTGACCGGGAAAGTCGCGAACGAAGACCACGAAGAGATGATGAACGCGATCGAACGCTTCACGCGGACGAAGACGAAGGCCGAATTCTTCGCGGCGGCGTTCGAACGCAAGCTCCTGCTCGTGCCGCTCTCCGATGCCCGTGATCTCGTCGAGTCCGAGCAGCTCGCTTCCCGCGACTTCTGGCGCACCATCGACCAGCCGGGCTGCGACGAGGGGCTGAAGACGCCGGGCCCCTTCGCCCGCTTCGGCGCGACACCGCTCACGATCGACGCGCCGGCGCCGACCCTGGACGATTGGTCGGGTTCGTGGACACCGATCGATCCGCCTGCGCCTCAGCCTTCGCGGGGACTCCCTCTCGAGGGGCTCAAGGTCCTCGACTTCACCTGGGTCTACGCCGGTCCCGCCGTGACGCGCCAGCTCGCGGACTTCGGCGCGACCGTCGTGAAGGTCGAGTCGGCGACCGCGCTGGAAGCGCTCCGCAGCAACGGTCCCTTCGTGAACGACGTCCCCGGTGTCGAGAACTCCGCCAATTACTCGAACGTGAACCTCGGCAAGCAGTCGCTCGGCCTCAACCTCAAGACGCCGGAGGGCATCGACGTCGCGCGCCGGCTGATCGATTGGGCGGACGTCGTCGTCGAGAACTTCTCGCCGAAGGCGATGAAGGACTTCGGACTCGACTGGGAAAGCGTGCGCGAGCGACGGCCGGATCTCGTCATGCTGTCGAGCTCCCTCGCCGGCGGGACGGGCCCCGAGAAGCTGCTCGCGGGCTACGGGACGATGGGCTCGGCGCTCGCGGGTTTCGGCTTCGTGACCGGCTGGCCCGATCGTCGCCCCTCTGCCCCCTACATGGCGTACACCGACTACGTCTCCCCGCGCTTCGCCACCCCGGCGATCCTCGCCGCCCTCGAACACCGGAACCGGACCGGCGAGGGGCAACACATCGACCTCTCGCAGGCGGAGTGCTCGATGCATTTCCTCGGCGCGGCGCTCCTCGACTACACGGTCAATGGAGAGATCCTGAGCGCCCGGGGAAACGCCTCTCCCCACTACGCTCCGAACGGCGTCTACGCCGCCGATGGCGAGGAGCAGTGGGTCGCGATCTCGGCCCCAGACGACGCCTGCTGGACCGCCCTCGCCCGCGTTGCGGACCGCGGCTGGGCCGACGATCGGCGCTTCGAGACGGCGCTTGCGCGTCTCGAAAGTTTCGAGGCTCTCGACGCGGAGATCGACGCGTGGACCCGGACCCTCGGTGTCGACGAGCTCGAGAAGCGACTCCAGGACGCGGCCGTGCCGGTCCACCGCGTGATCGACAGCCCCGGCGCCTTCGCGGATCCGCAGCTCGAAGCCCGACAGCACTTCGTGCCGGTCGAATACGGTGCTCACGGGCCGCTGCCCTACGAAGCCACCCGATGCGTCCTGTCGGCGACGCCCGGCGTACTCTCCCCGTGCCCGACGCTGGGCCAGCACAACCAGGAGATCCTCCAGGGCATCCTCGGCCTCGACGACGACGCCGTCACGGAGCTGGTGATCGCGGGTGCCATCGAATGATCTCCGGAGTTCTCGACTAGCATGCCGCCCATCCGTCGCCTCCTGATCGCCAATCGTGGCGAGATCGCCTTGCGCATCGCCCGCACTGCGCGCGAACGCGGCATCCAGACCTTCGCGGTCTACTCGCCCGAGGACCGCGAGCTCGCCGCCGGCTACGGCGCGGACGCGCTCGTCGCCCTCGAGGGCCGTGGTGCCGCGTGCTATCTGGACGTGGACGCGATCGTGCACGCGGCACTCGTCGCGGGCTGCGACGCGGTCCACCCGGGCTACGGATTCCTCTCCGAGAGCGCCGAATTCGTGCAGGCGTGTCACGCCGCAGGGCTCGGCTTCATCGGACCAGGCCCGGATGCGCTCGCGCTCTTCGGGGACAAGGCGCGCGCACGCGCGCTCGCGACCCAGGAGAACGTTCCGATCGTGCCGGGGATTCCGGCGCCCGCGAGCGTCGACGACGTGCGCGCCTTCCTCGCTGCGCAGCCCGAGGGCAAGTCGATCCTGTTGAAGGCCGTCTGTGGCGGTGGCGGCCGCGGCATGCGACGCATCGATCCGGGCGACGACGTCGAGGCGGCCTTCGCGCGTTGCGCCTCGGAGGCCGAGCGCGCCTTCGGCGACGGTGCCCTCTACGCCGAGCGACTCGTGACGCCGGCTCGACACATCGAGATCCAGATCGTCGCCGACGCGAACGGCGCGATCAGTCACCTCTGGGAGCGCGACTGCTCGCTCCAGCGGCGACACCAGAAGGTCATCGAGCTCGCTCCGGCGCCCGGGCTGCCGAACCCGCTCCGCGATCGCCTGATCGAAGCCGCCCGGGCGCTCACCAAGGCCACCAGCTTCGTCGGCGTCTGCACCTTCGAGTTCCTCGTCGGGCCCGACGGCGAGGCGTTCTTCATCGAAGCCAATCCGCGACTGCAGGTCGAGCACACGGTCACGGAGGAGATCACCGGCGTCGACCTCGTCGACGTTCAGCTGGGCCTGGCCCAGGGGCACCCCCTCTCTCGCGTCGGCGTCGAAACGCCCCCTCCGCCGCGCGGCCGCGCCGTCCAGCTCCGCATCCTCGCGGAGACCCTCGACGAGACGGGGGAAGCCCGAGCGAGCGCCGACCGGATCACGCAATGGCAGGCACCCTCCGGCCCGGGCGTGCGGGTCGACTCGGCGATGCGCGAAGGCCTCGCGCCCCACCCCGCGTTCGATTCGCTGGTGGCCAAGCTGATCGTCACCGCCGACGACGACCCTGCGCGTCTGACCGCGCGCATCCGGCGCGCCCTCGAAGAGTTCCGGATCGACGGCCCGGCGACGAACCTCGATTGGCTGGCCGCGCTGATCGACCGCCCCGAAGCGCTCTCGGGCAAAGCGACGATCTCGTTCGTCGAGGAGCACGCGGCGGCGTTGGCCGCGGAAGCGGAGACGCGGCGCGCGGCGCGTGGGTCGGCTGACCCCAGCGCGAGCAGCCCGACGGTCGCGGCGACCCGCGAGGAGCTGACGCTCGCGACCGGCCAGGTGGGCGTCCGGGCGCCGCTGATCGGCACCGTGCTCGAGTGGATGGTCGAGCCCGGCGATGCCATTAGCACCGGTGCGCCGCTCTGCGTGCTCGAGTCGATGAAGATGGAGCACGTCGTCCAGGCCGCGGAGGGCGGTACCCTCGCGGCGCGCTTCGCCGAGGTGGGTGACGTGGTGCCCGAGGCGGGGCTGCTCGGCGCGATCGCGCCTTCCGCCGACGCCGGCGTCGCCGCCGACACGCGCGCCGCCGTCGACCTCGACCGGATCCGGCCCGACCTGGCAGCGGTCCAGGCGCGGGGCGCGCTGCTCGAAGACGCGGCGCGGCCGGAGGCCGTGGCGCGGCGGCGGGACCGGGGCCAGCGCACCGCGCGCGAAAACCTCGCGGACGTGTGCGACGAGGGCACGTTCACGGAATACGGCGCGCTGGCGATCGCCGCGATGAAGAAGATCCGATCCGTCGAGGACCTGCAGGCGAAGACGCCGGCCGACGCGATCATCACCGGCACGGGGCGCGTGAACGGAGACCTCTTCGAGAGCGAAGCGGCACGCGCAGCGTTTCTGGTCGTCGACGCGACGGTGCTCGCCGGCACGCAGGGCTTCTTCCATCACAAGAAGATCGATCGCATCCTGGAGATCGCGGAACACGGGAACCTCCCGGTGATCTTCTATCCCGAGGGCGGCGGCGGCCGACCGAACGACACCGACGCCAGCGACGTGTTCGTCGCCGGCTTGAACATCACGAGCTTCTCCGCCTTCGCGCGCCTCTCGGGCAAGGTCCCGCGCGTCGCGGTCGTCTCCGGCTTCTGTTTCGCGGGCAGCGCCGCGTTCGCCGGCTGTGCCGACGTGATCATCGCGACGGAGAACGCCTGTCTGGGAATGGGCGGACCCGCGATGATCGAGGGCGGCGGTCTGGGTGTCTACGAACCGAACGAAGTCGGTCCGACTTCGGTCCAGGTGCCCAACGGCGTGATCGACGTGCTCGTCGCCGACGAGGCGGAGGCGGCGGTCGTCGCCCGGCAATACCTCTCCTACTTCCAGGGCCGCATCGCCGACTGGACGGCACCGGACCCGCGCGTCCTCCGCCACGTGATCCCCGAAAACCGCCGACGCATCTACGACGTGCGCGAGCTGATCGACGGGCTCTGCGACGTGGGCAGCGTGCTCGAGCTCCGCCGCGCCTGGGCGCCCGGGATGATCACCGCCCTGGTCCGGATCGAGGGGCGCCCGATCGGCCTCGTCGCCAACGACCCGATGTACCTCGGCGGCGCGATCGACGACGAGGGCGCAGAGAAGGCGGCGCGCTTCCTCCAGCTTTGCGACTGCTTCGGCCTGCCCGTCGTGTCCCTCTGTGACACGCCCGGCTTCATGGTCGGCCCCGACATCGAGGAGCGTCAGCAGGTGCGTAAGGTCTCGCGCCTCTTCACCGTCGGCGCGAACGTGAGCGTGCCGCTCTTCTGCGTGATCACGCGCAAGGGCTACGGCCTCGGCGCCCAGGCGATGGCGGGGGGCGGCTTCTCGGCCCCCTTCGACACGATGGCGTGGCCGACGGGTGAGATCGGGGGCATGGGACTCGAAGGCGCCGTGAACCTCGGCTTCAAGAAGGACCTCGAGGCCTGCGCGACCGAGGAGGAACGGAATGCCCTCTTCGAGAAGCTGGTCGGCGTGATGTACGACAAGGGCAAGGCGCTGAACGCCGGTGCCGCCCTCGAGTTCGATGCGGTCATCGATCCGGCGGAGACCCGCGACCGCATCCTGCGCGGACTCGACGCCTTCGGACCGGTCCCGCGCGGCCAGCGCAACTTCGTCGATACGTGGTAGGTCGGGCCGCGCCAGGCAAGACGGCCCTCGTGACCGGCGCGTCCTCGGGGATCGGCCGCGCCATCGCCGAGCGCCTCGTCCGCGAGGGATGGCGCGTCTACGCGGGCGCGCGCCAAGCGAGCGCCCTGGCCGAGCTCGAACGCCTCGGCTGTGAAGCCCTGCGACTCGACGTGAACGACGGGCGGGATCGGACGGACGCCTTCGCACGTCTCGACGACGAGTGCGGTGGCCTCGATGCCCTCGTGAACAATGCCGGGTACGGACAACAGGGGCCGCTCGAAGAGACGCCCCTCGACGCGATCCGCGCGCAGCTCGAAACGAACGTCGTGAGCGTCGCAGCGATGTGTCAGCTCGCCCTGTCCCGCATGCGAAGCAGGGGCGCCGGTCGAATCGTGAACGTGTCGAGCATGGGCGGGCGACTGACCTTCCCGGGCGGTGCGAGCTATCACGCCTCGAAGTTCGCGCTCGAGGCGATGAGCGACGTGCTGCGCTTCGAGGTCGCGGGCTTCGGGGTCCGGGTGATCGTGATCGAACCGGGTCCGACCGCGAGCGCCTTCGGCGAGGCCGCACTCGCGAGCCTCGACCGACTCTCCCCCACCGACGACGGCGCCTACGACGCGTTCAAGGACGGGATCCGAGCGGCGCTCCGATCGACCTTCGACGACGCATCGGCCGCCGGCGATCCCCCGGAGCCCGTCGCCGAAGCGGTCCTTCGCGCGCTCGAAGATCCGGAGCCGGCGCCGCGGGTGATCGTCGGCGCGGCGGCCAAGCAGCTCATCGCCACCGCCGAGCGCGGGTCCGAAGCCGAGTGGGACGCGCTCGTGGGCGGTATGTATCCGCAGCCGGGACGGCCGCGAGCCGAGGACTGATCCGAGCGTCGGTCAGAGTCGCGGGCGACCGGCGGCAAGCCAGGCGTTCTCGGACCAGACGTCGTGGTTCTCGCCCCAGCACTCGCCCTCGTCCATCTCCCAACGGACCAGGTTGAGCACGGCGTAGACGCCGTTCCCAGCGTTCGACGCCATCACATTCCGGCACGCGCCCTGCGCACGAAGCGATCGGCCCGATGCATCGAGCGCTTCCACGCGAACCGAGACCGGCATCCCGTCCCGAAGCTCCGTCGTGCGAACGCCTTCGACGATGGCGGCCGCGACGCCGTCGTTCAGCCAATACCCGCTGGTGATGCGCTCGACCCCGTCGGGTGTCGGGTTGACGTAGAGGAAGAACCCGCGGCCTTCGGCGGTGCCGTGCGCGTTTCCGAGTCGAAGCGCGTCCGGCATCGACCTCGGCCCCCAGGAGCGATCGCGAATCGAGTGGCAGTCGACGATCTGCGTCCGACCGCCGAACTCCACCGTCCCCGTGACGTGCCCCGGCTGTTCGAGGTGGCCCGCGAACATTCCGGGCGACTCCTCCGGCGCGACGGGATTCGGGGGCATGATCGCGGCGAAGGTGAGATCGAGTCGGGAGTTCGGTCCCTCGTGTCGAAGTCGATAGCGCGTGAGGGGTTCGAGGCAGTCGATCCGGATGCGATCCCCGATGCGCAGCGCGCGCAAGTCCGGCGGCTCCGTGAACTCCTCGGTCCAGCGATCTCCGAAGAGCGGCCTCGAGTCGCCCCGCCAGCCGGCGACGGCGCCGCCCTGCTGTCCGGCGTTCGGACTCCACCAGAGTCGCAACGAGCCGGACGTCTCCGTTTCCGGCAGCCAGAACGGGAACCACATCGTCTCGATCCAGGACGGATCCGCGCTCGTCGGCGGATGGAAGGCATCGTCGGCCTCGGTCACCACGAGCTTCGGGTCACGACCGATCACGGAGTGACCTCCGCAGCACTCGGCATCGTCTGCGGAAGTCGGGAAAAGAGGGGACCGAGCAGGTCTCGGCGACCCTCGGCACGACGATGGGCACGGCGCGCGAAGAAGCGTGTCGCCTCCGCGAGCGCGACACCGCTCCGGGCGACCTCGTCGATCGCGGCATCGATTCCCTCTTCCGAGATCGGCCTCCCGAGCAGCGCGGACAGCTCTTCGCGGTCTGCGGTTCGCAGCGCCGACGCGTCCGCACCCCGCGACGCGGCCTCTTCTACCCTCGGACGCGGCACCCCGACCGCGTCGCACAGAACCAGTGCCGCCCCGCGCAGCAGAAGCGTCTCGAACATCGTCATCTCTTCCGCGTTCACCTCGCTCCCGCCCGACTCGATCCCCATCCGGATCATCGCGCTATTCCGAGACAGGACGAGCAGCTGGAAATAGCGCACCCGGTCGAGGTCGACGGGGCCACCCCCTGCCTCGACGTACTCGCGATAGCGATCCGCCAGCGCACCGACCGGCGTCGCCATGTCGCGCACCGCGAGCGCGGCCAGGTCCTCCATCGGGTCGCCGAGATGCGCGACCTCCCAGTCGACGACGCCGGTGATCCGGCCGCCCTCGTGCAGGAAGTTCCCGGGGCCGAGGTCGCTGTGGACGAGCGATACGCGGCTGATTCCTTCGGGCCGATTCGCTTCGAGCCATCCGCGAGCGAACCCGAGGAACGGATCGAGCCGTGCTGCGAGCGCGTGCTCTGCGGACCGGATCGCCTCGAGCGCGGGCTCGATGCTGGCGGCGACGGTGTCTGGCCACTCGAGGTGCGCGACGTCGAGCGTCTTCGGATCGAGCGCATGCAGCTCGGCAGCGACGCGCATCAGCGCCCGCGCCGTCTCGCCGTTGCGCGCCGCGTCGCCTTCGACCGGGAACTCGGACGTGCCGGGCAATCGTTCGAGGAGCAGCGCTCGACGATCCGCATCGTGGGCGAAGACGGTCGGCACGGGGACGGGCCCAGCGACCAGCCCGCGCAGGACCGCCGCGTCGCGTTCGCTGCCGCCGCGGTCGTTGCGATCCTGCAGCAGGAAGAGTCGGCGGCCGTCTTCGGCGGCGACGCGCCAGGCGGACCGACTCGCCCCCGCGAAATGCGGGATGGCGGCGACGACCGTCGACGACACCGCGCCCTCGACCCAGGCGACCAGGTCCGGCGACAAGTCGATCTCGCTCGTCGTCATCAGCGCTCCGCATCGGGGCGGGCGGCGGGGCGGTATGCTGGACGCCCTCGAGGACCGCGCGCGTTCGCTGCCGACTCTACCGCTGGCAGCGGGGACTGTCCCCGGCGCGAGCCCCGAAGGAGAGGAACGATGGGCGACCGCCACCACTCAGCGACCGAGATCCAGGACCGATTCGCCATCATGGATCTCTACGATCGGCAGCTCGCGGCGGCGGAAGCCTTCGACTTCGACGCCTACGACACGACCTTCGCAGCCGACGCGCGGGTCGATCTCGCGGATTTCGGGCTCGCCGAGTGCGCCTATCCCGAATACCGCGCGTGGCTCGCCGGCCTCGAGGACACGATGGTCGAGGCCCAGCGCATCACCGGCGGCCTCCGACTCGAGCTCGCCGGGGATCGGGCGACCACGCGTGTGCCGGTGGCGTGTCACGTCACGATGCAGATCGACGGCGAGCGTCGGCTGACGCATACCGGGATCTTCTACAACGACCGACTCGAGCGCCGCGCGGAGGGCTGGCGGATCGTGCACCGCGTCGAGGAGCGCGCCTGGGCCGCGACGTGATCGGCGTCGCCGACGTCTACGCCCAGGCCTGCGCCTACGCCTCGCCGAATTCCTTCGCCTTCGCAGCCCGGTAGTCTTCCATCGGGCGGAACTCGGAATCGTCCCGGAACTTCGCTTCGACGTCCGCCAGGACTTCCTCGTCGGACATCGACGGATCCCAGCCCTGGCCCGCCGGCTGCTTCACGTGCCACGGCGAGTCGCAGAAGACCTCGATCCCGTTGCCTTCGGGATCCGCGAAGTACACCGAGATCGCGTTGCCGTGGGTCAGCGGCATGTGGCTCTTCACGCGCGGATCCTTCGACACCCGATCGATCATCTCCCTGACGTCGGTGAGCGACCCGACCCGGAAGGCGTTGTGATCGAGGCTGGTGGCGTCTTCGTCGCCGCGCGACGCGGTGAAGGCGACCTGGTGGTGATCGCTCGAGCTCCCGCTCAGGAACACGATCTCCGGCGATCCGGGCGGGCCCGGAAGCGGTCCACGATCCGCCACGACGAACCCGAAGATGTCCTCGTAGAACGAGATCATCGCCTCGATGTCGCGGACCTTGAGCACACAGTGAGACCAGCTGATCTTCATCTCGCCTTCTCCTCGGGCCTACGCGCTCTGTGCCCCGCGCACCAGCCGCCCGGGCAGCGCGCCGGTGTGCTCGCCATTGCGGAAGGTCACCTCGCCCGACACGACCGTCGCCTCGTAGCCCCGCGCCTTCTGGATGAAGCGCGCCGCGCCGGCCGGCAGGTCGTTGGCGATCTCCGGCAGGGCGTTCTCGAGCGTGTCGAGGTCGATCACGTTGAGGTCGCCCTTCTTGCCCGGCTCGAGGGTGCCGCGGTCGTTCAGGCCGTAGAGCGCCGCGGTATCCGCGGTCATCTTCTTGACCGCGTTCTGGATCGGCAGCTTCGGTCCGCGCGTCCGGTTCTTCACCCAGTGCGACAGGAGCGACGTCGTCATGGACGCGTCGCAGATCGCGCCGCAGTGGGCGCCGCCATCGCCGAGGCCGAAGGCGGTGCGCGGATGTTCGAGCATCTCGCGCACGCTCTCGAGGTCGTAGTCGCTGTAGTTGAGCAGCGTCAGCATCAGCAGCTGCTTGCCGTCGAGTTCGAGGAGCCAGTCGTAGAGCAGATCGAAGGGATCGCGCCCTTCGCGCTCCGCGATGGCCTTCAGGCTCTGTTCCGGCGGCGGCTCGTAGTCCGGCGGATCGCCGAGGCGGAAGATCTTGTCGATCCCCTCCTCGATCATCGCGGTCACGACCTTCATCTCCGGAATCGCGTAGAAGGATTCCTCCCCGAGGATCTTCGCCCGGACCTCCGGCTTGCGGAGCTGCTCGACCTTCTCCTCGAGCGGCAGGTCGCGCATCTCCATGTAGGTGGGCCGGAAGCTGAAGGGATGGAAGGACTGGTGGCCGATCAAGAGCGTGTTCGGTCGCGCAGAGACCTGCGGCCGAAGGTCGGCGCCGTCGGCGTTCGCCGTATCGACGAGGTCGAGCAGGCGCTTCCAGTCCCGGGGCGCGACGTCGTGCTGGACGAGCGCGAAGGACACGGGGCGCTGGATCTCCTTCGAGAGCCGCCCCATCCAGTCCATTTCCTTGTCCGGCGCGGACATGTCCTCGCCCTGGATACCGGCCGGCGCCAGCTCGACGATCCCCTCGCCGAGCTCACCGAGGGCCCTCGCGATCCCGAAGATCTCGTCCTCGGCGCCGTGGGTTCCGGGGACGACCTCTCCGTCGACCGCACGATGGACGATCGTGCGGGACATCGAGAAGCCGAGCGCGCCCGCGGCGATCGCCTCCTTCACGATCTCCGCCTGTCCAGCGATGTCCTCGGACGTGGCGGGCTCGTTCTTCGCGCCGCGTTCCCCCATCACGTAGGCGCGCACGGCGCCATGGGGAACCTGGGTGCCGATGTCCATCGCGTACTGCCGCTTGTCGAGGGAGTCGAGGTACTCGGGAAAGCTCTCCCAGTCCCAGGAGATGCCTTCGTGCAGGGCCGTCCCCGGAATGTCCTCGACGCCTTCCATCAGGCCGATCAGGAACTCCTGTTGGCCGGGCGCGACCGGCGCGAAGCCGACGCCGCAGTTGCCCATCACGAGGGTCGTGACGCCGTGCCAGGCGGTCGGGGTGAGCAGCGAATCCCAGGTCGCCTGACCGTCGTAGTGGGTGTGGATGTCGACGAAGCCCGGGGTAACGACCTTCCCGGTCGCATCGATCTCCTGGCGGGCCTCGGCGTCGACCGCGCCAATCGCGACGACCTTGCCGTCGTCGATCGCGACGTCGCCGACGAAGGGATCGCGGCCCGTGCCGTCGACGATGGTGCCTCCTCGAACGATCAGATCATGCATGTCGGATTCCTCGGGTTTCGCTTGCGCGTTTCGGTTGGATCAGGCGGGAACGGCGACCTGGAGCGTGTCGCCCTCGGCGCGGACCGCATAACAGGTCCCGGGCCGGCGGATCGGCATTCCCTGAGGCGAGCCGTCGCGAACGTCGATCAGTCCGCCGTGTAGCGGGCACTCGAGGATCGTACCCCGGATCAGCGCACCGGCCATCGAGGTCCGCACGTGGGGACACTCGTCGTGCAGCACGTAGGGCGTGCCCTCTGCGTTGCAGAGCAGGAGCGCGAGGTCGTCGATCGAGAACGACGCCGCCTGCCCTGCCGGGGGCAGCGGGATCGGCACGTCGACCCAGCGCAGCTCGGCCGTGGGGCTAGCCACGACCGTTTGCTGCTCCGCGCTCGATGTACTCGTCGAGGGTGCGGTGGTGGTGGAGGATGCGGATCTCCTGCTGGCCGAGGTGCAGGTCCTCGAAGGCGCGCGAGTTCATGCCCGCCTGGATTCGCGGCAGGTTGTAGAGGTCCTCGTCGAGCAGGTCCCCGCCGTCGCAGGCCCCGGCGAGCGTGTCTCCGGCGGCCGTCGAGAAGGTCTGCTTCTCCGGTCGCGGAACGTCGACCGACGGCGCGTTCATCAGGTTCCAGAAGTCGAAGTACATCTTGTTCGGGTCGGTGGGGTGGGGCCGATGGGTGAACACCCAGGTGAAGAGCGCGTGCGTATTGAAGGTCATGTTCGGGAAGACCGTGTAGTGGAAGTCGTCGCAGAGTTGCGACTCGTTCAGGTCGTCCAGGTTCGCGCCGAGGGACGGGGCGATCTTCTTCTGCTGTTCCGCGAAGGCGGTCCGGGCATCGGCGGCGGAGCCCTCGAAGTCCGTGATGCCGACGCGCGCGAGGAACATGTCCTTGATCTCCGGCGTGACGGTGTCGGCGCCCGGGTGGCGCAGGCTCGCCTGCACCTCCGGGAAGATCATGCGCGTGTGCTTGTCGTAGCAGTCGTAGAGCGTTCGCGTGTCGTCGCTGAAGGCGAGTGTCCAGGTGTGCGTCGCGGCGAGGTGATAGGCCTCGTTGAACGCGTCGACGCTCGTCTTCCAGTTGCACTCGATCTCGATCGTCGCGTCGAACGAGACCTTCCAGTCCTCGAAGTGGTAGGGATCGAGATGCTGGGGCACGACCCCGAGGTATTCGCGCAAGGGCTCGGCCTCGGGATCGAGGTTCACGAACACGAAGCCCGCCCACGTGTCGCAGAGCACCGGACGCAGCGAGAGCTTGTCCGTGGGGACGCCCTGCGGAAAGCACTCCGGATCCTGGGCGCCCAGCAGCCCGCCGTCGATCCCGTACGCCCAGCCGTGAAAGAGGCAGGAGAATTTCTCCGCGTGCCCGCGACCGGGTTCGCGGAGTCGATTGCCGCGATGCATGCACACGTTGTATCGGGCGCGGACCGACCCGTCCGGCTGCATGATGACGAGGATCGATTCGGGGCCGAGCTCGAAGGTGAAGTAGTCGCCGGGTCGCTCGAGGTCCGACGCCCGCCCCGCGCAGACCCAGGTCTGCGTCCACATGTGTTGCCACTCGAGCGCCGCGAACTCGCTGCTCGTGTAGCGGGACTTCGGGATCGGCGCGTACTCGATCCCGGGATCGGGCGCGCGCTCCATCGGGGTCGACAGATCGGGCGAGGCGGCCATGCGCGGGTCTCCAGGGCGGCGCACGGGCAGCGCGCCCGTCGCAACGCCGCGAGTCTAGAGAGGAATCCCGCGCAGCGTCAATCGAGTGCGCGTCGCCCGCGAGGCCCCTGCGCTACTGGCTACAGGCCTGCTCCGGCGGTGTGCAGATCCCGAGCAACGGGTTGCAACAGGTCGTCCCCGGGGCGCAGGTATTCCAGCCGCACTGCTGCGCCGGACTGCACGCGCCTTCGAAGTCGAGGGCGACGCCGGCCATCTGCCGCTCGCAGTCGTTCCCGTAGGTCACGCCGTCGCACCCGCAGACCGGGTCGAAGACCGCGGGGCACGCGTCGGGAATCGGCTGGCACTCGCCGAGACCATCGGCAAGCAGGCAGGAGCCCGGCGGTTGCTCGCAGAACTCGCCCTCTGCGCACTCGGGTTTCGGCGGATACCCGAAGCCGCCGCAGGCCATCGGCCCGCCCTCGCCGACCTTCGTGTAGAACTCGCTGGCCACGAGCTCACGCCCGCTTCCGGCGGGCCCGGTGATCTTTCGCGTCTTTCCGAACGCGATCAGCCCCGGCCCCTGGTAGAGCGAGTCGAACCCCTCCTGGATCTCGGAGGAGGTCGCGTCGCTCGCCGTCGACAGGTCGAGGGCGTGCAGGAAACGTCGACGGAGAGAGTTCAGCTTCACGCGCACGAGCACCGGGCACGGATGGGTGATGCAGGCGATGCCGCTCGGGCGGAGTCCGAACCAGCGACCGCGATCCGCGCGCGTCCCGGTCACGCCGCGCCAGGCCTGATCGACCACGAGGGTCGGCACGGGCGTCCCGCCGAAATCCTCTTCGACGAGGGAGCCGCGAGCGAGCGCGCGTCCGGCGCCGAAGTCCGCGAGGAGCTGCGCTTCGGTCGCCGGGTCGAGCCCCAGACGAGAGAAGTCGACGATCGCCGCGTGGCATTCCGCGCCCTTCGTCCCGTCGGCGCACAGCGTGCGCTTGCGATTCACCCGCTCGACGAAGAAGCCGCCGCAGAACGGCGCGGGGCAGAGGCGCGGATCCGGCCGGGTCGCGCGATAGAAGGTGGCGTTCTCGAAGCCGGTCTCGATCAGCTCGCCGAAGGCGCCGGGATCACCGGTGACCTCCGCGGCGCGCGGCACGAGGATCGGCATCGCGGCGAAGGCGAGCAGCGCAGCAAAGAACAGCGGTCGCAGCGAGGGGAGCAGAGGTCGCATCGGCATCTCCTGGTGAGAGTGTGTCGTCCGAAGGGCGACTTCGAAAGCCGAGGTCGAACAGCCCTTCATCCCGGAAGTGACGCCGTCCCCGGCGGCGTGACCGCCGGCTGCCCACTTCCCGGGCAGCACCCGCCCCCCTTGCCCATCACGTGGGCAGCCACCTCGCGAAGCCCGCGCTGCATCCGGCACAGATCGCCCCTGAGGCGGATCTCAGGCGACTCCGAGCCGAAATTTGACGCCGCCGGGGCATTGAGTCCCCGTCCCGGCTTTGGCACAGTCGTTGCTTCTCCAGCGGAGAGTGGAGCTCGACCCGAGCCAACCCGCAGCCCCCCACGTGCGTCGGTGCGACCGACGTCCCCGGGGCGACTACGGCGTCAGCGCGGGAAGACCCGGAAGTGTGCGCGATCCGACTCGTTCGCGAGCGGCCGCGGCCCTGGGGGCGTCTCCGCAATCGTCCTGTGAACGCATCAAGGAAAGCGCTCCCAGCAATCAACCCGAATCGACTCTGCCCGACGCTGCCGCATGAACGCGGCCTGCAAAGCCCGGGCGCCGATTCACCAGACCCATCCACCTGAACGGATGCATGGAGGTCCCCCCGAATGGGCACCAAGGCGAAGCTCGAATACATCTGGCTTGACGGTTACAAGCCGACCCAGAGCCTGCGAAGCAAGACGAAGGTCGTCGAGGACTTCAGCGGCAACGTCGAGGACGCGCCCGTGTGGGCGTTCGACGGCTCTTCGACCGAGCAGGCCGAAGGCGGATCGTCCGACTGCATTCTGAAGCCTGTCGCTTGCTACCCCGACCCGGGCCGCAAGAATGGCTTTCTCGTGATGAGCGAAGTGCTCAACCCCGACAGCACGCCCCACGAGAGCAACGGCCGCGCGACGATCGACGACGCGGACGCAGATTTCTGGTTCGGCTTCGAGCAGGAGTACTGCATCTGGGACAACGAGCACAACGCGCCGATCGGCTTCCCGCCCGGCGGCTTCCCGGCTCCCCAGGGTCAGTACTACTGCTCGGTCGGTGCCGCGAACGCGATCGGTCGCGAGATCGTCGAGGAGCACCTGGACCTCTGCCTCGACGCGGGCCTGAACGTCGAAGGCATCAACGCCGAAGTGATGTGCGGACAGTGGGAGTACCAGGTGTTCGCCAAGGGCGCCGCGAAGGCCGGCGACGAGACCTGGGTCTCGCGCTACCTGCTGGAACGCACCGCGGAACGGTACGGCTACTCGATCAACTGGGAGCCCAAGCCGATCAAGGGCGACTGGAACGGTTCGGGCATGCACGCGAACTTCTCGAACGAGCTGCTTCGCACGTGCGGTGACCAGGGCGTCTACGACCAGGTCTGCAAGGCCTTCGAGCCGGTCGTTGCGGATCACATCGCCGTCTACGGCGCGGACAACGATCAGCGCCTGACGGGTGCCCACGAGACGCAGTCGATCGACCAGTTCAGCTACGGCGTCTCCGATCGCGGTGCCTCGATCCGCATCCCGATCGCGACGGTCGAGAACGGCTGGAAGGGCTGGCTCGAGGATCGCCGCCCGGCGTCCAACGCCGACCCGTACAAGGTCGCGTCGATCATCGTGAAGACCGCCAAGGCGGCCTCGGCGAACATCAAGGCCTAGCGCCCGTTCGTCCCACGCGATTCGAAAGGGCGTCCGGACTTCGGTCCGGGCGCCCTTTCTCTATTCGTGTCCACGATTCGTGGCAGGCAGGCGATTCGCGGCGCCGCTCCCGATCGGAAACATCCGTGCTCGATCTCGCGCGGCCCAAGACGCGGTATAACGGCCCAGGCCGTTACGAGTTCAGACTCATTTCCCTACCGAAACGGCTCTCGCGATAGGCTGGATCCATTCGCAGGCGGTTCGTGCCGTCGCACGAATCGCGACACGCCCGGGGAGTGCGCCCGACTCCAGCGTGGGCCCTTGGGAGTCGCCCCGATGCACGTTTCGATTCGCTCGAGCTCACGAAGGGCAGCGGCCTGCGGACTGCTCGTTCTCAGCCTGACTCTCGCTGCAAACGCCGACACCCTGCTGGGCGCTGACCTGGTACTGGAAGGTGGATCGGTCGTCGCCGTCGAAGGGGGTCCCTTCACGAGCGCGAGCCAGGACGTTCGGCTCGAGGATTCCTACCTCGGAGAGACCGCCCCTCGCGTCAGCACCAGCGCGTCGGGGACTCGCCTCGCGGCGGGCTTCACGCCCGTGCCCGAGCCGTCCCGACCACTGCTGGCCTTCGCGGGCTCGGGTGGGTTGCTCGCGGTGGCCCGACGTCGGCGCTTACGAAGGCGCGCGCCGTCGGCTGCATGCGCATCGCGACGAAGTCGCGAGGTCAAGCATCCGAGCGTCCCCGCCGCTGCGACGCTGCTCGTCGTCGGCCTGGCTCTGCCGCTCCCCGCCGCGGCGCAGGCGCCGCAGGACATGGCGTACCAGGGCACCCTGACGGACTCGTCGGGCCTTCCTCTCGTGGGCCCCATCGAACTCGTACTTCGGGTCTTCGACGTACCAACCGGCGGCGCGCCCCTCTACACCGAGACGCACGCGCTCGTCGCGGTCGACCCGGACGACGGCGCCTTCCTCGTTCGACTCGGACTCGGCACGACGGATCTCGATACGGACGGCGACGGCGAAGTCGAGACGAACCTCTACGACTTCGACGCCACGCTCTTCCTCACCGGACCGAATCGATATCTCGAGGTCCAGGTGGGCCTGGGCGCGACCGGCGAGATCCTCACGCCGCGCCAGATCATCGGGTCGACGCCCTACGCCACGGTCGCCGCGGACGTCGTCGCGGATCCGACGAGCTCCATCGGCCAGACGATCGACGCGGCCCAGACGACCGCGGACGCCGCACAGGCCGCCGCGGTGGCCGCGGACAACAATCACACCACCGACACGACGCTCGACGAGGCGCAGGTCGACGCGTTCGTTGCGGACAACGGCTATCTCACGAGCGACGACCTCGACGACCTGGTCGAACCCGAACAGTCCGAGCCTTCCACGATCGCCCATCACAACACGCTGAACGCGGTGATCACCGATCCGGCGGACACGAACTTCGGCTACGGCGCGACGTTCCCGAACGACGACCAGTTCCCGTCGATCCCGGGGAGCGAGTCGGACAATCAGCTCGGCGCCTTCTACAACAAGGACGGCGTGAACGGGCTTCCGATGAATCAGTTCGAGCACGCGATGGACTCGTCCTGGGAGCTCTCGTGGCGCGCAGCGGGAACCGGCCACCACACCTGGCTCGAGCACAACATCGACTTCTGGCCACCGGACAACCAGGCGATCGTCCAGAACGTCGCGGGCTTCGATCCGGCGGTCGGGGACGAGATCCAGTTCTCGGGCGGCGGCACCGGAATCGTCCTGGATTGGGACGACGCGTTCGATCAGCTGCGCTGGCGACAGGACTACGGCACGGTCGACGTCGGCGCCAGCGAGCTGATCACCCACCCGGCGACCGGCACCGCGAACGTCGGCCCGACGGTCGTGGCGCTGGGGAGCACCAATCTCTGGCGAACCCGTCAACTCGAGTGGGACGTCTACACCAACCAGGCCGTGTGGACGTGGCGCACCAGTCCGGCGTCGGGCGGCGGCCCCGCACCGCTGCGGCTGCAGAACAACGGGGCCGGGATCGGCTATTCCGGCAGCCTCGGCGGTGGAATCGCGCTTTCCGTCGGCACGCATTCGAGCAACGCCCCGACCACGAAGATGTATTTCCAGGGGAATCTGTTGGGCGGCGAGATCGGCGTACAGCCGCGCATCCTCGACCTCCGATACGACTTCTCCGGCGTGGGGAACAGCTTCAGCCATTCATCGGGACTCCGGTTCCTTTCCCCGGTGGCGACCGGGACGGGCTCAACGAACACGACGGGCCGACGGCATCACATCGAGATCTTCGACCAGGTGGGATATGGCTCGACGTCCAGCGCGCTCTATGTCGCCCCCCAGACCTGCAACGGATGCGTCGGCGGGCCCGCGGTGCACGGGAACATCACGATGCGCGGGGGGAACTGGAACGACGGCCACTACGCCTTCGGCGAAGAGACCTCGTCGGGGGATCACCTCTGGCGCGACCAGACCAACGAGGTCTATCGCGCGGCGACCGATTCGGCGCCGACCTCGGAGGACGACGGCGTGCCGTTCGTCACCGGTACGAGCGCGACGACCCACGGCCCCGCACTCTGGGCGATCAGCGACGGGGGATCCCTGGATACCGCCTCCGAAGTCTGCTCCGAAGAGGGCGTCGGCATGACGGCGCAGTCCGGCTTCGACCTGACCGCCAGCGCGATGATCGGCGCCACGACGCCCGTCGGAAGCGGCCAGCCCTTCATCGCGTTCTGCCGCTAACCGCCTGCGGGCCTTCCCGCACCGGCCGGTTCGCCGCGCGCAACCCCTCGGCGAGGGCTTCTCGGAATGCGTGGCTCTCGAGTCGCCCGCATGTGGCCCAAATGAAATCTGTCCAACAATTTGGGGAGCAGACGCGAGACGCGGCGCCACGCGTCGCGTTTCAGGACCCGAAACCCCGAGGATCTAGATCGAAATATCCGGGCTTGACCGGATGGGCGACGACCGAGCCGCGGGCCAACCTCCTCCCGATCCCGATCCCGATCCCGAGATCGAGAGGAAACGCGGCTGTGCTGGGACTCTATCTGCTGGAAGCCAATCTCGTCTCGAGCGAGCAGCTCCTCGACGCGCTCACGAAGCAGCGCGAGAGCACGCCGCCGATCGGTCAGCTCGCGCTCGTCCATCGGAAGCTGAGCGTCCGCCAGGTGATGGACGTGCTCAATCACGATCCCGATCGCAGAGCGCTCTTCGGGGAGATCGCGGTCGAGCTCGGCTTTCTCACGACCGAGGATGTCACCGAGCTGCTCGCGATCCAACGCGCGGCGCGCCCGAAGATCGGAGAGATCCTGGTGAAGAGCGGGTTCATCGACGAGGACGAGATGGAGATCGCCCTCGCGCGATACCTGCGATCGACCTAGGCGACCTACGCCAAGTAGGCGTCGGGCACGAGCGCCCCCGCGGTCGCCCCGTCCCGCTCCATCCGCTTCGTCGCGCGCAACACCGACGATCCGATCGCCGCGATCCGGATGTCGCCGAAGGGCGTGCCCCCGACGCGGTTGTTGATCATCGCGACCGAGAGGCGACGCGACGGGTCGGCGCCGGAGCCGCTGTGCCGCTAGCGCGGCCTTCCTACCGCAACAGGAAGAGTGAACCGCGCGGAGATTGCCGGCGGCCTCGGTTCCGCAGAGGATCGAGCGATGGCCGTTCTCAACCGCGGTCTGCCGCTGAGCGGCGGTCCACTGGAATCGCCAGACCATTGCCTCTCAGCGATCTACGACCAGCGATTCCGAGACGAACGCCCGAAGCTGAGGCGAGATCTCCGTGTACGCGCGCGGCATCGCCGGCGGGTAGGCGTATTGAAGGGGTCGATAGAGCCACTCAGTGGCGCCCGAGGTCGCCTCGAAGGAGCGCGAACCCAGAATGCGATCGCTGGGATCCCGCAGCTCGGCGGTGAAGGCCAGGTCGGCGCTTCCGAAGCTCGTCGGGAGTCCGACGAACCAGAGGAGCGCTCCGGCGATCGAGAGCCCGTAGGCCGTCATGTAACGGTGATAGATCGCCTCATCGAGCGTAATGATCAGGCGATGATCTTGCGGAAGCGCAGAGCCTTGATCACCGAGGTCACGGAGCACCTCGTTTCCGCGCATCACCCGTCCCGCGATGCCCATCGCTTGCAGATCGTCGACGACGACCGACGCGACTTCTGCCACGTAGCTCTCCGCCTCGACGTTTCCCGCGAGCACACCGAAGCCTGGATCCATCTGCTGATGGCCGTAAGGAAAGAGCGGGATATAGGCGAGGAATCCCGCGCCGACCGCGGATCTTCCCTGCAGCGGTCGAGCGTCGTCGCCAACGACCACACGAATCGTCTGAACCGTCGGGCGCGAGGCGGGCGCAGTCGCCGGCTCGAACCCGCCTCGCAGGCTGACCATCGAGCAGCCGGACGTGACGAGGCTACAGGAGATCAGCAGCGCGATTGCGCGTGTCCTAGAACGCGAGCGATTGGCGAGATCCATCACAGTCCTCCGGTGAACAGGTCGTTGAAGTAGGGCTCGAGTCCCGGCTCGAGCAGGTCCTGTGGATGATCCCCGCCGAGCGTGCCCCATCTGCTCGTGCCCGTGACAGTCGATGCGTCTACGAGACGGCCACTCTCTGATTCATAGACGCGGATCGCAACGCGGATACGGTCGGGTATGCCGCTCCATTCGGTCGCGCGCTCTTCCCAGTGCTCTACGACCGGATAGACGAGATAGTCAGCTTTGGCGCTTCGCGCGGAGTCGAGCGCCTGCTCGGCCTCCTCGGGCGCGTCACCGACCCGGGCGGTGTGACCGCGTCCGGAAAGCCCGGTCGCGATCGCGTTAGTCGTCTGACGCCCCGACTCCGGGTAGACCGTGTCGCCGAAGGCGCCGGGCGGGGCCATGGCAACGTAGAACGCCATCGAAGCGCCCGTCAGGCGGCCGGGCTGTTGCCGCTCCATTCCGTAGGTGTGCGAGCAGCCTACGAATAAGAGGATGGTTGCGAACGCCAAGCCGCTTCGCTGAAGCTTCATGCGACGATTCCTCCGGTATGTCGGTAGCGGCGGATGCTAGCCGAACCAAGGGTGGGGTCGAGACTCGCAACCGGCCCGTCTCGACGCGCCAAGCATGCCGAAACCGAGCCAATCGACCCTCGCCGCGACCTGAACGACCTAGCCCTCGAACCAGCGTGATCAAAGTATCGAGGGAGTCGTGATCACGCCAAAAAGGACTCGAAAAGCCCATCTTCGTGGAGTAGAAAGGAGTTGCCTAACAACTTTCACGCCGACAAAAAGGACTTTTCG
>Ga0209992_10000397_pt1 | contig 59203 bp, 49 predicted proteins | sample 2SBtaG_2_FD_182564 | JGI IMG/M metagenome (GOLD analysis project Ga0209992, IMG submission 182564) | Deep subsurface microbial communities from Kolumbo volcano to uncover new lineages of life (NeLLi) - 2SBTROV12_ACTIVE470 metaG (SPAdes)... | ecosystem: Environmental > Aquatic > Marine >... | reverse complement strand
TCCCCTAGCTCGGCTGTTTCGTCCTCGGGGAGGTCTTCCTCGTCCTCCTCCTCTTCGTCCTCTTCATATTCGTCTTCTAGCGCGACGGGTTCTTCCTCCTCGGTTTCCTCCGCCTCAGGCTCCTCGAACAGGTCTGGCTGTTCCCAGGACACACTGGGGCCGGGAGCCGGGACGGCGTCTTCGGCCGGGACCTGCTCAGGCTCTAGCTCGTTCGTCGCTGGGGGCGGGGTGTCGGAGGATTCCCCAACGTGCTCGTCGATGCCCCCATGCTCGCCCTCTTGGGCGACGCCTTCCGATTCCCCACTCCCGCCAGGTTCGGCTGCAGCCAGATCCGTGTCAGAGCCGAGTTCGGCCCCGTCTTCGGAAACGGAATCGTCCCACTCGCCGGAGTCAGCTTCGTGCGTGCTTTGGGAGAGTGGTGAGTCATCTTCGGAAATCAGCGCTTGGGCGCCCTCAGGCACGTCGCCGCGGACGCGAACGTCCTCGGGGTAGGGTGACGGTGGAATGGGCTGGGGCTGAGCCTCAGCTTTCGGAGCCGACTGCCACACCTGCTCCATATAGGCAACTGTGTCGGGGTCGGGTACCAAGGCTTTCGCCTCAGCTTGAGAAACGCCATCCGCGTCCTTCTCCGACAGAGCGTCCGAAATGGTGGGATCCTGTTTCGAAATCCCTGAAAAACCGTTCGCTTCCCGCAGCCAGCTAAGCCAGACCGCGCTGAACAGCACCGCCATGCCTACGGCGAACCCGGCCCAGGTGGCGATCGAAGTCGCCAAGACACCTCCTGTGTTGGCTCCGAACTGCCCTCCCAAGGCGGGACTGACAACACCCAGGCAAACGCCTAGTCCGATGGCTGAGAAGAGCACCCCGCAGAGGTGACGTCCCACATCGATCTCCACGTCCTTGCCTACCAGCAGCAGTGTGGCCCCCACCGCGGCAAAACCGCCGGACAGTAGTAGTGTGGGCCAGGAACCAAAGGCCCCTACGAGTTGAGCAGCGAGCGCCGCTGTCCCCGTGGCATCTGCGGGCGTGGGGCGCATCAGGGCCAGAACGGCTAGCACGAAGGGAAACGAGAAAACCGCAAAGAGGGCCATGCCCATCAGTTCGCGGCCAGCATTCATGGGCTTCTTGGATGTACTCATCAGGCTCCTTCTGCTTGCTCAATATTGCTCGTGTTCTCTTCCCAATCCTCCAGGGTCAGGAGGATCTCCCGCGATTTGGATCCCTGGTGGTCGCCGAGGATTCCGTTGTCCGTCATCTGATCGATCAAGCGCGATGCGCGTGTGTAGCCGATACCGAGGGAGCGCTGTAGCAGGCTGGCCGATCCTCGCCTGGACTTCAGGACCACGCGTACGGCGTCGTCGAACATGTCGTCGACCTTGTCCCCACCTTGGGTCAGCTGGCCCGCGGGCGCCGTGCCTGTGGCGGCCTGAACTAGTTCCTGGTCGAAGGCCGCTACCGACTCGTTGCATACGAAGTCCACGAGACTCTGGAGTTCGTGGTCCTCCACGAGGGCACCTTGCACGCGTCGCAACTGGCTGGACTGGGGCGGGGAATAAAGCATGTCTCCCGCACCCAGGAGTTTTTCAGCCCCTACGGAGTCGAGAATCACTCGGCTGTCTGTACCGGAGGACACCTGGAAGGCGATGCGCGTGGGCAGGTTGCCCTTGATCACGCCGGTAATCACATCCGTGGAGGGGCGCTGAGTCGCCACGATCACGTGTAGCCCGACCGCGCGTGCTTTTTGGGCCAGGCGCGTGATGGCATTCTCGGCCTCCTTCTTGGATTGGGCCATCAAGTCGCCCATCTCGTCGATGATGATCACCATGTGGGGCACGTGGCGCGGGGTGCGTTCTTCATTGAAGTCGTCCCCCATCTTCTTGCGTAGGGCGTCCTCACCCAACTTGTTGTAGCCCTTGATGTTCTTGACGCCGGCAGTCTTGAAGAGCTCGTAGCGCCCTTCCATTTTCTCGACTGCCCAATTGAGCACCGTCGTGGCTTGCTTCATGTCCGTCACTACGGGCAGTTCCAGATGAGGGATCTTCTGGAACATCTGCAACTCGACCATCTTGGGGTCCACAAGGATGGCTTTCACGTCATGGGGCGAACGGGTCAACAACAAGCTGGCCATGATCGTGTTGATGCAAACGGACTTGCCAGAGCCTGTCGTGCCGGCGATCAGCAGGTGCGGCATGCGCGCCAAGTCTTCAACGATGGCGTGCCCTTCTGCGTCCATTCCCAAGAAGAGCGGGATCGCCATGAAGTCCTTGTCGTAGGCCTTCTGGGAAACGAGCTCGGAGATACGCACGACCCGGCGATTCGTGTTCGGCACCTCGATTCCGATCGTCGATTTGCCCGGAATGGGGGCGATAATGCGCACCGACTTGGCCTTGAGCGTGCCTGCGATCTCGGGGGCCAGGGTCGTCACTTTGTTCATGCGCGTGCCCTCGGCCACGGTCAGCTCAAAGAGGGTGACCGCCGGGCCAACCTGGGCACCCACCACCTCAGCATTGACGCGAAAACTCCTCAGCACGGCCTCGAGGTTGCGCGCATTGCTCTCCAGGAATTCCCCGTCGGCGGTGCGAGGCGCAGCGGGGGAATCCAACAACTCGGGTGGAGGAAGGGCCCAGGGACCGGGGGGCGGGGTCGGTGGTTCGTACACCATGGGCGCCATCTGAGCTGCGCGTGCGTTCAGCTTCACCTTGGGCTTGCCCTTGCCCGCCGCGGGAACGACGAGGTCGTCTAACTCCTCGTCCTCTTCCCACTCGTCTTCATCCTCGCTTTCTTCGTCTTCCCATTCTTCGTCGTCTTCGAGTTCATCTTCCTCCCACTCCTCTTCTTCGTCTTCTTCCTCCTCCTCTTCCCACTCGTCCTCATCGTCCTCGTACTCGAGCTCTTCCTGAACCGCGGCAGCTGACTTTTTCTTGGTCTTGGCTTTGGCTTTCCCCTTGGACGCCTTGCTTGCGGCCTCGTCAATGTCTTTGCCGCGCAAGAAATCCCACAGACCCAACATCAAGCTCTTGGTCCAACCGAGCAGCGAACGCACGATCCCTTCAGTTGCCCGCTCGTCAAGCCACCCACTCAGAGCCTTGACGGCCGGATAGAAAGCCATTTCGGTGGCAAGCATGAATGAAATGCCACAGATCGTCAGTAGCAGGACCCACAGCCCCAAGCTGCCGAAGCGAGCCACGAGCCCGTCCATTGAGACGTAGGCGAAGTAGCCACCGGGTCCGTAAGGCAGAGTGTTGTCAAAGGACGCGTTCTGGACGCGCTCCGCAGCATCGGGACCAAAGCCCAGGTCCAGCAGGAACGCCAAGCTGACGACAAAACACAGCCCGCCCATGGTCCGGATAGCCGCCAGATTGACCTGTTTGCGGGCCACGATGATGCAGCCCCAACAAAGGACCAGCAGGCTCAAGATGTAGGCCGCCAATCCGAGGTAGACGAGGGCGATCTTGGCCAGATAGTGGCCAATCCAGCCTCCCAGGTTCTGCCCCGCGGCCGCCGGATCACCCAGCGGCGTGTAGAACGAAAACAGTGAGATGAAGAGCCAAATCGAAAGGCCCACCATCAGCAATCCCGAGAGCTCGCGCACGCGCGCGGCCGTCGCTCCATCCAGCGGCTCCCCAAACAGGAAGCTCTGAACGATGCGGCCCATGCGCCCGCCCTTGCCCTTGGTTTGCTTGCCCTTCTTGGCCTTCTTTCGACTCAACGTCCTGTCCCCCCTGATTGTTCATTGACCCGGCTGCCCAGCCGGATGAGTTCCCGGCCGAGATGAGGTTCGAAGGCCCCGGGGCCCTCGTCCCGTCAGGTTCGCACGATGGCCATGAGCGTTCAAGAACTACCATCCGGCAGAGTTTTCCCGTCTGCGGGCGGCAGCCCCGCCCACCGGGAAAGTCATTCCCTCTTGGGCCCCTGAGGCACACCCCGGAGGACCAGTCGGCGGCTAGGGCAGGAGCCTCACGAGCTTGCGGGCCAGCACAGACTTGGAGCACGCGTCCCACCGACCGATTTCCCCTGTGCCGTCCAGCAGCCGTGCGCTCGTTCGGTTGCCGTTCAATGCCTGTGGCCCGTTCAGCACGATGTAGTCAGCGTTCTTCGCCTTGAGCTTGGCAAGGGCCCGACGCGGTCCTTCACTGGTCTCAAGTGCAAAGGCAACAACGGTCCTCGGGCCCTTGCGTCGTGCCACACTGGCGAGGAGGTCCGGGTTGCGAACCAGCGGCAGGCTGATGTGCTCCTGCCCGTCCTGCTTGACCTTCCATTTGCCGCGCCGCCGTGTACGCGGTCGATAATCGGCCACCGCGGCCGCCATGAAAAGTGCGTCCGCGGAAGGAAAGTGCTGTCGCAAGGCAGCGAGCATGTCCCGAGCGCTGACCACGTCCACGCGCTTCGCTCCCTTGGGTGTCGCAAGGGAAACGGGGCCTGCTATCAGAATGACCTCGTGGCCCGCCGCCAGGGCCTCGGCGGCAATGGCGAATCCCATGCGCCCGCTGGATTCATTGGAGAGGTAGCGCACCGGGTCCACGTGCTCACGCGTGGGGCCAGCTGTGACCACCACCCGCAGGCAGCGCTGCTTCATGCGCTTAGGATCTCCAAGACGCGCCTTGCGATCCGTTCGGGGTCCGCGAGCCGTCCCGGACCCTGTTCGCCGCAGGCCAAGTGGCCCGCCTCGGGCTCCATGCGCTCCCAACCATCCTCAACGAGCTGCGCCAGATTTCGCGCCACGGCTGGTTGAGCGAGCATGTGGGGGTTCATCGCTGGGCAAACGAGGCGCGGCACGCCCGCCGGCACGGCCAGCAGAGTTGTGGTCACCAAGTCCGTGGCCAGCCCCAAGGCAATTCGACCCGCCAGGGCCGCGGTGCAGGGTGCAACGACAACTGCTCCCAGGCCCGTGGCAAAATCAATGTGGTCCATGGCTCCCAGCCGCTGATCCCCGAATTCTGTGACGCGCGCCGGCTGCCCAGTCACGGCTTCGAACTGTTGGGCCGAAACCAACTGCGCAGCGCTGGGTGTGAGCAGCACGGGCACTTCGTGCCCCTCTTGGGTCAATTGGCTGGCCAAGTCGCAGGCCTTGTACAAGGCTGCCGAGGCACTGGCGCAGAGCAGGATTCTAGACATCGTCGTTCTCGCTGTTGGAGGTCGGGCATGCAGCGTCCGGAGCCTCGGTCAGACCTGCGATTTGGCGCACTTCGGCCACGGCTTGATGGAGATCGTCATTGATCACCACATGATCGTACTTGACGCGCTCGCGATACTCGTCCTCGGCCTTGCGCAGACGCCTTTCAAGGGCCTCCGGCTCCTCTGTACCCCGACTGGTGAGGCGTTGACGCAGGGTCTCAAAATCGGGTGGAGCCACAAACACGTAGACACCCGGTTCGTCGAGAGCCTTGAGCTGCAAAGCCCCCTGCACGTCGATTTCCACTAGGTACACCAGACCCCGGTCGAGGGCGGCTCGCATGGGCTCGCGCAGGGTCCCGTACATGTTGCCGTACACCTCAGCGTGCTCGATGAAGGCGCCGGCCTCGATGCGCTTGCGGAACTCGTCCTTGGAGAGGAACTCGTATTCGCGCCCGTTCTCTTCACCTGGTCGCGGATCGCGGGTGGTGGCGGAGACCGAGAAGACCACCCGCGGGTCCTGGCGCAGTTGCTCGCAGATTGTGCTCTTTCCGCAGCCCGAGGGTCCCGAGATCAACAGCATGCAGCCCTGTGCAGATCCCATGCCTACTCCACGTTTTGGACCTGCTCACGCAGGCGCTCGATTTCGGTCTTGAGTTCCACGACATCGTGCGCAGTGCGAGCGTCGTTGCACTTGGAGCCGATCGTGTTGGCCTCGCGATTGAACTCCTGGGCCAGGAAGTCGAGCTTGCGGCCCACGGCCCCGCCCTTGGAAAGCAACCGATCGAGCTGGTCCAAATGGGCCTGCAAACGGGAGAGCTCTTCGCTCACATCGAGCTTGTCGGCCAGCAGGGCAACTTCGCGCGCCAGGTCTCTCGCAGAGAGGCCGTCGCCACCTTCAAGGAGGTCGTTTACGCGACGCTTGAGATCCGTTTGATGGCGCCGAACGAGCCCAGGTGCGGTGCGCTGGATACGCTTGTGGATTTTGGCGATTGCTGCGGCGTGCGTGCCCAGGTCCTTGGCCAGTGCCCGCCCCTCCTGCTCGCGCATTTCCACCAAGTCGCGTAGGGCCTCGGTCACGGCCTTGAGCACCCACTTGCTCAAGCGTTCCGGGTCCACCTCCCCTTCGGGCGCGGCGACGACTCCGGGTAGACGAACGAGATCGGCGAGCTCCAAGTCACCCTTCAGCTTGAGTTCCTTCGCCAACTGCTTGAGCGAGCGCAGGTAGGCCGCCGCCACGTCCTTGTGCACTCGGGCGGGCAGGCCTTCGGTGGCCAAAGTGACACGGGCGCTCAATTGCACCGCCCCGCGCTTTAGTTGCTTGCGCACCAGAGCGTCCACTTGAGCCTCGAGGTGCCCCAACTCCTGGGGCAACCGCAACTTGGCCTGTAGGTGACGGTGGTTGACCGAACGCACCTCCACCTGGACGCTCACACCCTTCCCGGAAACCGTGGCGGCACCAAATCCGGTCATGGAGCGCAAAGTGTTGGCCACGGTGGTCTCTGAGGTCTAGCTGGGTGCCTGACTTTGGCGGTTAGGTGGTGCCGGTCGGATGATCACGACTTGGTGGAAACGGCCAAGCGCTGGCAATCGGGTAGTCGGCGGTCGATTGCTACTGTCCTGGGTCACCGGCAGGAGCCCCAGTCCCGCCGTCCAGTGTGGTCGGCGCGCCCTCCAACGCATCGAGCGTACCCGAGCTGCCCGTCTTGCGGTTCAGAACGTGAATCGAGAGCGCGCTGCCGATGAACACGAGCGCTACCGCCATGGTGAACTTGTGGATGCCCTGGGCCTTCACGCCGAAGGTCTGCTGTCCCGCCACGCCCAGAGCGTCTCCGAACCCGCCGCCCTTGCCCTCTTGAAGAAGGATGACGACGATCAGCATCAGAGCTGCGAGGACGAACAGGATGTAAAGGAAGGTAATGAGCAGGTCCATGGTGATCTCTCTTGGCGCGCTTTCTGGTGGGCCCGGTTTCTTGCGGGCCCGATTGTGACGGTTGTGGTGCTGGGTCAGTTTCCGGAAGCTTCGATCGGCGCGGGGATGATGGGCAAAAAGGCCTCTGCGGTGAGGGATGCGCCCCCAACGAGCGCGCCATCGATATCCGGTCGGGCGAGAAGCTCCGCGGCGTTGTCCGCCTTGACGCTGCCACCGTACAGGATCCGTGTGCGGGCCGCGAGGTCATCAGTCGCTATGCCCGCAAGCACGCCGCGCACATAGGCGTGGGCATCCTGGGCCTGGTCGGGGGAGGCCGTCAGGCCGGTCCCGATTGCCCACACGGGCTCATAGGCCAGGGTCACACGTTCCATGTCCTCGACTCCCACGCCTGCCAATCCGGCTTGCAGTTGGGAGCCACAGACGCCCTCGGTTTCCCCCGCTTCACGCTGCTCCAGGGTCTCCCCCAGACACAGCATGACATCGAGCCCTTGGGCCAGCGCGAGGTGCACCTTGCTGTTGATCATCTCGTCGCTCTCGCCATAGACGTGGCGGCGTTCGCTGTGTCCCAGGAGCACCAGCCCCGAGCCCACGTCTTGCAGCATCGCGACGCTGGTTTCGCCCGTGTACGCGCCGCTCTCTTGATCGCAACAGTTCTGCCCGCCGACCCGCACCGGGCTGGATTGAGCGACGTCGACCACATCGCGCAGATAGACGGCCGGGGGAAACAGGCCGACGTCCACGTCTTCACGAGTTCCGACGCTCTGGCATACGGCTTCGGCCAAGGCCACGGCTGAGGCGCGATCCAGGTTCATCTTCCAGTTGCCCGCGATGTACAGCTTGCGCACAGGGATCTCCGAGGTTCAGTTCGGACGATCCAGGGGCAACCCGGAGTCCTGGGGAATGGAAGGGGATGCAGGCCATCCAGGGCAGACTAGGCGCCGGCCGTCCAACGCCGCCAGGGCTGCGATGTCGGTCGCGATGCGTTCGAAGGCCTGCAAGGATATTGCCTGGGCTCCGTCAGAATGAACTTCTTCCGGATGCGAGTGAACCTCGACCAGCAGGCCATCGGCACCGGCAGCGACCCCGGCGCGGGCCAAGGGACGCACGAGCTCGGCGCGGCCTGCGGCGTGGGAGGGATCGACGATCACCGGCAGGTGCGTGGTTCGCTTCAGATGGGCAATGGCCCCCACATCGAGCATGTGACGCGTAACGGAGTCAAACCCGCGCACGCCACGCTCACACAGGATGACCGATTGGTTTCCCTCAGCCAGGATGTACTCCGCTGCCCCGAGCAACTCCTCGACGGTTGCACCGAATCCGCGCTTGAGCAAGATCGGCGTGGACAGCTGACCCAGCTCTACCAGCAGCGGAAAGTTGGCCATATTGCGCGCGCCAACCTGAATCATATCGGCGGTCTCATTCACGCGTTCGACATCCCGCGGGTCGAGAACCTCGGTCACCACACCGACGCCCGTATGTGCCTTGACGCGGTCGAGAATGTTCAGTCCCTCGACGCCGATGCCCTGGAAGGAGTAAGGCGATGTGCGCGGTTTGAACGCGCCGGCCCTGAGAAGGCAGGCTCCGCGACTCATCACACCCTGAGCGATTTCGACCAAGCGGCCTTCATCCTCGACAGCGCAGGGACCGGCAATCAAGGAGAGGTTGCCCGCTCCAAACCGGGCCGGGCCGACTGGAATCAATGAATCCTCGGCGTGGGAGCCTGCGCGCAAGGCGAGTTCGTGCGGGGCGCCCGAATCGATGACCCTGACCACTCCGGTCAAGTCCGTGAGTTGCGCCTTGTGGCTAGGTGCTCCCGTGCCCAAGAGTTGGAGCAGCCGCTGATCCTGGTCCAGGAAGCGCACCTCGTAGCCCAATTCCACGCACAGGGACAAGATCGCGTCCCGGTCGGGGTCTGCCAGAGACCGGCCTAGTTGCAGGAGCATGGTGAGGGAAGGGTGGGAGCGGCCGACAAGAGGACCGGGAGGAGAGACTCGGCTCTAGGGCCAGATTTGGCCCTGACTCGTGGAAAACGAACGGGTAAGTATAGAAGTGTGGAAAACAGGGGGCAATGCGACCAGCGCCTCCCTGGTCCCAATCTGTAGACCTCCTTTCTCCGTCCCATGCCCCTGCTCGAGTCCCTACTTCGCCTCCTGCCCCTGGACGACCTGCCCCGCACAGGCTGGATCCTGAGTGGAGTGAGCCAACCGGAATCGGTGGCCGGCCACATCTTGGGCACCGGGCACCTGGCTCTGGCCCTCGCCCCCCAGGTCGAACCCCACTTGGACCTCGGGCGAGTGCTCGCCATGGCAATTGTCCACGATGCTCCTGAGGCCCAAAGCGGTGACCTTCCCCGGCCCGCAGCGGGGCACCTCCCGAGCGGGGCCAAGGGGCAAATGGAAGCAGCCCTCGCTGAGGAACTGCTCGGCCCCCTCTCGGGAGCCGCGCGGGAGGCCTGGGCCGAGTACGCCGCCCAGGAAACTCGCGAGGCGCGCTTTGTCTCCCTGTGTGACTCTTTGCAGATGGGCGTGCGTTGGGTCGGCTACCGGCGGGCCGGTTGGTGTGGGTTGGAGTCTTTCGAGGCCCACTTCAGGGGACTCGACTGCGGGGAATTCCCCCCCGCCGAGGCCCTACGCCAGGAAATCCTGGGAACCGGACACGCCTCGATCCCGGGCGCGGAATACTGACTCCGCCCATGTCTCTTCTCAAAGTCATCTTCCCCCTGCTCGGCCTGGGCCTACTCATCACCCTGATCGCCCTGGCCACGAGGCAGCAGGATCCCTACGTCTACCCGGGAGATGAGCAGCCTCCGACCGATCAACTGCCCCTTCCGACTCAAGCTGACATGTCGGCCCACTTGCAGGGACGGGTTCTGGACCCCGCAGGTCACGGGGTAGACGAAGTCTCACTGCTTGTCATTCAGGAGGGCCGCGTGCTGTGGACCTACAGCGCTGAGGAGGGAGCCTTTGACCTTCCCGGTCTGGCGCCCGGTACCGTGTCCGTGGCCCTGGACCACCGTCTGTACCCGGCCACGCGCATGGAGGGTGTCGCTGGACCCACTCCAATCGACCTGGTTCTTCCCCCGGCCCACGGTCCAGGTCCCTTCGTGTCCTTGCCCGCGGGAGTGGACTTGGTGGCGCAGGTCCAAGCCTACGAGTCCATGGATCTGACCGGATTCGAGATAGCCCTGGCCCCTAGTGCCTCGCCCAGCGAACCGGGAACGGGCCGGCCGCGGCGGGCCCTGACCGACGCCGATGGCCGCTTTCGGGTTCCGGATCTCATCCCCGGCGAGTACTTGGTGCGTTTGTTGCCACCGGGAAATCCAGGCGCGACCTGGCCGGACCTGCTCTCCAGTCTTGACGGGCCAGCGCTGCGGTTCACGCATCCGCAGGAGTCGATGACTTTCACCCCTGTAGCGGGATCCGTGGCGGGCACGTTTCACGCCCCAAGCGGGCATTTTGCGGGGGGAGCACTCATTCAGATCCGACCGCTGGTCGGTGCGGAATCAGGATCCAGATCCAGTAGCTTCGTACTCGTGGGCCGCACGGACGCCCAAGGGGCCTTTCGTATTCCGCACGTGCCCCCTGGCGACTACCAAGCGGAGCTGGTGAGCGGCAAGGTCCGGCTGCAGTCCAACATTCTCGTTCCCCAGCGCAAACAGGTCGACCCAGGGTTCTGAGGAACCGTTGAGCGGGTCGTGGGCTCCTAGCGGGAGTGGCGGCAGCGTATGGTGTAGGCGCGATGACGACGGTCTACCTGGACAACGCCGCGACGACTCCCTTGGCGGAATCCGTACGCGAAGCCATCGCTCCCTTTCTTGGGGAGGAATTCGGCAATCCCTCATCGCGCCACAGCCTGGGCGTGCGGGCTGCCGAGGCGCTATCCCGCGCCCGCACTCAAATCGCCACGGCTCTCGGAGCCCAATCAACCGAAGTCGCCTTCACATCGGGCGGAACCGAAGCCAACAATCTGGCTGTCCTGGGAGCCGCCAGGCTGCGGGCCAAAGAGGGGGCGCGAGTTCTGTTGGGAGCCACGGAGCACCCTTCGGTGCGCGCGGCTTGCGATGCTCTGGCGGCAGAGGGGTTTGAGGTTAAGACGATTCCGCTGGACGAGGCCGGGAACCTGGACCTGCAAGTTGCCGAGTCGCTCCTGACACCCGACACCGTCGTGGTGGCCCAGATGCTCGTGAACAACGAGGTGGGCACGATCTATCCCGTTGCTCGACTCTCGCAAATGGTGCGGCAACTTGCCCCCGGCGCCCACCTGCACACTGACGCCGTGCAGGGCCTAGGCAAGCTGGCTCTGGATCTCGATGAGCTCGGGGTGGATAGCTGTTCCGTGTCCGCGCACAAGGTCCATGGATTGAAGGGCACGGGCGCCATCGTGACACGCCCCGGAACCCGCCTGCAGCCCCTGGTCTTTGGGGGCGGACAACAGGGTGGATTGCGACCCGGGACGGAGAACGTCTTGGGCGCGGTGGCTTTTGGAGCAGCGGCGAGTCTCGCGGACAAGCGCTGCGAACAGACCTTCGCGCATGCCGCTCTGCTACGTGAGCAACTCGCCGCCGGCCTCAGCACATTGGATGGAGTGGACCTACTTGAGCCCGGCTCCAGCCGCCTGCCCTCCATCTGTTCCCTGCTGCTTCCCGGAGCACCGGCCGAGGTCTGGCAGCACCACTTGGAGGCGCAGGGCGTCTACGTCTCCGTGGGCAGCGCCTGCCAGTCCAACGATTCGTCCGTCAGTCCGGCGCTGCTCGCTATGGGCCTGGACGCCGAGCGAGCACGCCGGGTACTGCGCCTTTCCTTCTCGACCCTCACGACGGAAGCTGAAGTTGAGGCCGCCTTGTCCGCCCTCAGTTCGTTGTTGGAGGAGTTGGGGGCCGTGTCTTGACCAGCCCCGAGACAGCGGACGCCAATTCCCTCGGCGAGCCGAACTTGATCCTGGTGCGTTACGGTGAACTGGCGCTCAAGAAGGGCAATCGCGGGGAATTTGAGAAGGCGCTCGTGCGCAACCTGCGTCAAGCGCTGACGCCACTCACGGCCGCCGAAGTGAACCGCAAACATGGGCGCATCTACGTTGAGCCCGAACGCCGCTGCGAGAAGGCAGCCAAGCGCGTGGCCGAGGTCTTTGGGGTCAAGACGGTCTCGCCGGCATGGGCGGTGGCCACCGCTACGGAGGCCATCACCGCCCAGGCGGGCAAGCTACTGAACGCCGCCCTGGCCGAACGCAGCTCACCGGAGCCAGTCACCTTCCGGGTGCGTGTCAAACGCTCCAACAAGGCCTTCCCGATGACTTCGAACGAGCTCGAGCGGCATGTGGCGGAGAAGATCCTGCCCGGCCCCGAGACGGTCAAGGTGCAGCTGGTGCATCCTGAAATGACCCTCGGGATTGAGGTGCGCGACGACATGAGTTTCGTGTTCCTCAAGCGACTTGAGGGGCCCGGCGGGCTTCCCGTGGGCACGTTGGGCCGAGGCTTGTGTCTCCTATCAGGCGGCATTGACTCACCCGTCGCGTCCTGGCTGGCCATGAAGCGCGGCCTGCACATGGGCTACGTGAGCTTCCATTCCGCGCCCTACATCGGTGAGGGCTTCCGCAAGAAGGTCCGCGACCTCGTTCGTCAACTTTGCCGCTGGCAGTACAAGGCGCCGCTGTTCACGGTGCCCTTCGCCGACATCCAAGTGGCCATCCGCGACCAAGCCCCGGAACGCTACCGCACCGTTCTCTACCGGCGCATGATGCAGCGTATCGCCGAGAAAATCAGTGCAGCTGAGGGTTACGGTGCGCTCGTCACAGGTGAATGTCTGGGCCAGGTAGCCAGTCAGACTCTGGAGAACCTGACCTGTATCGGAGCAGCCACAGACATGCCCGTGCTACGCCCCGTGCTGACATGCGATAAGGAAGAGATCATCCAGATCGCCCGCCAGATCCGGACTTTCGACATCTCCATCCAGCCCCAACCAGACTGCTGCACGGTATTTCAACCTAGCCGCCCCGTGATCCGGGGTCGCCTGCAGGACTGCCTTGAAGCGGAACAGCAGATGGATGTGGAAGGCCTGGTGCAAAGGGCATTGGATGGGACCGAGATGGAGTTGCTCGATCACGAGGGAGGGGCATGAACCGCACCCTGGCCATTCTCCTGGCGATGGCGATGCTACTGGCCCATGGCCTGGCCCTGCACCTGACGCCCGAGGGCAACTTGGGCGAGCCCTACGAGTACGCTCACCGCGCGTACCACTTGGCGCGCAACCTGATTCAGGAGGGCTCGCTGGTTTGGAATGTTGGCTTGGAAGGATCGGCCCGGGGCGGGATTGAGAGCTACCCCTCTCCTCTCTGGGTGTTGATCTCCGCCCTGGCGGAACGCCTGTACTTGCCCGTCACCCGCACAACCCAGCTCGTTGGCATGGCTGCGGCGTTGATGACCGTGCGCTACTCGGTGATGTTCGACCGGGACCGCATCCTGAGCGTCATCCCCGCGCTGCTGCTCGTCACGAGCGGTGCTTTCGCCGCGGCCGCACCCAGCGGCTTGGAGTTCTCGCTAATTGCCCTGCTCCTGACGGCTGCATTCGTCGCATTCGAACGGGCCAAACAGGGCCCCTTTGCGCTAGCGCTCGGCCTGTTGGTCCTGGCGCGACCCGCGGGAGTGCTGGCGGTCGTCCTCTTCGCAGCCTACGCCGTGCGTGATCGCCTGCGACGCGAGCGCGAACCCGAGAAGGAGGTGCAGCCCCTCGCCTTCCTGCCCGCGGTGCTCGTGACGGCCGTCTTGCTACTCATGCCCAACAGTTCCGGGCACTCTCTCTACGGCACTTGGCTCGGACACCTGTTGCGCTTCCAGGCGGAACAAGCGAGCCAGGGCCTTGGCTATCTGTCCGACCTGTTCGCCACGGCAATCACGCCGATCCTCGTGGTGTACCCCATCGGGAGCTGGGTCACCGGTCGATTGACGCGCACCGGTCGCCGGGCCCTGGTCTGGTCCGCTTGGTGGATGACCGTGGTGACGCTACAGGGCGGCGGCCTGCCACACTTCAGCGTGGCCCTCGTGCCGGCCCTGCCGCTGCTGGCCATCGCCATTCAGCAGGGAATTCTGGCCTCCCTCGACTCAAAGCTGCGGCACAGGGAAAAGATGGCCTGGATTGCCCTGCTGCTCACATGTCTGCTCGGGGTCGTGGCCTCTACCGCTCCATTCAGTTGGAGGTCGCTCCAGGCCCAGGTGCCGTTCTTGGGTGGAGCAGAGACCAGCGCACCACCCCCGCGCGTGTTGGGCAAGGCCTCGATCGCCGCCGAGTTGCAGCGCACGCGGAAACTGCGCAGCGTAGGCCTGTTCCTGCGCGAGAACGTGCCCGCCACGCACACGCTGCTCTCGCCGTATGTGGGCGCCGTATCCTATCTCTCGGGCATGCAGGTCTTGGACCTCAGCGGTCAAGCCACAGCGCCGACGGGCACCGACTTGGCTGCCCCGTGGGATCCGAACCCCCCGATCAACTTGCTGGCGGCCCTGGAACAAGACGCTGATTACATCCTCTGGGGACTGATGAGATTCCCAAGAGACTTGTCCGGGGCATTCGATCTCGGCTTTGACGAACTCTTGCAGTTGGACGGCTCGCTCGATGACGCTGCGCGGCGCACTCTTATCGGCAACGAACTGGATGAGTACGAGTTGGTGACCGTACCCGTCCGCTCAGAATACCGCGGGCGGGTCAGCCACTTCCCACTACTACGGCGCAGAGACTTGGGCCTGACGCCGGAGCTGGAGATCCGACGCACGCAATACGGGATTCAGGTCCGGCTCAAGACCAACTGGCCAGGAGCATCCGTCGACTGGCCTGGCAACCCGCAGCTCGTGCGCTTGGCGGTGGAGGGCACGGACGAGAGAGGCCGGGTGTGGTACTTGGACCCTCAGGGCAATCCGTGCTCGAAACCGAGGATCTTCACCCGTCCGGACCTGCTGCTGCAGCCTACACCCCTGAAACCTATACGTCTTGCTTCCTTTCCGCTGCTTGACACGCCGAAAGGGCTGCGCCTCGTGAGCCTGCGAGCCCAGCTCTTCAACCCGCACATGCTCAAATGGTCACGTTTTGGAGCGGCCAGTCCGCAGGCCAGTCTGGTCCTCGACTGACTAGCTGATCCCGAGCTTCTTGAGCTTGCGGTATAGAGTGGACTTGCCGACGCCTAGCAGTCCAGCCGCGGCAATCTTGTCTCCACCACAACTGGCGATGGCGCGTTCGATGACCTTGCTCTCGTAATGGTCGAAACTGATTGGCGCCTGCTGATCGATGATCCAAGGATCACGGGCTTGGAAGGGATCTGCCGCGACGCCTGCTGAATAGGAATCTTGTGGCAGGTGAGTTCCCGGAACCCGCGCAGCTCTTGATCCGTTCGACGGGGGCTGATGCGGTTGCCCAGCGGGAATGAGATCGCGCTGATCGTTGAGCAAGGATCCCACCAGCGCCGGCAAGGCGCAGCGGTGTGACGAGCAGATGACGGCCACGACTCCAACCTCGTAGAGTTCGCGCGTGGCTTGTGCCGGGACGTCGCTGGGAGAAAAGACAACAACTTGCGCCTCTTCATTCACGTTGGCCAGGTCGTTGCACATGCGCACGACTTCCGCAGACACGGAGTCGCTGCCGTGCAACTGGGCGTTGACCAGGATGAGTCCGAAGGACTCCGCGCGCGCCAGACCTAGTGCACGCGCGCCACCTGGTGCGACCACTACTTCATGTCCAGCACGGCCCAGCCGACCAGCGGCAAGTGCCGACTCTCCAGGATCGGCTGCGATGAGTAGGATGCGTCGCACGGGATCACCTCGAAGCCGTGGGACTCGAACGCTCGTCGATGACGAGGCCGCGCCCGAGTCCTGTGGCTCTCGAACGAGCAGAGCCTCCCATATCCAGAGACCAGAATGAAACCATGGCTTTCGGGAACTGTTTAGATTCGCCTCAGGTTGAACGGGCCATCGCGGAGCTCAAGGGCCTGCACGACCCGCTCGCCGTGGCCTCAAAGCTGCGCGCTAGCCTGCCCGGCGACCTGGCCCGTGCCGTCGCCAGTCTGCACGAGCTGCGGCACAAGGCAGCGAGCCGGGCCTTGGACCCCGCACTGCGCTTCCTAACTCGCAAGGGCCTGCAGCAGGCTAGCGCGGGGCCTGTCGCGGCCCACCGCGCGCAACACATCGCCGAGTCGATGCCCGATTCCCTGATTTGGGACTGCACCGCGGGCCTCGGTGCCGACAGTTTGGCCCTCATTCGGAGAAACCTTGAGGTCGTCACGTCGGACCTCGATCTCCAGACCCTGATCTGCGCGGCTTCCAACCTGGCCTCGCTTGTGGCCAACACGTGGATCCTCCGGGCAGATGCCCTGCACCCGCCCTGCCGTGCCGACGCCCTGCTGATCGACCCGGACCGGCGTCCAGAGGGAACCCGAGAGGGGCACACCGAGTCTTGGTCGCCTCCTTTGCGGTCCTGTTTGGCCCTGGCACTCAAACACCGTGGAGCCTGCATCAAGCTGCCCCCCGGCTTGGATACGAACTTCTTGGCCGGTCTGGAGACGTCGCCTCACAACCTCCAGTGGATCAGCTTGGGGGGCGAGTTGCGGGAATTGGCCCTCTGGACTGGCAACCTGGCTAGAGACCTAGGGGGATTGCGGGAGGCACTCGTCCTTGGCCCTGACGGCCCGCTCGCATCCTTGCGCGGGGAGCCCGAAGAGCTGCGGTCCCTCGATGCGACTCAGTGGAAGAGCGTGAGCTGGCTCTCTGAACCCGACCCGGCCGTCATCGGGGCGGGCTTGGTGGGCCCTCTTGCCCGTGCGCAGGGTCTCCGTCCTCTGGGACCACGGCTGGCGTATCTGGGGGGCGATCACAAGCCAAGTTCCCCCCTGCTGCGGTCGTGGCGGGTGCTGGGGACCTCGGCTCTGGATCCCAAACGGGTCAAAGCCCTGTTGCGGCAGCACGATGTGGGGCCGCTGACCGTCAAGAAGAGAGGGCACCCTGATGATGCGGAGACCCTGGCCCGACGCTTCAGGGGTGCAGGCAAACACCCAGGGCTGTTGGCTGTGGCGCGCCTGGAACGAGGTCACGGCGCCCTGCTGCTCGAAGCTCCTAAGCAGGCCTGACGGCCGGGTCCCCCCGACGGGTTCAAGGCGAGCTATGCTGGTGGGCGATGAGGGATTCGAACCCCCGACTTTCTCGGTGTAAACGAGACACTCTGACCAACTGAGTTAATCGCCCCGGTGGGCCCGCGCCCACTAGACGGTATCCTCAGGCCCCGGCGGGCGCCACCGCACCCTCCAGTCCATCTGCCACCCTCTCGATTGCACCGGATCCCGGATCCACCAGCCAAGACGCCCCCGCCCCCCAAACGCCCATGCGAATCGCTGTTGTTGGAACCGGATACGTTGGACTCGTCGCAGGCACCTGCTTTGCCGAGAGCGGAAACACGGTGACCTGTATCGACATCGATGCTGACAAGGTCGCCACCCTGAGCAAGGGCGAGTGCCCCATCTACGAACCGGGGCTGGAAGAGCTCCTGCGACGAAATCTGAGGGACGGGCGGCTCTCGTTTACGACGGACTACGCAGAGGGCATGCAGGGGGTCGAAATCGCCTTCATCGCGGTGGGTACTCCCCCCGGCGAGAACGGCCAAGCGGACGTCAAGTACGTCTTGGCGGCCGCGGAAACCATCGCCAAGCATATGACCGGGTACACGGTGATCGTCGACAAGTCCACCGTGCCTGTGGGCACGGCGGCCCGCGTGGCCCAGGCCATCGAGGCCAACACGGCGCACGAGTTCGATGTGGTCTCGAACCCCGAGTTCCTGAAAGAAGGGGCCGCCATCGATGACTTCCTCAAGCCCAATCGCGTGGTCATTGGCGCCAACTCCGAACGCGCCTCGCGCATCATGGATGAGCTCTATGAGCCTTTTGTGCGCACGGGCAACCCGATCATTCGAATGGACGTAGCTTCCGCAGAGCTCACCAAGTACGCCGCCAACGCCATGTTGGCCACTCGCGTTTCCTTCATGAACGAAGTCGCCAACCTGTGCTCGCTGGTAGGCGCCAACGTCGATGATGTGCGCAAGGGTATCGGATCGGATGCGCGCATTGGTTCGCGCTTCCTGTTCGCGGGCGTGGGCTACGGCGGCTCGTGCTTCCCCAAGGACGTGGCGGCCCTGGCCTCGACCGCTGAGGATTACGGTTACGAATTTCAGATTGTGAGAGCTGTGGAGTCCGTCAACCGCGACCAGAAGCGGGTTCAGTTCCGTCAGATCGTGGATGCCTTCGGGGAGGATCTCTCCGGCCGACGAATTGCCATCTGGGGCCTGGCCTTCAAGCCCAACACTGACGACATGCGCGAGACGCCGGCCATCACTCTAATCGAGTCCCTGCTGGATGCCGGGGCAAGCGTTGTGGCTCACGACCCCGAGGCCATGGACGAGTCCAAGCGCCACTATCTCGGCGACCGGGTCGAGTATGCTGATCTTCCAATGGATGCCGTGCGTGACGCGGATGCCTTGGTTCTCGTGACTGAGTGGAACGAATTCCGGCGCCCTGACTTCGAGGCCATCAAGTCCCTTCTGAAGGAACCAGTGGTCTTTGATGGCCGCAACGTCTGGACGCGCAAGACCCTCGAAGAACTCGGGTTCACCTACTACGGGATCGGACGCTAACGGGTACTGACGCGGTCAGGGTAGCTCTCCCTGTGCCCGTCCCTGTCACTTGCGCTGCGTACAACAAGGCGGCCCGTCCCGGAACACCCGGGCGGGCCGCCTTTTTGATGTCGCGTTAGATTTGACAGCGTCGGGCACACCGTTCCGTCACTACGTGCGACGGAGAATTGGAAAGGAAGGTGCGCCTCTCACTATCGAGTGCAGTCATACGGCTTGATCGGTGGGAAAGGAAGCATTGGTACCCACTCCTTTAAAAAAGTTTTTGGGAATCAACAATGCTTCCGATGATTCGTGCCCACTCATCGCGTTCAAATTGAACCAGGCTGCGTTTGCGTCAGCTCATTGCACCTGCGCTTGCAACTTGAGTTCAAGTCGTTGCAGGGTGCGGTCGTAGGCGCGTCGCAGCTCTTTTCCTTGTTGCGTGACGGCGTGGAAGTAGGGCCCAAGTTCAGTTTCCAGTTCACGCAGAACGCGCCGCGCCTGATCGCTGTCCCCCGTTTGCATCAACGACAGCATCAGCCTCTCGTACGCGCTCACGCGGCGCCTGGTCAAAAACGCGTTGCGAGCCATGGCGAGCCAGCGTTCTTGGGCTAGGCGAGTGCGCCCTTGTTCTTCCGCCAGACGCGCGCACCAATAAGCGGCCGCATCCCGGTCGGGCCCCTTCAATAGACTGTCTGTGGTCAATCGCAAGTAGCGGGCACAGGCCTCATCCAGGCGCCCCAGACGCCGTTCCAAGTGGGCCGTTTGGAGTTCCATTTCTCGGCTCCTTGCGAGACTCGCCAGCCCGCTGGCGCGCTGACACTGATCCAACGCAAGAGCCAGCTCGCCACTGGCCGCGTTGACCTCAGCGGCATCCAGAAGTAGTTCGGCGCAAGTCTGCGGAGACGCGCAAGCCCGCGACAATTCGACGAGTTCCCGAGCGACCTCATAGCGCAACTCATCGCGCAGGGCGCCTGCGCCCCGCAAACTGCGACGCAGGTTCTGAGCCTGCTCAAGCAGGTCCGCGTCACTTGCGGTACTTATTGGTTGCGCGTCGTCCAGTCCCCCCGCTGCCCACAACCAGGCGAGTGCCAACAGCACGGTAGCGACCAACAATCGACGCGGGGTACGGCCCAACGGCCAACTCACGGGCGAACCAGCAGACGCCTGGCGCGGCGTTCACTCAGGTTCTTGCGCAGGGCGTCGCCCAGGCGTTGCCTGGCTCGAAAGAGGCGCACCTTGACGGCCGAGCGCTGGATGGCGAACTCTTCAGCAGTGAGCGCCGTGTCTTCGTCCCCTCCGTAGTAGGAATTCAACAGCAGTCGATCTCGATCACGCAAACGCCCATACACCTCACCCAGGCTGTGGAGGAGCACATCACCTGGGACCCAATGGGCTCCCAGGTCATAGGCCGTGTCCTCATCGGCCGCGCCCCCCACGGTGTCGCGGGTCTCCGCGCTCGCCAGAGCGCCGTCATCGTTGCGCGTCACAACCCCCCGCCGCAGTTTGCGAATGTGATCGCGCCACACGTTGGCGGCCACGCGCAGGATCCATCCTCGGATGCGCGTGCGGTCCTTGACGCTCCACTGTGAGCGCGCTGCCTTGATCAAAGTCTCTTGCACCAGGTCCTCGGCTTCGTTCTCGTCTCGGCAACGCTGGCCCAGAAAACTGCGCAGCAGGGGGCAAAAGGATTCCAGCCCCTCCCAATCCACGCGACAATTTGCCCCCCCCTGCCCGCCCACATGATCACCCTGTTCCAATCAACCCTCCCAAGGAATCGGACCCTCCGAACCCGCGCCGCAGATCACAGCGGGGGTCCAAGCAGACCGGCTCCAGAGGTCGCAGTCGCGGGTGGTTGAGTCTGTGGAAAACTCAGGAGAGTCGTGAGGCCGGTTGCAGTGGGGAGCCGGAGTTGCCAGCGACAGGCACGCTTCGGACTTCCCCAATTACAGGGACTCAAATCCGATCTCGCACAAGACGCCAGGGTCGCTAACGCAAACGACCGCTAGCCTTCCGAGGACAGCGGTCGCTGGGTGGTGCGCGGGGAACTGAGAGCTCCCCGCTACCGATGGGGACTACTTATCGCGGAAGCCCTTGGCCTCTTGGGCCCAACGGGTCCCTCTGTAGTAACGAATCAGCTTGTTGTAGAGCTTGTCGGCCTGCTCCTGCGCGGCGGGGCCGTCCAGCAGCTGCAGGCAACGCCCGGCGAAGAACATGGCCTTGGACACGTAGCGCTGCTCGGCCTTGTAGACCACAACGATACGCATGTAGGCCATGAGCGCCTTCATGAGATCTGCCTTGCCTGACTCCTCCGCGGCGTTGCGTTCGCCCATGGCCCAATAGCAATCGCCAAGTCCCAGATAGGCGGCGGCAAGGGTGCGCGAATCGGCGCGGGGGTCAGCGGCTACACCCTCGAAAATCTTGAGGGCCACGGGAACCTTGCCCTGGCGTAGTGCCTCCTCGCCAAGCGCCACCTCTGCCCGGTTGCGAGCCAGGGGGTGGGAAACGCCAGCACGCGCAGAGAGGGTCGTGAGCTTCTTGGTCTTCTCAGCAGAAGACAGGGCGGCGTCGTAAATCACGCCTGCCAGGTCCGCCTCGATGATCCAGCGATCGCCTAGACCCTTGCCCTCGATCATTTTCTTGAAGGCGGCGATGGATGCCGTCACGTCCTTGCCCGAGTCGCTGATGGCCTGAATCTTGCGCATTTGTGCCAGCGGTGCGTAGCGCGAGTCGGGTTGCACATCGAGCAGATGATCCACAGTGGCGACGACCTTGTCGAACTCGCCCATGATCTCGTGCACCTGAACCAAGCGGTACAGGGCGTAGGCGAAAGACCAGGGCTTGCGCCGAGGGGGCTCCGTCATGCCGGCCAGGAAGTTCTCCAGGCCATCCAGTGCATCCAGCAGCAACTCGTCTGCGATGGCAGCATCGGCCTGGTCCACGTCTTGCGGCTTGGCGCTGAAGTCCACGTAGAGGACGGCATCCGACACAGCCGTCTGTGTTTTGTTGCCAGCCCTGTAGGTCACGAAGTCCAAGGCCTCGGACTGCACGGTGACGTCTTCGATGGAGGTGCCATCGATCATGAAGATGGTGTCCGCCGAGGCGGGAACCGTCAGGACGAAGAGTGCCGCAAGGCCCGAAGAAAGGAATGTCTTGGAGAACATGAATCTGCTGGAGAGGGGGGAGAGGATCGCTTGGTTTACCCCGCCTCGAGGGCTGAGTTACGGCGCGATCAGGCGACTCAAGTGGCCCTAGGCCATCACCGGAGCGCAAAGAGGATACGGGCGGCTTCGCGAATCTGTCAACGCGGGCCGGGGTCCAGGGCAACCACCATCGCCTGGGCCAATTCCTCGGCCTTGGGTGCCCCACAGAGCTCCTCCACCAGCCTCAGCGCGAACTCCATCGAGGTACCCGGGCCCTGACTCGTAATCACGGGGCCGCTGCTCACGACCCTCGGCTCCTCGCACACCTCCGCCGCTCCCAGGCGATCGCGCACGCTGGGGTGAGAGGTCAAGCGGTGTCCCGACTCGACCCCGGCCCGCGCGAGCACCATGGGCGCCGCGCAGATCGCCGCCACCAGTGAACCCCTCTCATGCAAGTCGCGCACCAACCCGAGTAAGCACTCGTCCTCCATCATGGCCAGGGTCCCGTCCAATCCACCGGGCAGGCAGACGGCCCCAAATTGGTCCAGGTCCAGGTCCCCAAGACGGGCGTCCGCCAGCACGTGGATGCCCCGAGCACCGCGCACGTTCTCAGCCCCCAAGGAGGCAACCGTCACTTCCAGATCTGCACGCCGCAGTACATCGATCACCGTTACGGCTTCGATCTCTTCGAATCCGGTGGCAAGGGGCACGAGGATCTTGGGTATGGAATGGGTCATGGTTATTGAGGTCTTCTCGGGGTTCATGGTCGGCCCCACAATCCTATACGAGGGCCCCGAACGGCTCAGAGCCCGCTTCCGTCCTAAGTCGTCGTGCTTCCCGCGTCCCCACGCCACCGCCGCACCGCTACCATCCAACAGCGGGGTTTGATGATGAACGGCACCGGAACAAGGAAGAGGGTCAGCATGGCTGCCATCACTCTCACCACGCTTGTGGCGGGAGCAGGGCTGCCTACCGCTCGAACCCAGGACACCAGGTCAAAGCTAGGAGCGCGCCTGCAGCACGATGTGAGCCACTTGGCTGTGAACATTGGGCCGCGCTATCACAAGCAGCCACTGACTCTGACCAAGGCGATCAACTGGCTCGACACGCAACTCGAGAAGATGGGCTACGAACCGCGGCATCAGGTCTTCAAGGTCGAGCAACAGGCCTTCACAAATCTGGAGGTCACCTTACCCGGCTCTGGGGAAACCAAGCAAACGGTTGTGGTCGGTGCCCACTACGACACGTGCGGCCCAACACCGGGGGCCGATGACAATGGGTCGGGTGTGGCGATCCTGCTCGAACTGGCGCGACACTTTCGCGACAAGAAGCTGGACCTTGACCTGCGCCTTGTCTTTTTCGCCAACGAGGAACCACCCTTCTTCGGTTCCGAACACATGGGAAGCCATCACTACGCACGTTGGTGCAGGGAACAGAAGATCCAGATCCGAGCGATGATCGCGTTGGAGTCCTTGGGCTACTACTCGGATGAGGAGGGTAGCCAGAAGTACCCCGAACCCCTTTCCCAAGGCTTCCCCACCAAGGGCAACTTCGTCGCCTTCGTAGGCGACCTGCCCTCAAAATCCCTGGTCGAACAGAGCCGTGCCCTTTTCGCCAAGGCCGTGGATTTCCCCGCCCAAGCCGTCGCTTTGCCAGCCTCAATCGTAGGCATCGACTGGAGTGACCACGCCTCCTTTTGGAAGGAGGGCTACCGCGCGTTCATGGTCACCGACACGGCCCCGTTCCGAAACCCGCACTACCATCAGAAGACCGACACCCCAGAGACCCTCTCCTACGACCGAATGGCTCGCATGACCCAGGGACTGCAGGGGGTCATTGCGGGATTGGTGCGTGAATAAAAAACGCTTCGCTGTACCACCCATGACACCGTCGACTACGAAGTCGGTTCTAGTCAGCGCCTGCCTCGTCGGGCGGGCCTGCCGCTTTGACGGTGGTGATTGCTTGCGGGGCACGCTGGTTGAGCAATTGGCGGCCGACGGTCTGCAGCTTGTTCCGTTCTGCCCGGAGGAGTCAGGCGGCCTTGGCACGCCTCGTCCCGCCGCGTCGATCCAAGCAGGGGGAGCCGAGGGTGTGCTCGATGGCGAGGCGGAAGTGAGAACCCTGGACGGTGACGACGTCACCGCTGCCTTCCGCTCCGGGGCCAACCAGGCGCTTCAGACTTGTGGAGAGGAGTCCATCCACCAGGCCTACTTAAAGGAGGGCTCACCTTCCTGCGGCGTACGACGGACGCATGTGGACGGCGAAAAGGCAGCAGGACCAGGCGTCACGTCGGCGCTACTTGCACGCAATGGCATTGAGGTGATCGGCGTCGAATGATTTCGCGTTGACTTCAGGCCTGGCGCGGCTTGGCCACGAGGATCACGTGAAAGCCCAGCAAGGACAGTCCGGGGATCGCGCACAGGACGCGGTCGAGGCCGATGAATAAACGCGTGAGTAGGGCGCTGCCCGGCAGGAAGCGCAGGATGCCGAGGTGGTCGGGGAACCCGGCGAACACGTAGGCGAAGACGCCGTAGCGGCGCACGCATGTCACTTCGAAGCCAGCCTGCTCGCACAGGCCGACGATGCCCTTCTTGGTGAAACCCTGATCACCCACGTCAAAGTGCTTGCTCTTGGAATACAGCACGGCACGCGCCAGTCGGATCAGAGGATTGTCATTGCACGGCTCGCTCATGATCAAGCGGCCCTCTTCCCCGAGTGCCTTGCGACAGTGGGTCAAGAAGGCCACATGGTCGCGGGTGTGGTGCAGGGACCCCTTGCAGAACACGGCATCGAAACATGCGGGCTGAAAAGGCAGGCGCTCTGCGTCTCCCGTGACAAGCCGTGCGCCCGGAACGTATTGATCGGACACGCACAGCATGGCGTGGCTGATGTCGAGGCCCACCGCGCTGGGATGGTGTTCACAGAGCTCCGCTAGGAAGAATCCCGTGCCACAACCCAGGTCCAAGATGCGCATGGCTCCCTCGGGCACCTCGCCGATCATCTGAGCGTGCCAGTCCTGCTGGAACAGACGACTGAACTCGAAGGAGTAGCGGTAGGCGTATCGCGGCGCGAGTTCCTTGTGGAGCTCGATCTGCGCCTTGGCGTTGGAGTCGGAAGCCTGGGAACCCGGGGAGGTCATGTGCGGGGAGCAATTCTAGCCAGGAGCGCGGCCACAATGGGAAGGTCGGCGGCGGCCAACTCCAGTTCTCCCAGCTTCAGGGGGTCGGCCCAGTGAATTTGATCGTGATCGGACAATTGCACAGCTGGCCGCGGCTCGCCGTCCGGCAGTACGACCAAGAAGGCCGCGAGTTCCAGCGATAACTGAGGATAGGAGTGCTGCGTGGTGACCAGATGCTCACCGATCGTCACATGCAAGTTCAGTTCCTCGCGCAACTCGCGCGCCAGCGCCTGCCGCACTTCCTCGCCCTGCTCGACCTTGCCCCCGGGAAACTCCCATTTGCCCGCCAACCACTCCGGAGCCGTGCGCCGAGCCACAAAGACTCGGCCCCGGTGCTGGAGGACTGCGGCGGTGACGTGCAACATGAATCGCTGGGTCGAATGAGACCCAGGAGAGTGTAGTGGCAGGGGCACGTCGCGCGGGTGTACGCTGCTGCCCATGCGCCTCGGTAGTCTGATTCCGCTGACTCTGGTCGGCGGCACGTTGGTAGGTGTCCTCGCCTGGAACGATGTCCTGCCGGGGGGCTGGACCTTGAGGGGCTGGCTTGCGCCCCACCGGGTACGGGAAGCGCTCGTGCAAGCGGAGCACTCGGCCCGACGCCTGGAGGAATTTCAGGAACTGCGCTCCCAGGCCCAGCCTGGGGCGATCGCTTTCCTGGGCTCATCCACGATCGAACGCTTTCCACTGGAGACTTCCTTCCCGGGCCTCAACTGTCTCAATCTGGGCATCGCCGGTGAATCGGCGCCAGACCTGATCGATCGCATGGAAGAGAGCCTGCCCGACGGCCTGGGCGGAGCTGTCCTCTATTTGGGCAGCATCGATTTTCGTGAACGTGGGCGCAGACCCGCCGCCATCGCGGCCCTGGCGGGGGTCGTCATCGATCAACTGCGGGCCGGCGCACCCGACGTGGCGATCGCGGTCATCGGTTTGCTGCCCGAGCAAGACATCGACACGGCCTTCGTGGACCGCTTGCGGCGGAGCAATGAGGCAATCGAAGCAATGTGTTTGGCACGGGACTGCGCCTTTGTCTCTACCGCTCGCGCGCCGATCACCGAAGAGAGCGGGAGCCTGAACTCGGGGATGGCCGCTGACCGGCTGCATCTTGGACCCGCGGGCTACGAACACCTGGTGCGTTGGCTGAAAGAAGACGGCGGCGCACTGGGGCAGCTCCTGCAACCCGACTAACTCCCCTTCCCGTGCTCAAGAACATCGGCTCCAACTGGGCTCTGAACGCGATTCAGATCCTGGTGTTCATGGTGCTCACGCCGTTCGTGGTGGACACCTTGGGGGAGGACTTGTACGGCGGATGGGTCACGCTGGTCTCGACCACCGGAGTCCTCCAGCTTCTGATACTGGGGATCCCCATGGCGTCCGTGCGCTACGTGGCGGAACACGTCGCGAAGGGTGATAGCGAATCCGCCAACCGGGCCCTGTCCACGTGCATGGCCATCACGCTGGCCATGGGGGCCGTGGCCGTGCTCGTCGGAGCCGTGTTGTTCTTCAGCCTGGCCGATTTCCTGACGAGCGACGCGGCCCTGACGCTGGAACAGACGGGCGACGCCAAGGCGGCCTTCGTCATCGTGGTCGCCTCCCTGGCTTTCGGTTTCGTGGCCCGCCTCCCGTACGGGGTGTTTGACGCGCATCACGATTTCATCGCCAGGAACTTGATCATGGCCGGGGGCTTTGCCTTGCGCCTAGTGCTCACGCTGACCTTGCTCACCTGGAGTGCATCGCTATCGGTCTTGGCAGTCGTGCAAGTGCTGACCCTCGTAACGGAATTCAGCGCCGCCATCCTGGTATCCAAGCGGCGCCACGCGGGGATCCGCTATCGACTGAACCGTTTCGATCGCTCCATGGTCAAGGGCGTGCTGTCCTTCAGTATCTACTCCATGTTCCTCAACATGGGCGCCATGCTCGCCTTCCGCGTCGATGCCTTGGTGATCAAAGCCAACGCCGTCCTGAGCGACGTCACCGTCTACGATTTGGGCAACAAGATCTTCGAGCCCTTCATCAGCATTGTGCTCGCTATCGGCATGGTCGTCATGCCTGCCGCGACGGCCATGAAGGCGCGCGCCGAGGGCGATGGCCTGCAGGACTTGTTCATGAAGTGGTCCAAGATCTGCATGAGCCTCGTGTTGCTCATCGGCGGGTATCTGCTGATCGTGGGGCCCGAGTTCTTGGACGCCTGGCTCAAGGACCGCTACGTGCCGGAGAGTGGACGGTTGCTGCAGGTATTGATGGTCTCGTTCCTCCTCTTCCTACCCGTGCGCGGGGTCGCCTTGCCGATCCTGATGGGCCTGGACAAGCCGCGCCGGCCCGCGATGGCACTCTTGGTCATGGGACTGATCAACGTTGGCCTTTCGATTGCGCTCGTGGGCCCCTACGGCCTTCTGGGAGTGGCTCTGGGTACCGCCATTCCGAATGTCTTGTTCGCCCTGTTTGTGGCCCTGACCGCCTGCCGCGAATTGGAATTGGGGGCGGGCAAGTATCTGGGTCACGTGTTGCTACGTCCGCTCTTGGGGGCTCTGATTCCTGCAGCCGGCCTCTACGCCTGGAAGATTGGGCCGGGCCTCCAGGGCATGCCATGGCTGATCTTCGCCGGCATCGTCTTCACCCTGGTCTACGCCGTTTTCAGCGTCTTCTTCGTCTACCGAGCTGACCCCCACGTAGACCTGCACGCTCGGGTGCGCGCAGTCTTCGGCGGAGACAAGAACTCGGGGGGGGCGTCTTGACCGGACTAGAAACCGCGCTTGTCGTTGCCGTCTGCCTAGTCGCAGCCGGTGTGCTCGCCGAGCTGGGCGCCCGCCTGTGGCTCGCCAAACGTGGCAAGTACTTCGTGTTCACGCCTTGCAGTACAGCCCTCATGCAGGTGGACACGGAAACCTTCCCCGACCTGCCCACAGAGATTCGTTTCGCTATCAACGAGGCCGGTGAACGGGGCGGCCCGCTGCCCAGCAAGTGGAATGAGACCTACCGCGCACTCGTGGCGGGGGGCAGCGCGGCGGAGTGCTACCTGCTCGACCAAGAAACCAGCTGGCCGCAGATACTGCAATCTCACCTGGGCCGGCACGCCGCCGATCTGAATGTCAAGCAAGTCCACGTGGGCAGCATCTCGCGCTCCCTGGTTCCCTGCGAGTGCATCGCCACCATGCTGCGTCACGCCCTTCCAAACTACGAGCGCCTGGACCTCGTTGTTCTGATGGTGGGCGCCAGCGATGTGGTCAACTGGCTCGAACAGAAGACGCCAGCGAGCTTGTCGACGGGCAAGATGGGCATTGCTCGCGCTTTTGACGTCCACCCCGAAGGCCCATTTGGTTGGACCCTGAACACGCTCGCCCTACGCCGAGTCGCCTCCTACTGGTACCACCGACTGGCACGACCAGTCGATCGCCGCGAGGGCGCTGGGAAGACGATCGGCGCCAATCGCATCATGCGCGCCAAGGCCAAGGAGATTCTCGACGCCGTACCCGACCCCTCCCCCATGACCGAGTACTTCGAGACCTGCTTCCGCGACATGGTCAGCGTGGCCAAGGCCCATGCCAAGCGCGTGCTCGTCGTGCGCCAACCTTGGTTCGCCAAGGATTTCACACCCGAGGAGCAGGCCCGCCTGTGGAATTTCGGTGCCGGCCGCCCGTACGTGGAACAGGTCACGACCTACTACGCGCACCACGTGGTCGACTCTTTGATGCAGCGACTGGATGCGGCGCAGGAACGTATCGCTTCTGAGCTAGGCGTCGATCAGCTTGATCTCATGCCGCACCTCGACCGCAGTTTCGACACGTACTACGACTTCCTGCACTTCACGCCGCAAGGCGCGAAGCACGTGGGCGAGTTGGTTGGAGAGAAGGTACTCGAGTCCTGATCCCCCTTGATCAGTCGTTCGCTTCGCCCCCCTCCTGAAGATCCAACAGCCCGTTCAAGGCCAAACCCGTGCCGATGTCCGTTCCAATGAGCGGATTGTCCACGTAGGAACCATCCGCGTTTCGGCAAGCGCGTAACTCACGCAAGACCTCGGCTCGAACGGACTGTGCGAACACTGCGTCCAATCCTGCAGGCCCTGCTTCCAGCAGCGCCTCAGCGGCGGTGCTGTAGTCGTACAGGAGATAGTGGGACCCCTGGGTGTGTGCCCCGGCGTGCATCAAGGCCTTGCGGCGCTGGGCTCCGAAGCCCGGCAGGTGTTTCACGTAGAGCTCCAGGCGCGGAACCAGTGCGGTCACGTCTTCCCGCCCAGCGCGCAACAGAGCCAGGGAACAAGCCGGTCCGCGCGCTGCCGATCCCTCGGGGCTGGTGCCCGACAGCTGACCGGTGGCGACATCGCGCCCATTCAGGAAGTAGGCAAAGGTTCCTTCCGGGCTGCGCAGGGCCTCCAGGCAGAGCAACCCACGTTCGAGTTCGTCTTCCTCAACGACACCACCGACTTGACCTGCTCGTTCCAATGCCAAGACGACGGTCGCCGTGGTAAACCCGATCGATTGGGGTAAGGCCTCACCGCCGACAGCGCCGGACAAGTAGTAACTCCAGCCTCCGTTGGGCTGCTGCCGTTCGAGCAACTCGCGCACGCACCGATCGAGCTCTTCGCGCACGCTCACTTGGTCGCCGAATTCAGCCTCGATGCACTCGGCAAGAAAGAAAACGCAGTAGGAGCGGCTCCAAACCCTGTAGTCCATGAAGGCCACCGGAAGCTCTCCCTGTTCTTGACGCAGTTCGCGCTGATTCAGCACCCACTTCAATGCGCGACCGGCTGCCGCTTGCGCAGCGGGCCTGTCGTGCAAGCGCAGCAAACCGCGGCCAGCAAGAACCGTGGCCGCGATCTCGAACTCATCGGCACGGGCCTCCGTGTCGCCGTAGGCGGATGGGGGAGTCCAGCAGCCCCCATCGGCTTGTGTCGCCAACAAGTAGTCCGCGGCCGTAGTCACCATTTGATCCAGGCTGACGGGCGCCCCACTGGCCGGCGTAGGCAGTTCAGCCAACCGACGGTGGTCCGGCTCTACCCACGCGAGATTCGGGAAAGCCTCGAGGCCCCAACTGGGATCCGTCAGTGCATCCGCGACAGACCACGCCCAGCGTGAGTCGGGAAACTGGTCCAGCAGGGGATCCCAATGGGCCTTGGCTCCCGCCTTGTCCTTCGCCTGGTAGCGCAGCGCACCCTTCCACTTCAGCGCGCGGGCCCGAGTGTTTGCTGCGACCCCATCCGAGAGGGCGAGCAGTTCATCGAATGCGGACTCCGCCTCGGCCGCCCTGCCCACCAAGGCGAGCAGGACTGCCCTGTCCCCTTGCAGTTCGTGTCGCATGGCCGGAGCCCTGGGAGTGCGTGTCTCCTCCACGTTCAACGCTCGATCCAAAGCCTCCAGAGCTGCAGCGCCGTTGTGATACAGCCTTTGCAGCTCGCCGTTGAGCCAAGCTTCCCGAATTAGACCCTCGCTGGATCCAAAGCTGGCCAGCTCCGCTTCCGCCGCAGCCAGCTGCCCGCTGTGCAGCAGAAACTCGATGCGCCCCTGGCGCGGTACATCAGCCGGAGGGGTTGGCGCTGCGAGGTCTGGGTGGTCCAGTAGGGTGTCAATCAACCCGTCGTAGACGGCCTCGGGGCTGAGCAGGAACATCTGGCGCACGACATCACCCTCGGGAGTGACAACCAATAGGCCGACACCAAATGTGCTCGCCGACATGCCAAACACGTCGTGGCTTTCGAAGGGCGCGCCCATACCTCTTTGCCAGCGCAGCACAACGAAACGCTGCTCGAGCAATCGGATAATGTCCTGGTCCATGAAGGGTCCGCGACTGATTGCGTCTGCGATCTGAAACCCTGAGAGGGCCTGCACAGCGACCACAATTAGCTGGCCGCGTTCGGTCGCTCGCTTGGAAGCTGCCCCCCAGTCTCCCAACTGCTCGACCTCACTTCCGCAGCGTGCGGAGAGCTCTCGCAATCGGGAGTCACGCAGAGCTTCTCGCGCGAGAGGCACGATGGCGAAGCTCTCTCGTACCTGCTCGAACAGCGGTTCGTAATCCGAGTACACACCCTTAGGCGCGTGGAATTGGAACTTGTAGTGCAGCCCCTGGGCCACCAGATACGCCTGGCGCACCAGAAATGTGTCACCCAACGCGTCCTGTTCAACCTGCAATCCAGGAGCCGTCAAGCCACCGATCTGCATCTCGAGCGTCCGCCCGTCGTGGATCCCAGGCGTCCCCCCGATCTGAGTCAGCAGCCCATCTCGCTCCTGCCGGAGTTTCTCCATCCCCGAGAACCCGGCCGCCGAAATTTGCACCGACACCTGAACCCGTCCTTCCTGATCGGCCGGACCCATCGCCAGAGTGTTGATCGGACCACTGTCAGGAGAAGTCCTCACCGCCCAAGACGCATCGGGCTTACCGATGCTGAAACCAACTTCAGCGAAGACAAGGGGTTCCTCCCCTTGAGATGCCGGCTGTTCAGGGTCCTGAAGGGCTTCCGATTCCTGCGCGACGGTAGGAGCCAGTCCAAATACGAAGATCAGTGAGAGGGGTAGGAACATGGTCCCGTGAGCATAAGCGCTCCGATCCTCACAGCCTCGTACGCCCTTTGTCATGCAGCCTCCGCAGACAAGCGCGCACGACTAGTCCTCACTCTGCTGGAGTGCGGGTGCCCATCAACACGTGCCCCACAGCCCCCAACACACTGATGTTGAACAGATAGACCAGGTGCGCGGCCAACCCCGTGGACGTGGCCACGGCGCCGGTCACGCCCAAGGCTGTGAATCCGGCAGCCCAGCCCATGTCTTGGACGCCGAAGCCGGCGAACCCGTTGACCGGGGCCAAGTTTGCGAGAATAGCGAGTCCGGAACCGAAGATGGTCTCGAGGAAGCTGAGGTCGGTGATACCCAGGCCGCGGGCGAGGGTGGCGTAGAAGGTAAAGACCAGGAACCAGATCGGGAGCGTCAGTGTGCCCGCGAGGGTGAGTTGCCGGCGGTCCACGGCGGCCAGAGCTTCGCGTAGGCGTTGGGCCAGGGACATGAGACGCGTGCCGAGACTGGTGCGGTCTAGGTGCAGTAGGGACAGGGTTCCTGTGGCGGAGGACACAATGCGATCCCCACGCGATGCCAACCACGTCAGCAGCAGCGCGATCAATCCCAGACCAAGGCCCAAGGTGGTCAACCAGGGTTCCTCGGGTAGCACTCCACCCAGACCAAGCACCAGGCAAGCGACACCCAACGTGCCGGTCAAGGTGGCGAAGTCCAGGACACGTGAGACCAACAGGACGGCTAGGCCATTGGCTGCGGGTACGCTTCCGACTCGACGCAGGTATAGAACCAGGCTGGCTTCTCCTAGTTTTGCGGGCAGCACGTTGGCAGCCAGAATGTGCGCGGCGGAAATGGGCAGGAGGCGCGCAGTAGAAACTGAGTGCTCGCGAGGCAGGAGGATTCGCAGGCGCAGGGCACGCAGGGGGTAGATCAGCAACTGCACACCCAAGGCCGTCCAGTAGACGGAAAGATCGAGTTCTCGCAGGGCGGCCAGAATCTCTCCTGGCGCCGTTCCCGACCAGTGCAACAACAGGGCAATCAAACCTGCGGCGAGGGTCAGGGAAAGGACCAAACGCAGGGCGGTGTTCATGTGGGTCGGGGCTAGGCGCTAGCGCGCTCAGGGGCAGTGTATCCCGCTGTGGGCCCACAAGAGGGGCTATTGGGCCTGCCACGCGCCCCACCTTCAGGGTCTGGGACCCGAAAGTCGATAGAGGAGGCCCACCCTTTCCAAAGGTCCCCATGTCGAACCCCACCAATCACAATGGCCACGATCTGAGCGAACGCCACACACGCCGCCTTCTGCGCAAACTGCGTGACGTCAACTTGGGCGCCCATCGCGTGGCCATCCGGAACGGACTCACGATTTCGTTTGCCGGTTGCCTCACCCTTGACGCGCCCGTCGAACAGGGCGTCCGCTATCAGCTGCGCAGTGCAAACGGGGAACGTCAGACCCTGACCCTTGAAGCTCACGGAGCGGACATCGAAGTCTGCCTGCGCTCGGCTGAAAGTGAACGCAGACTGCTCGTGCCCCTGTCCTTGGATAACCAGGGCCGCGCATCCTCTGCCGCTATCGCAGCACGATTGGACGTGGACGAATGTGGCCGCCGCGCTTGCGAGCACTTCCTGCGCCGAGTGGTGCGGGGCGTCTACGCCGCCTAGAGAGGCGTCCGTGGACCTCTAGTGCAGGCGCGATTTCTTGTCGATGAGGTCCGCGATCAGCCCGATCGACAACACCTGCACGAGGGCAACAAACATGAGCACGGTCTTGTCGCCCAGGTTGGCGGGATCTTCCACGACCATGTCGTAGTACAGGGAGCCCATCAGACCCAGCGCGATCACGGTCGCCAGGGGATAGAAGACCTTCAGGGGATTGAAGTACAGCACCGTGCGAATGATCAACGCGGTGAAACCCAGAGTGTCCCGAATGGGCCGGATCTTCGAGCTGCCCGTGCGCGCGGCGTAGTCGATGGTGACGTAGTCCACGCGGTGATTGTTGGTCAGGCAGGCCAGGGTGATCGTCGTGGTGAAACTGAATCCCTGGGGCAGAATGGCCTCATACTGCATGACAACCTTTCGCCGAATGGCCCGCATACCCGAGTTCAGGTCCGGGATCTTTACGCCTCCCAGGTAGGAGGCCAGGGAACGCAGGGCTGCCTTGGCCGGTCTACGGATCAACGGGATTCTCACCTGGGGCCCTGTGCGCGCCCCAACGGCCATGTCTGCTCCATCGTCCACCCTGGCGATCAACTCGGCGATGCGATCTTCAGGATAAGTGTCGTCGGCGTCCGTGATCACCACGACTCCGGTGCGAGCGCTCTTGAAGCCCGTCTTCAAGGATGCGCCGTAGCCTCGGTTCACCCCGTGTTTGAGTACGCGCAGGTTGGAGATGTCTGCTTGCAACTCATCGAGACGAGCGGCCGTGCCGTCGGTGGATCCGTCGTCCACGACGAGGACTTCGGTTTCGACGCCCAAGTCCAGGGCCGCCAGTCGGCGCACCACACCTTCTATCCCGTGCTCTTCGTTGAATGCGGGAACGAGCAGGGTCACGCCCCGAGCGCTGGGCTGGCCATCTTGTTGAGAGAGGGAATCGATGTCGATCTCGTTTTGGGAGGGAAGGTCGCCGGAGGGGCCGAAGCCACCCCTTATGGAAGTGTAGCGGCTCGCCTCCCCCTTCCGTCCAGACTCATTTGCTGGCGATTGACTCATCACCCAGTCGGGTCAGGGCCTTGCGGGTCATGCCCGTCACGGCCAGGGAAGCCAGCGCCTGCGAGTCAAACCACGCTAGGCCCACGGCTCTGCGTCCTCGGGCAAGCCCCGGCAAGATGCGCGCTTGAATCGCAAAGCGAGTGATGCTGTGGCGCAGGCGCCCCAAGTCGGCCGCCTCCCGAGCTCGCAGCCCAGAGGCCCAATCACTCTCGAAGAGCTTGGAGGTGGCATTTCCGGCACCCGCCACAGCGCGGGTGGGAAGTTGCCAGAGTCCTCCCAGGGCCTGGTCAACTGGGCGGCGCTCCAAGAGCAACTTGCCCTTGCGCCGGATCACGAGCATTTCCACTTCCAAAGCCGAAGCCAGGGCGCGCTGTTTGGCCCGGGGCAATTCATCCACGCGCCCGGCGCGGCGTGCAAGACACGAACGCCGCAGAGGACATGGGCTGCAGTCGGCCCTGCGCGGCGTGCAAACCGTGGCGCCCAACTCCATGAGCGCTTGGTTCCAATCGCCCGCTCCGCATTTGGGCACAAGGTGCTGGGCGAGATCCCAGCAGTGGCGGACCAGCTCCCTGGACCCGGCCACCAGGTCTAGACCGAACATCCGGCTGAACACACGCTCGACGTTGCCATCCACCAGGGGCTGAGGCAGGTCGTACGCGATGGACAGGACCGCCCCGGCCGTGTAGCGACCGACTCCAGGCAAGGCCAAGGCCGCCGCCTCGTCACGGGGAAACTGCCCGGCATGCTGGTCGGTGATGATGCGAGCAGCCGCCTGCAGGGATCGCGCACGGCGGTAGTAGCCGAGTCCGCTCCATAGTCCAAGCACCTGCTCCTCCGGAGCCCGAGCCAAACTTGCCACGTCCGGGAATGCCTCCAGGAAGCGGCGGTAGTAATCGATCACCGTCTCCACTTGCGTCTGTTGCAGCATCGCTTCGCTGACCCAGATGGAGTACGGATCCTGGGTCCGACGCCACGGCAAGTCGCGGGCGTTCTGCCCATACCACTCCAACAGCCGTGCGCGCAGGCGAGCACTCCGAGCCCGGGAGGGAAGAGGCGGGAGTGCAGGGGGAACGTGGGTGGCCATGGGGATCTCCAGTCTGCCACGAATCCGCACCCACGCCCGTGCGATTGTGCTGCAAACGGGTAGTGCAGGTCCTAGGCTGTGGTCATGAACCGCTTGCTCCTCGGCGCTCTCCTGGGGGCGTTACTCGCTGGACTGCGTCTGCCGCTGGGAGCGGACCTGTTGCAGTGGTCCGCAGTGGAAGCCGAGGCGGCTTATCGCTTGCGAGCGGGTGGGCTGCTCGTGGTTGCCGGTGCGCTGCTGTGCTCGGGACGAATTTTGGACGGCCATTCCCGCAGCGCATGGTTGGTGGGGGTCTTTGTCGGGGTCGCCCTGGAGAGTTTGGCTGGCGACCTGGGGGCCGAGTCAACCAGTGTGGCCTGGCCTTTGGTTGCTGTTGCACTGGTGCTCCTCATCGCGTTTTCTTGGCGGAGCGCGCCGGAGCAGTCGGAGCAGTCGGAGCCAATTCAAGACGGCTCGCCCGTGTTGCCCGCGGTCACGGCCGCTCTGATCGGCATGGGGTTCGCACTGGGAATCGAGGGATCTGCACGGATCCTGCGCCGGCTCGGTGGCGGCCTACCCCTGGATGACGCGGTCTTCGCTTCAGCTCTAGCCCTGACCGTCATGGCCGGCGGCCTGAGTTTTGGCGGTTTGTTGGCTGCCCGCGAGGGCAAGACACAGGAGGGCAAGGCCCATATGGCAGCCGGCCTGTTTGGCGCGCTCGCCTTGCTGGGGAGCCTGGTGGCGGTTGGGAATGTCTGCACCCCGCGAGGCTTGCGCGCCTATCTGGAGCGCTTTGGTCTGGACGCCTCCCTGTTTGGCCAGCTGCCCTTTGACTTCTTACTGGGGGCGCTGGTCTTCGTGCTCCCGGGCTTTGCATTGGGTGCCCTGCTGCACGGAATTCGAAGGCGCTCAACCCTGGCGAGTTTGTTTCTGGGTGCCTCGGCCGGCTTGATGGGAGTTCCGCGGCTGCTGGGCCATGGAGCCAGGATCGATGAACTCGACGGACCTCACAGCGGCCAACTCGTGCTCTGGGGCATGTGTGCCATCGGGTTGGGCGGGTTGTACTGGTGCCTGCGCAGCCCGCAGGTGACGCGCAGACCCTTGGGCTGGGCCCTAGCGCTCGGAGCCCTGGCCGCAACACTCGCACCGATCGTAATTCCAGTTCAACAGCTGCGGGTGCTGCCCGCATGGGAGCGTTTCCCGCGACCCTACGCAGAGATTTTCGACACTCCCCAGGGTCAGATTTCCATTCACCCCAGCGCACCGGGGATCGACCGCGTCGCACTGGACAACGCTGACCTCACCCCCGACAGCGAACGGGGAGGGATCGATGCGCGGCGCTTGAGGGCGTCCACCGCGTTGCTGGATCCCGAGATACGCAGCGCGGGCGCGCGAGCGCTGCTCATCGGCCAATTGACACCCGGGCGGGCGCTTGTCCTCAAGAACGAGGGGGTCGTTCACCTAGATCGCAGTGCAGCGTGGCACGGGTCGATGCCTTGGTTGGAGCAGCGGCTCTTCCGTGACCGCGAGCACATGCTGCCGAGTGCAGGAGTCATTCTCGACCCCGAGAGCGCGCGCGAGGCCATTGAGGCGGGGTCCTACGACTTGGTGATCGCCTTGCCTCTAGCCGGCTCCGCACCCATGGTCCCGGATCCCGATCTGCCGCCTGGCACTGTGGCCATTGCCTGGATGGATGGCGGTGGAACCCTGTCGCGACGGGCCCTGCCGGAACCTGTTTTGCTTGTCCTTGATGGGCTCAGCCATCCCTCGCTGGGTCTTGTCTGGGGAGCCACTCTGGAAGCTGAGCCGCGGCCCGGACTGCCCGCCGCCGTCCTGGCGGGAGAACCACGTACGGGGCCGGGGAAACTCGAGTGGATGTTCGTGCGGCCGGATGAGCGGCGTCGGCGTTGCCAGCTCGAGCTCGCCCAGCGCCTGGCTGAAGCGAACGCGAGCAACGATTTCCGGTTCTTGACACGCGGACTTTCCGAACACTTCTTCGTCCAGCAGCGCAGCTCTCCTTGGGGTGACCGAGCCAAGAAAACTGAAATTTCCCAAGAGTCCCTGGGCAGCTTCAGTGAAGCGTTGACCGTCGGTGAACCCGACAGCCTGACACGCGAAGTGTGGGATGGGGTGGCCGCGGTGCTCACGGGCAAGCGCGAAATCGAGTCCATCGATACGTGGTTACGACCGGCGGCGGAGATATGGCCCACCTGGCCAGCTCTCGAACGGGCGATTGCACTGGCCGACCTGGAGAGTCTCGACCCTGAATCAGCCGTCACTCGTCTGCAGAATCTCATCCTGCTCTATCCCGATGACTTCGAGGCGGTGCGACTCCTGGGCAAAGCCCACGAGCAAGCGGGTCAGCCCGAACAAGCGGCTCAAGTCTGGAACGCGCTACTCGAGCGACAACCTGAAGATCGTCGGACTCGACGTAAGCTGGCGATGGCCTGGGTCGCCGCAGGCGAGTTCGATCGGGCACGGCCGCTCTTGCTCGACCTCTTGAAAGAGAACCCAGAAGATCGCGAGTTGTGGGGCCTATTGAATCCGGGCCAGGATGCGGAACTGGAAGGGGGTTTCAGCCCTTCTGACTGAGTGCCGCAGGGCGGGGGCTCAAGTTGGGGCTGGGGGACGAGTTTTCGGGTGGCAGAGGCCTCCCGGATCGCCACAAGGCCGGGATCCCGGGCGAATCGCCGCAGCAAAGGGTAGGCTGAGAGGTGCAAGTACATTTTGCTTACCCGCTGATTCCGGGGTGGCGGTGTAGTCCAATTTCGCCTTGTCGCCATGAGATCTGAGTTGAAGACAAACCGAGTCCCGCGCCGCCCCCGGCTGATTTCCATCGCGGCTTCTGCACTGACCCTCGTCTTGGGCTCAGCCCTTTGCTGGGCCTCGATCGAGAAGCTGACCCTGCCTCAAATGGTGCAGCGCATCGACAACGCCATCTACGGCGAAATCCTGTCCAAGCAGGTGACCGCCGTTGCGCTTCCCGACGGTTCGGGGGAGGTCTTCTTTACGACCCTGACGATCAAAGGCACGTCCATCCTGAACGGCGCCCAATCCACGGTCGAGATCAGCTATCCCGGTGGATTCATCGACGAAGAAAACGGGGTGTACAACTCAGAAGAACCCTCGGCGGATGACGTGCGTCTCGGCAACCGCGTAGTCGCCTTCTACAAGTGGAGCGCGGATATGGGAGGCGGGTTTGCTTCCAACGCGCTGTACGCTTCACACGGTGGGCTGTTCCGCACGTTCGTTTCGCGCAAGGGCCAAACGATCGTGCAGGGCCGGGGGACTGGGTACGCAGTGGCCGCCAATCAACTCCTGACCGGGCTCGAGAAACAGGCCAAGGACCTGTACGCCAAGCGCAAGCGCTGACGCCGGGCAGTTTCCCTGTTCTCACCACTCAATCGGCTTGAAGATCCCCCGTCTGCTACCCCCTGCTGCCGCCAGCCTCGCGGCCCTGCACTTGGTTGTGCCGCCCAGCGCCTGGGCCTGGGTGGCCACGGGCTGGACATTGGATGTGACTCAGCGGGACGTGCGCGTCTTCAACAATTTCAGCGACCCCGAGGCCAACGACAACCAAGTTCCCGACGCGAACTTTCCCGGGCGACTTGGTGCGGAGATGGCCATCTGGAAGGCCACCGTGGAGTGGGGCTCCGAACTGCACGGAGATGGGCAAGGTGACCCCGGGCAGCCGGCGGACTTGGGATCGGGTGGCGCCAACTTTGACGCCACCTTCCAGGGCTCAGCGCTCGCTGCAGGTCAAGTGGGTGACAACACTCACTCGGAACTACCCGGGTGTGCCGGTGGGATCCTCGCCTTCACTCAGTCCTTTGTGGATGGCACGGGTTGGCGGACCTTTTACTACCAATGTTGGGTCTGGGTGGATGGTCCCGAACAAAACTGGACGCCCAAGACCGGCTTCTACGACTTGCAGGGAATCGCAACCCACGAGTACGGCCACGCACTCGGCTTGGGACACTCAGCCGATCCACTCGCAACCATGTTTCCCACCCCGCCGACGAACGGGAGGACCTGGCGCTCACTCAACACCGATGATGTGACTGGCATCCAAGCCATCTACGGAGTCAAGAACATAACCAAGCCCGTGATTCGTGGGGTATCTCTGAACGGCTCGACCCTGACGCTTGGAGGCTCCAACTTTGCGAGCACAGAAAACGAGGTCTGGTTTACCCAGCGTGGGGTCGGCGGCGACGGGGAACCGATCCGAGCTGTCGACGTCAATTCAAGCGTGGATGGCACATTGATGGACGTCCAAGTCCCCACACCGGCGGGAAGCGGGGATGTGTTGGTTTACACGACTCTTGGAGATGGGGAGGCCTTGTCCAACGCTTGGCCGTTCGACCGTCAGCCCCTGGGCTGCCCCGCCCCACTGAACTTCTGCGACGCCTTGCCCAACTCGACTGGCAGCCCGTCAACCATGGGCTCGGCCGGTTCACAGAGCGTCGCCGCCAACGACACAGTCCTGTTCTCGGCCGGCTCCCCGCCGAACAGCTTCGGCATCTTCTTCTACTCCCCGACCAGCGGTCACCTGCCCGTGGGAGATGGCCTCATCTGCCTAGGTGGCCCCTTCTTCCGCTTGTCGGCTGTGCAAGCCGACGGCACAGGCCGTGCCTTCATGCCCCTGGACCTGACCGCCCCGCCCAAGCCCGGTGGACAGATCCTCGGCGGGAGCACTTGGTACTTCCAATGGTGGTACCGAGACCTGGCGGGCGGTCCTAACGGCTACAACTTCAGCGACGCCCTGCGCCTGCCATTTTGCGACTGACCTCGGTGAGCCTGCGGCTCGCCCACCGGCGTTTGATCGGATCACAGGTCTGAGTACGAGCTCTCTCGATCGCGACGGCGAGCGAGCTCACTAGAGTAACGAACCCCCAGGGTGTCCCGGTGTTCGTTTGCCCAATCGGTCAAGACCGTCGAACCGGAAGGATCCGATGGGGTGACGAGCAGATCGGCCATCAAGCCTCCAATCTCGTCCTTCGTCAGCATCACATCTCCGACGATTCGGCCCAGCAGGGCAGAGACGCCGCGTCCCAGCAGTGGAGGGACGCCGATGATCGGTCGCGGTTTGCCGATGATCTGACCGATGCTGCGCACGAGTTCGCGGTAGGTGAATGTCTCCGGCCCAATGGCATCCACGGTTCGATTGCCCGTCTGCTCGCTTTCATCCACAGCAAGGTCTGCGAAGTCTTCCACATGCATGGGTTGCAGCCGGTAGTCACCACGGCCAAAGACCCCGAACACGGGCAGTCGCCGCAGGGCCCAAGCGATGTTGTTGATCAGAATGTCCTCACGCCCGAACAGCACTGCGGGCCGCAGGATCGAATGGCACAAACCCGACTCCACGAGTCCCCGCTCCAGCCGCGCCTTGCCGGCAAAGTACGGCAAGGGGGAATTCTCGCTTGGGTTCGTGATGCTCACATGCACGACTCGACCCACACCCGCCTCGCGCGCGGCGTCGAACAAGGCGAGCGTGTTCTTGACAGCCAGGGCGTGGGTGAAGTCCCCGTGATCGAAGCGCACCCAGTACGTGTTGATCAGGATGTCCGTGTCTGCCAGCGAGCCGGCCAACGCCGATGGGTTGTCGAAACAGAACGGCATGGCCTCGACCTGATCACCGAAGTGGTTGGCGCGACGAGCCGATCCCGTAAGCGTGCGAACGTGGTGCCCAGCCGTGAGCAGGCGCTGGGTGATGTACTTGCCGGAGTAGCCAAACGCCCCGGTTACAACGTAGCGAGTCATGGGAAGATCGCGGCGATTCGCAGCCCACCCATCTTAGGGTAATCAGGGGATCGAGGACGCCCGGTAACTCATCCGCCGGAGACCGGGTATGGTCTGGGACATGCTGCGTAGGAGCAAAACGTGGAAGGTGCGTGTCGCTGGTGCGACTCTGATCACCTTGGCCGTGGTCTTGGTTTACAGCCAGGCCTTGAGCGGGGACTTCGTCTACGACGACCGGCTACTGGTTCTCAAGAACCTGCGCCTGCATTCCCTGGGTGCTGCGCTTGGGGCGTTCTTTGAACCTTACTGGTCCTTTGACCCGACCGCTGAATTCACGAACTCGTACTGGCGGCCCTTGACCACGGTCGTGTTAGCGCTGGGTCGCACGCTGACCGGCGTCGAGCCACAGGGCTATCACGTGCTGTCCTTGGGATTGCACGTCTTGGCCAGTCTTGTTGCTTGGCGTCTGGCGTCACGCCTGTTGCGAAGTTCGACTCTGGGCCTGGGCGCCGCACTGCTTTTTGCTCTGCACCCCACCCACGTGGAGAGCGTTGCTTGGATTTCAGCGGTCAACGACCCCCTGCATGGGCTGTTCGCCCTGTTGGCCATGGATGCCTTCGTCAAGTATCGCGAAGAGGGGTCCAAGGGTTCGCCAATCGGTTCGGGCGTCTGGCTACTTTTCGCCCTGCTTGCTAAAGAGCAGGGGCTGACGTTGATCGCGATATTATTCGTGTTCGATCTGGTTCGTGGGTGGCTTGCCAAGCCTGGCCCGGAAGGCTCTCAACTCTCCGATGACCCAGCCGCTGATCTGCTGCGAGCCTACGCGCCATTGTTGACTGCCCTGCTGATTTACATGGCCGGACGGATGTACACATTTAGCAGCGTCCAGGCCGGACTGGACATTCGCTCGGCGGACTTCGCGCTCGACGCAGCAAGGTCACAGCAGTTCCGCATCGAGATCCTGGGGGGATTCCTGGGGCACCTGTTCTTGCCCATCGATCAGGAGGTCTTCCGTCAGGTCCGCCCTGAGTTGCCCGACGGGTACATCCCGTGGTTCAAAGCCCTGGGCTTCACCGTGGCTTGGCTCATCGCCACCAGCTGGGCCGCCTTGTCGCGCAAGCAACTGCCCTTGTTTCTGCTACTCGCCCTGCCCACTTCGTTCTTGTTGGTCCTCATTCGCTTCGACAGCGCAGGGGCCTTCCCCATTTCGGATCGCTACCTCTACGTACCCGCCGTTTTCGGGTCCCTGCTGGTCGGCTGGACTCTGCGCCGGTTCATGAAGGAGAACCTCGCATTTGGGATTCTCGTCATCCTGGCTCTGGGGTGTGGGTATCGCTCCTATGCCTACAGCGCCCAGTTCTCTGACAACGAGATCTTTTTCCGAGCCGCCGTCGCCAAGTCTCCCGACAACACCTACGTGCGCTGGGGCATGGGCAACGTCCTGCTGGAGCGCTATCACCTACTGGGCTCACAAGACGACCTGGACGAGGCTGCGTTCCACTTCTTGATGTCGCTGAAGCTGGGGACGGACTACGGAGATCGTGAACCCGTTTTCACGCCTGACCAAACACCCGCCCAGAAGGCTGATGTCTTGAGCTTGTTGATCAACGGCACGACGCCAGACCAACGGCGACCCGACAACACGGTCATGTGGTCTTTGGACGATCGGCTACAGGCCAACATCGGTCAGGCTTGGTGTCACATGTTCCAGGCGCTGGCCAGCCAAGAGAGGGACCTGGGCGTCGCTCAGCTCATCTTTGAACAGACGCTCAAGCGCTGGCCCGACAACTTCCAAGCCAAGCTCGGCCTCGGAACGGTGCTGCTGCGTCAGGGGCGATTGCCCGAGGCCGAACAGCTGTTGCGCGAACTAGTCTCCGACAAGCCCGCCTACCCCGAGGCCTGGCACAACTTGGGTCTTGCTCTAGCTGACCAGCAGAAGTGGGACGACGCCCGCAAGTGCTTCGAACAGGCCTTGCGCTACCGCCCCGACCATCTCGACGATCTGATGAATGCTGCCAAGGCGGCTATCGACGGAGGTCGCTTCGACGTGGCGCGCAGACATCTGGACGCGGCCCTGGCTTCCAACCCCAAGAGCGTCGAACCTCTGCATTATCTGGGTATGTTGGCCGCCGTGCGCGGCGACCTGACCACGGCCCTGGCGCGCTTCGACAGCGTCCTTCAAAAGCAGCCCGACCACGCCCAGGCCCTATTGCAAAGGGGCAAGGTCTTGGCCGCGCAGGGCCAGGTGGCCGAGGCAGCGGCGGCCCTGGGTCGGGCATGCGAGTTGCTTCCAACGAACTTCGACGCGAACGGCTCGATGGCCAAACTGCTCCTCTCCTCGCCTACCACAGCTGAAGCGGCCTTGCCCTACTTGCGCCGGGCCTATGCCCTGGGCCCCCCGGACAGTTCCCGTCAGGTCTTGCACGAGGCGCTGAAAGGTCTACTCGGTCCGAAACGTGAAGACCTACTCGCCCTCTCCCGGCTCGACGCCGCACGCAGCGACTTTGTGCACGCCATTGACTGGCTTGAGGGAGCCATCGCCCTCTATGGGAGCGACGAGAGTACTCCGGCCAAGGGGATGAGTACCATGTACTATGAGCTCGGTAGTTACCTGCTGAGCATGGGCCGCGAGGACGATGCGGCGGACGCATACCGCACGGCCATCGCCTACGATTCCGATTCGTTTCACGCCTACCACGACCTGGCCATCATCATGTCACACAAGCCGGGCATGGGCGCCGAAGCCGCGCGTCTGGCAGCCATGGCTCTTGAGCGCTTGGAAACCTCGAGCGGAATCACCGACCCCAGTTACCGCGCAGCCGTGCGCCAAGTGCTGGAAGCGATCATCGGTCAGTAGACCGCGCGTCTACAACTCGATCGCACCGGTGGGGAACACCGGGCCGTCCACGCAGGCCTTGGCCACAGGCCAGTCGCCGAGAGGGCCATCGGGTCGCGTGTTCAAGTTGCAGCCGTTGCAGATCCCCACGCCGCAACCCATGTAGGTTTCAAGTGAGACCCAACAGTCGAGCTGCCTGCTGGTCGCCTCAGCGGCGACGGCTTGCATCATGGGCTCGGGGCCGCAGGTGAGCAGGTGAACGGCAGCGGGGATCTCCCCCACGTCCCACTGCTTGCGCAGGCAGTCGAGCACGTTGCCGTGAAAGCCGGAGGAGCCGTCGTCGGTGGCGGCCAGCACTCGAACGCCCAATTCCACGAAGGCCTCCAGGTCATAGAGGAAACCAGCGTGTCGCCCGCCGTAGATCAGAGTCAGGTTCTCGGGTGCGACCGGCGGCCCATGGCTACCCGCCAGAGCCTGCTGAATGGCCAGGTAGAAGGGCGCCGAACCGATGCCGCCAGCCAGCATGACCCGCGGCAGGTCCTCCTCGAATGCTGGAAATCCGTTGCCTAGTGGACCAACGCAAAGGAGCTCGGTGCCAGGCGAACTCGCGGCTAGGGCTCGCGTGCCTTGGCCCATGACCTTGATCAGGAATTCCAGGCTGCCATCAGCATGTTGCCGATAGACCGAGAAGGGTCGCGGGATGCAAGGCGAAGTACCGTCCGTCCGCCGCAGCATGAAGAATCGACCAGCCCGTAAAGGGGCAACGGGTTCGCCTAGCTGAATGCGCAGAAGTACGCCGTCCGCCCCACAGGGCTCAATGGCCAACACCTGGGCGCATTGGGAGCGAGCGTCAATGGGCGGGGCGGGCATCGGGGGGGATCCTACCATACGGCGTGGGCTAGTCCCGTGGAGACGCACGTCGCGTCTGGCGCATGCATCCGCTGCCGCTATTCTATTTCGCCCGGAAAGACGCTCCGGACAGTGCATCATGACCCTGCTCTCCATCAATGACCTGAAGAAGCATTACGGTGCCCAGGAAATCCTGAAGGGCGCGTCGCTGTTGCTCGATCCGGGTGTGACCATCGGCATCGTGGGGCGCAACGGCGGAGGCAAGACCACGCTGTTTCGGATCATCACCGGTGAAGAGTCCCCTGACTGGGGCACCGTGGCCTTGCGCCGAGGTGCGCGTATGGGCTTCGTGCCGCAGCGTCCGGTCTTCGCCCCGGGATTGAGTGTTCGAGACTACGTGGAGTCCGGTTTGGACGAGACCAAGGGCCTCCTGAGACGCATTGAGGCCATCGGCGAAGAGATGAGCACGGCCACAGGCACCGCCCTGGATCGCCTGATGCGTGAACACGACGAATTGACAGGGCGCGTGGACGAACTTGGCGGGTGGGAGACCGAACGTCGGGTGGAGACCGTGCTGTCTGGAATCGGACTGGGTGCCGAGTTCTTGGAGCGCGAAGCACGCTCCCTCTCGGGTGGAGAGAAGAACCGCGTGGCCTTGGCGCGTGAGTTGGTCGCCGATCACGACCTGTTGCTGCTGGACGAGCCCACAAACCACTTGGACCTGGAGGGCATCGAATGGCTCGAGAAGTACTTGTCCGAGATTCGCAGCGCGGTGCTCGTGGTGTCCCACGATCGGCGTCTCTTGCAGAACTCCGTTCAACGCATCGTCGAATTGGAGTTCGGTGAGCTCAGTACCTATCCGGGCAACTACTCGAAGTACTTGGTGCTGAAGCAGGAGCGCTACGACGACCACCTGCGGCGTTACAAGCAGCAGCAAGAACACGTGCGCAAGGAAGAGAGCTTCATCAAAAAGCACATGGGTAGTCAACGCACGGCCGAAGCCAAGGGACGGGCCAAGAAGCTCAGTCATGTGGAGCGCATTGAAGCTCCGCATCACGATATTCGTCGGCCTGTGATTCGAGCGCCCCAGGCCGCGCGTGGGGGCGAGAGGGTCCTGCTGGCCACAGGCCTGAGTGGTGGCTACGAGGGCAATGTGCTCTTCAAGGACGTGGAGCTCCGCATCGGCCGCGGACAACGCATCGGAGTCGTCGGGCCCAATGGCTCGGGCAAGTCCACGCTGATGAAGATCCTGGCTGGGCGCATGACCGCCCTGGCTGGATCCGTGACCTACGGACACGGTGCCGAGGTGGCCTACTACGACCAGAACACATCGCACCTGCGCGACGATGGAACCCCGCACACGGAGATCGGACGGCGCTATCCGACCATGACCGACTTGGAGATTCGTTCGCACCTGGCTCGTTTCCTGTTCCGAGGTAACGGCGTGAGCAAGTCTGTGGCAGCGCTGTCCGGGGGTGAACGCGCCCGCTTGTGCCTGGCCTTGCTAGTGCTCAGCAAGCCTAGCTGGATGGCGCTGGACGAGCCCACGAACCACCTGGACCTGGCGAGTCGCACAGCTCTAGAGGAAATGCTCTCGGAGTTTCAAGGTGCGCTGGTGTGCATCAGTCACGACCGCGAATTTCTGGACGGGCTGTGCACGCACATCATCGAGGTTGGCGATGGGGGCATTCGCGAGTTCGAGGGGAACTACACAGCCTGGCGCAAGGTCAAGGAAGCGGAACGGACAGCGGCCACTGAGGCACGCTCCGATGCCGTCGCGCAAGCAAAACGAACAGCCCGGGAGGCATCAGAGTCCAAGCCCAAGGAGTCCAAGCAGGGGCGATCGGGGACGGGCAAGGTGCGCAACCCGTACCAGTTCGCCCGGCTAGAAAAGCGCATCATCGCTCTTGAAGAAGAGTTGGAGCAACTCAACAGCGCCTGCGCCACCGAGGAGGTCTTCTCAAACCCCGACAAGCTGCGCGATACGCAGATCCGCATCTCGGAAGTTTCCCAAGAGCTCGAACAGTCCAATGAAGACTGGGAAAACTGGTCCTAGCCCCTTCGCGAGCCGTATCCTGCCCCTGGCGGACACCCAGCCAATCCCATGCAGCAGTTCCTAGACGCCGTTCGTGACGCCCTCATCGCCGAGACTGGGATCGACCCCGACGCCGTGCGGTTGGAGACTCCGCGCGATGCAAGCATGGGAGACATCGCCTTTCCTTGCTTCGTACTGGCCAAGCAGCTGAAGTCCGCGCCGCCCAAGATCGCGGGGGAATTAGAGGGCAAACTCAATGCGCGCTTGGAAGGCATCACGGCCAAGGCCACGGGCCCCTTCCTGAACTTCACGGTCGAGCCGACACTGCTGGCCTCCAGCATCTTGGCGCAAGTCGACGAACAGGGAACAGCTTATGGCGGCAGTGACGAAGGCCAAGGCAAGACCATCGTCATCGATCTGTCTTCGCCTAACATCGCTAAACCCATGTCCGTCGGGCACCTGCGCTCGACGGTGATCGGTGCCGCGATCCAGCGCCTGCACACTGCCCTGGGTTACAAGACGGTGGGTATCAATCACATCGGTGACTGGGGCAGTCAGTTCGGCAAGTTGGTGGCGGCCGTGGATCGCTGGGGCGGTACGGTGGACTTGGAGACGGATCCCATCAAGGCGCTCTTGGCCTTGTATGTGCGCTACCACGAAGAGGAAGAGTCCGATCCCGAGCTGAAGCAAGCCGGCCGTGACGCTTTCAAGGAACTCGAGAGCGGCGAAGACGGCCACGTGCGCGCCACCTGGCGCCACCTGACGCAGCTCTCCCTGTCCGAGTTCGACAAGATCTACGACCGTCTGGGTGTGCACTTCGATGAGGTCCGCGGCGAGGCTTTCTACGAATCCCACCTCGAGGCTACGGTCGAGCGCATCGTGGCTGCCGGTATCACCGAAGAATCGGAAGGCGCCCTGATTGTGCGCCTCGACGAGTTTGGCGAGGACATCCCACCCTGCCTACTGCGCAAGACTGACGGCACAACCCTCTACGCCACCCGCGACCTGGCTGCCGCCTTCCACCGCTGGGAGTTGTACGGGTTCGAGCGCAGCCTGTACGTGGTGGGCGGCGACCAACGCCTGCACTTCCGTCAACTCAAGCACGTGCTGGCGCGCATGGGTCTCGATTGGGAGCCACGCATGGAGCACATCGACTTCGGCATGATGCGCCTGCCCGAGGGCAAGATGAGCACGCGCGAAGGCCGGGTCGTCTTCCTGGAAGACGTACTCGACGAGGCCGCCGCGGAAGCCGACAAGGTCATCGCCGAAAAGAACCCCGACCTGGAAGGCCGCGAGCAGGTCGCCGAAATGGTCGGCGTGGGCGCCGTGGTCTTCAACGACCTCAAACGCGAGCGCGTCAAGGACGTGGAATTCGTCTGGAGCGAGATCCTCTCCTTCGAAGGTGACACGGGTCCCTACGTCCAATACACCCACGCGCGCCTGGCCTCGATCCTACGCAAGGGTGCCGCCGAGCAAGCTGAACTGGATTCGGTGCCCGCGCCCGACTGGAGCTCTCTCAACGAGGCCTCTCCCATCCTCGGCAAACTCGGCCGCTTCAACGCCGTCCTGTCCCGCGCCGCCCGCAACGCCGAGCCTTCTGAGCTGACCACGTACGCCCTGGGCCTGTGCCGCGACACCAACACCTGGATCGCCAAGGAACGTGTCCTGGGCCAGGCCCCGGAAGTCACCGCCGCACGCCTGGCCTTCGTGGACGGAGTACGCCAAGTCCTGGCCAACGCCCTCAGTATCCTGGGCGTCGGTGCACCGCAGCGGATGTAACAGACTCCGCCCTTGTTCCCATGTGCGATCGTGCACATGCGGGCGGGCAGAATCCCACGCGTGGGCTGGTTGTGGCTTGAAACAGGGTCTTGGGGCCGATGAGTGGTGTTCGGGCGCTGCATGGGAATTGCCTTGCTTTGGGACAATCCAGGCAGCCGCGTACGGGGCACAGCCCCGTTCGATTGCACCTGTGTGCGCCTCCCCATGCTTGGTAACCCAACTTCGCAAAGAGCAGGAGCCCATTCGGCCCCCGTGGGCTAGGGTGAAGGTTGGATTTCTCGCTCATCCTCCCCAAAAAGCCTCGCATGACATGCCAGACCTACCTCAAGTACATCTCTTCTCTTTGCGCCGTTTCGCTCCTGAGCATTCCACCGGCTCGCGGCCAAGAAATGGTCAAAGTTCTGTCCTTTCTAGACACTCCCGTGGCCATGACATCTTGGCCGGGGACCTCCGATGTCCTGCTCGTCTGCGAACGGGGTACGGCCAAGGTAGTCAAGTACCTGCTTCCGCCCAATCCCAGTTTGCCCCCGTTGGTGATCACGTTCTTGGATCTGTCTGCCAAGGCCGCGATTCCTACCAGTCCGATTGGGGATTTCTTCGGGGTGACGGGGTTCGCTTTCCATCCTCAGTTCTTGACCGACCCGAACAAGCGCCTCGTCTACGTACGCTACAACCGCAAGAACACCCTGGAGTCGGTCATCGAGCAGTATGAGGTTCCCCTCGGCTGGGACCTTGCCGACCCCAACTCGGCCGAAGACATGTTCACGGCGCCGATGTCGGCCGCGGTTCACTCTTCGGGCCAGATTCACTTCGATACGACGCCGGGTAGTGAAAACCGCTTGTACTGGGCCGTTGGTGATGACTTTGCCCCTAGCCAGGCCGGAGGGCAAGGCGCGTGTGGTTGCGAAACGACCGCCTGCCAAGACGACTTGTCAGTCCTGGGGAAGCTCCTAGTCTTCGATGTGGATGGATCGACTCCGTGGGTTCCGAGTCTGCTGGCGAAAGGACTGCGAAACCCGCACGCGTTCAGCGTGGACCGGGGGGATGGGGCCGGGGTAGGCAGAGGTGATGTATGGATCGGGACCTCGGGAGGGGTCACGACCGGGGACATTTTGAAGTGGCCAGCGGGGACAACGTCAGTCTTGAATTTTGGCTGGCCTTGGGTGGAGGGGGATTGGGCCGCAATCCCACACGTGATTGACTGGAAGCCCGCCAACTGTAATACCGATCCCAATTGTGGCGAACCCTCCCCGGCTCCCCCATACACCAAGCCCTTTGGCATTTATTGGGATGATCTTGGGCAGCCCCCCTTCCAGGATGCCCTGATCGGCGGATACGTGTACCGGGGGACGATCACCTCACTTCAGGGTGATTACATCTTCACCACGTTTGGCACTACCGGAACACCAACCGTCTCAAGAACCGATGCCGGCACCCCGAACAGTCTGATCTTCAGCATGAATGCGCAGCTGAAGATCGGAACCGATTGGAGTTTCCCGACAAATTCGATGCACGGGATGGGAGAGGACTGGGCGGGTGAGTTATATGTGATTCGCGTGACGGGTACTGGGCTGCTATCCAACGGGACCTTGTTCAAGATAGTCCAATGAGCAGGTCATCAAACAATCTGATGTCCTTCGTCCGGCAGTCAGGTCGCTGCGGACTCTTGATCATCCTGATGCTGGCGAGCGCAGCGAATGCGTCGGCTCAATGGTCTTGGACGCAGATGGCAAGCCGACGTCAACGAGTAAGCGCTACTGCTATCAAGGACGTCGCCTTTTTCGCGGGAGGTTCTGGATGGGGTGGAGCAAGGCACGATACCGTAGAGATCTTTGATGCATCGACCTCAACCTGGCGCGTCCAGCCCCTTTCCGCGCATAGGGATTTCATAACAGCGGTGGCCACGGATCGCTACGCAGTGTTTGCTGGTGGGCGTAAGGGCGTTTCTTCGGAACCGCAAACGAACGTGGATATCTACGACTCGACTACAGGCACTTGGTCTTTTGACAAGCTTCCCATACCCGCCTGGAGCATGGGAGGTATCGCCGTTGGGTCCAGAATCATGTTTGCAGGGGGATTGTCTACTGGAGGCAAACTTCTTCAAGTCGTGCAGATCTACGAGCCAAGTTCCCGGCTCTGGTCAGTCATCCCCATCGCAGGCCACCCCAGGAACGGGATCGGTACCGCTAAGGACGATCGCTACGTGTTTTTTGTTGGGGGGGCGTCCATTCCCATCGGAGAGGACATCGTCAACATCTTTGATTCCTGGACGGGCCAATGGTCCTCCACTCGGCTCCCCAGGCCCAGGGGGGGCGCCTCGGCATGCGTGGTGAATGGCAGGCTCTACATCGTTGGGGGAAATAACGGCATCCAGAACATCATGGATGTGTATGTGATCTCATCAGGCAAGTGGAGCAAGAGCACCCTCCCGAACAACGTCATCGGTACTCCTATGCTCGCCCTTGGGTCGTACCTAGTTCTGCCTAGCGTGGGAAACAATGCCACAAACCCACCAACCGACATCTACAACACTCTCACCGGTCGCTGGCGCGTCTATGCGGGGCGCAGCACGGCCAGAGGTCGGCCCGCGGTACTATTGAACGGAGGCAAGATCATGATCGCGGGCGGTTCACTGATCACAGGCTCCGCCACCGACATCGTCGACATCCTCGACCTTGGCCCCCAAGGCACGACCTACTGCACTCCCGCCACGCCCAACTCCACCGGTCAACCCGCCACCCTTTCAGCATTCGGCACGCCCAGCGCGAGAGATGACTTCGTGACGTTCACGGCGACAAACGTGCCTGCTCAAACTATCGGCATGCTCCTCGTCGGAGACGCACAGGGTTTCTCCCCCTTTGCCGGCGGTAGCCAAGGCACTCTCTGCCTCGGAGGCCACATGGCCCGTTTCACTGCGAACATCACGGGCAACTCGGAACTGGGCGATTTGGTCTTTGACCCCATCCTCTCCGCCATGCCCCTGACGCCCATGACGGGCGTTCAACCAGGAGAGACCTGGCACTTCCAAGTCTGGTACCGCGATCGCAACCCAGGGCCAACCTCAAACTTCACGGACGCGGTCTCGATTTCGTTTCAATGAACCAGTGACGGTCAGTCTTGACCGCGCATGGAACACATCGACTTCGGCATGATGCGCCTGCCTGAGGGCAAGATGAGCACGCGCGAAGGCCGGGTCGTCTTCCTGGAAGACGTACTCGACGAGGCCGCCGCGGAAGCCGACAAGGTCATCGCCGAAAAGAACCCCGACCTGGAAGGCCGCGAGCAGGTCGCCGAAATGGTCGGCGTGGGCGCCGTGGTCTTCAACGACCTCAAACGCGAGCGCGTCAAGGACGTGGAATTCGTCTGGAGCGAGATCCTCTCCTTCGAAGGCGACACCGGCCCCTACGTCCAATACACCCACGCGCGCCTGGCCTCGATCCTGCGCAAGGGTGCCGCCGAGCAAGCTGAACTGGATTCGGTGCCCGCGCCCGACTGGAGCTCTCTCAACGACGCCTCCCCCATCCTGGGCAAACTCGGCCGCTTCAACGCCGTCCTCTCCCGCGCCGCCCGCAACGCCGAACCTTCCGAGCTGACCACGTACGCCCTGGGCCTATGCCGCGACACCAACACCTGGATCGCCAAGGAACGTGTCCTGGGCCAGGCCCCGGAAGTCACGGCTGCACGCCTGGCCTTCGTGGACGGAGTACGCCAAGTCCTGGCCAACGCCCTCAGTATCCTGGGCGTCGGTGCACCGCAGCGGATGTAGAGGCCTCCGGAGCCGCTTGGAACTAGCCACGTGGTTGTTCCTTACGCAGGTGTGCCCAGGAGCAGAGTTGAGAGCGAGAACTCGTGGCCGAGCCCCTCACTAGCAGTCCTTGGTCGAAGTGAGCCCTCGGCATGGGAGTTGCGGGAAAGAATGAGAGACGGGGCTAACCCTTCATGGCTCTAGCCCTGGCCCCGCCCACCTTTCCTCACGCTCCAGCTTCACGACATTCTTAGTCCCCGGCCCCATGAAGACTCTGCCCCTCCCTGTTCAGCTCGTTCTTGCCGGAAGCCTCTCAGTCTGCCCCACGCTCGCCCAGGGAGGAGGCTGCCCTAACACGGTCCGGGTCAGCGTGGATTCGGCTGGAGGCCAGTCCAACTACTACAGCTTGTCGACGGACATCTCGGGCAACGGGCGCCACATTGCCCTCGGGTCGTTTGCCACGAACCTGGTGCCGGGGCTGGAGACGGTCGGCATCGGGTCTACGCTACATTTGCAACGTGGTAAGTGTTTTCGTGAGGGGCACAGTCATGGGCGGTCCCTCCTTCGGAATCCCCGACTCGGGCAGTGCGGCCTTCCAGCCCGGTGAAACCTGGTACTTCCAGTACTGGCATCGCAGACCACCTGGCCAGCCCTCGGCCTTCTCAGAAGCGCTGGGAATCTCTTTTCAGTGACCCGGGCGGCGGCTCTAGTTGCTGCCGCTGCCGAACCCTTTCCTACCCGCTTGGGGCAGGCCCAGCGGGCATGAGCCAAGCCCCTGGGCAGGAAATGTAGAGTCCGCGCTCAAGCCTTTCCCAGGTGGTGCCGATGGCATCTGGTGGCGATAGGCCGCAACCGTCCCTAGGCCCGGTTTCTCCGGCGCCCGTGACGCGACCCCGCCAGATCCCCCTGGAGCGAGACTTGATCGAGCAGTACATACGCGACGTGCCGGACTTCCCCAAGGAGGGGATCCTGTTCAAGGACATCACGCCTCTGCTACAGAGCCCGGAGGGACTGGCGATGGCCATCGGGGGGATGAATGATGCTGTGGATCCCGATTCCTATGACCTGGTTTGTGGGATCGAGTCGCGGGGGTTCATCTTCGGCACGGCCCTGGCGCACAAGACCGGCAAGGGGTTCATTCCCATCCGCAAGCCCGGCAAGTTGCCCTGGAAGACTCACTCCCAGTCCTACGACCTCGAGTACGGAACGGACACCCTCGAAATCCACGCGGATGCCTGCGAAGGGCGACGAGTCTTGGTGGTCGACGACCTTCTGGCCACGGGCGGCACGATGGAGGCCGGGTTGGAATTGGTGCGACGCGTGGGCGGTGATCCGATCGCTTGCATTGTCGCTATCGAACTCGCCATGCTGAAGGGGCGCGAGCGACTTGGAGACGTCGCTGTGCACACCCTGATGAGCGTCTGAACCTCAGCCCTGCAATCACCGCATGAGCCCCAAGAAACAGGCCGGCGACCGCACGCCGGCCCGATCCACCAAGACCGCTGCCAAAGTCGCCCCGGCTTCGAAGAAGAAGTCCAAGGCGAAGCCGATTGGCGGGCGCAAGAAGAAGGCCAAGTTCGACCCCAGCCTGCCCCCGGAGGAACAGCCCACTGAAGACCTGTGGGTCCTCTATCAAAAGGCCAGCAAGGCCAGCGACAGCGAAAAGGTCCAGGCCCTACGCAACGTGTTGATGGAGCGGCATTACCCGCTCGTCAAGTACATCGCCGAACGGCTCCTGCAGACCCTGCCCAAGTCGATCGAACTCGACGATTTGGTGAGCGCCGGCCTCTTTGGATTGATGGACGCCATTCGAGGCTTTGACTTGTCACGAGGCATCAAGTTCAAGACCTACTGCACGACTCGCATCCGGGGTTCCATCCTGGACCAGTTGCGCTCCCAGGACTGGGTGCCGCGACTCGTTCGCCTGAAGGCCGGGAAGATCGATAAGGCCTTGCAAGCCCTGACGGGTGAATACGGTCGCGAGCCCACCCACGCAGAGCTGGCGAACTACCTGGAGATGGACTACACGGAACTCTCCAAGGAGATCTCCGCGGCCAAAGCCAAGTCGATGCACTCGCTGTCTGAGAAGTGGGGCGACAACGACACCGAGAATTCCGTCGAAAAGACGGATGTCCTTGAAGACAAGAAGTCCGTCGACCCCATCGGCGACCTCAACCGCTCGGATGTGATGAGCTACATCACGCGCTCCCTCACGCAGAAAGAGCGCTTTATCATCGAGCAGTACTACCAGCACGGTCTGACCATGCGCGAGATTGGTGAGATGCTGACCCTGACCGAGAGCCGGGTGTGCCAAATCCACTCAAACGTCATGGCCCGTCTCAAGAGCCTGCTGGGCCAGAAGCAATCGACTCTGTTGATGTAGCCCCAGAGGTCGCAAAGTGCCCGCCGGGGTGCAGGTGAGTTGGGAGGCCCTATGATGTGCCCCATGATTGTGCGCCTGGTTTGCCTCCTGGCCCTTGTGGCGACCGGCTGTGGATCGACTTCGAAGGATGCGCAGCAGGGCACGCGACCCAATGTCCTGATCGTGATCAGTGACGACCTGGCCTCCGCTGCGACTGGAACCTGGTCGGCTGCGGGCAAGGGGTTGGTCGCGACCCCGGGCATCGACGCACTGGCCCGCCGGGGCGTGGTGTTAAACCATGCGCTGTGTGCCTCTCCGTTTTGCACGCCCTCGCGTCAGTCGTTCTTGACCGGCCGCTGGCCGCACTCGATTCGCGTCACGCAGCTGAAGTCCACTCTGCCCAAGGACACGCAGACCATGGGCACTGTCTTCCGGGGAGCCGGATACAAGACTGCCGCGATCGGCAAGATGCACTGGATGCGAACGCGGGTGGGTCAGGTTGAGTTCGGATTCGATCGCATCGTGGGGAAAATCGAGTGGCAGGATCAGCTGACCACAGAAGAACGCGCGATCCTGGACAAGTACAACCAGGGATGGAGCCGGGCTGGTCGCAAGGGCTGGTCCATGTCCAATCCCGAGAGTCTGCCCCTGCCCCTAGCTGAAGAACGGCAGATGGCCCCGTTCTTGTTGGACGCCGCCGAGCAGTTCATGGACGGATGCGAGGACGAACCCTTCCTGGCCTTCCTCTCCATGGGCGAGCCCCACGCCCCGTTCCACTTTCCGCCGCGCCTCTTGGAGTCGGTGGACCCGGCAGCCTTGGTCTTGCCCCAGACGGACGAAGCCCGACAAGCGCAGGAAGTCCCTGGGTTGGGGGCCATGATCAAGAACCGCAGGGCGCTGAAGGGACCCCTGACCGATTCGGTCTTGCGCGGGGCACTGGCCGCGTACTTGCGATCCGTTCTCTGGATGGATGAACAGCTCGTAGCCCTCGACGAGTACCTCGAATCCAGCGGGCGATGGGAGGACACCATCGTGGTTTTCTGGAGCGACAACGGCTACTTCCTCGGCGAGCGCGGCCACCTGGGCAAGAACTACCCCTATCGCGAGGTCGCGCAGGTACCGCTTTCCATCGCCGCGCCGGGAATCCCAGCGGGACGTCGGGAGCAACTCGCCCACGCCATCGATGTATTCCCCACGCTGTGCGAATTGTGCGACGTGCCCGCACCCGACTTCTTGCAGGGGGTCAGCCTTGAACCCCTGTTGCGTTCGGGCACGCCCGTCCGCGACCAGGCCTACACGGAATTCGTGGGGCAGATGGCCACCATGGAGACTGCGCGATGGAAATTACACCTGGGGGCTCAGGAAAACACTGGCTGGGATCAGCTCTACGATCTGCAGGCGGACCCTGGGGAAACCGACAACCGATTCAACGATCCGCAACTGCAACCCGTCGTGCGTGACCTGGCGCGGCGCATGCGCGACTTGCTGGCCGCCACCCCCCCCGATGGCGTCGCAGCACGCGATTGGATCTCCGCTTCGGCATCGGATGCACAAGCCGAGAACATCCTCTACGTCCGGCGCGCCTTGTCTGTGGTAGAGGCCTCGCGCCCGGTGGTGGCTCCGCGGCCAGGAGACCGCTAGACGCCTTAGCGGGATGCTACCCGCGCCAGGGCAAGACGATGGGCCATTCCCGGCCCCCCTCTTCGATACTCCACGAGGAGTAGAGCAAGCCGGGACCGTAGACCGGCTCAAGGACTGAGCGTTCGAGCACCTCGGGAACGGAGCCGTCTGCGACTTTGCGTCCGGCGTCAAGGAGCAAGATGCGCGAGGCAAACTGGCTGGCCAGGTTCAGATCATGGGTGACAACGGCAACAGCCCGCTCTTCGCGGGCCAGGCGCTCGATCAACTGGAAGATCGCAATCTGGTGTTCAGGATCCAAGGCGTTGGTCGGCTCGTCGATGAGCAAGAGCTCAGACTGCTGAGCCAACGCACGCGCGACGAGGCAGCGTTGCCGCTGCCCGCCTGATAGATCGGGTAGCGCGCGCTCGGCCAAGTCCATGAGGTCTGCTTGAGCCAGAGCCTGATCCACTGCCTCACGATCTGCCGCTGTCGCCCGAGTGAATAGGGTCTGGTGTGCGTACCGGCCCTGGGCGATGAACGTGCGCACCGTGACCTCGGGCAGCACGCTGAGGGACTGAGGCACAAAGGCCAGGCGTCTAGCGCGATCTTTGGGGGACCAATTTCGCGTGGACTCACCCCGCCAGGAAATGCTGCCACTGGTAGTGGGAAGCAGGCCTGCGACGGCCTTGAGCAGAGTGCTCTTTCCGGCACCATTCGGACCCAGGATGCAGACCAGCTCGCCCGGCGCGATGGAGAAGTCCAAGTCCGATAGCGCTCGGACGCCCCCGGGGTAGGTGTGTCCCAGTCCACGGCACTCGATCTGCACTACCACGTGCTCACCTGCGATCGGGAGCGGACCAAGAGCAGCAAGAAGAAGGGGCCGCCCACCATCGACATCAACACGCCCGGCTTGAACAGCTCGCGCTCCATGAGATAACGCTGGGCCACATCAGCACCCAAGAGGAAAATCGCGCCGCCGATCAGGGAAAGAGGCAGGAGTGTGCGGTAGGAACGGAAACCCATGAGGCGCACAAGGTGCGGCACGACGAGGCCGACGAACGCTATCTGCCCCGCCACCGCGACAGCCGCCGATGCGGCCAGGGAGGCGGTAATCAAGACCAACAGTTTCGTGCGCAGGGTGTTTACGCCCAGAGACTCCGCATCCTCCTCACCCGCGGCAAATAGGTCCAACTCGCGGGAGACGAAAGGCAACGCCAAGGCGGCACAGGCCGCTCCCGTCCACACAATTCCCACCTGTGTCCAGCTCTTGTCTTTGAGACTGCCGAAGCTCCAGTGGTAGACGGCCTCGGCGGTCTGCCAGTCGTGTTCCACCAACCACGCCTGAATCGCGGCCAAGATGCCGGCGATGCAGGCGTTGATGGCGATGCCTACGAGCAACAGGGTGGGGACCGACACGCGGCCCGCAATACCCCCGATGGTGGCCACCAGAAAGGCCACGGAACATGCACCCACGAATCCCGTAATCGTGACAAGCATCGGTGAGTGTTTGGCCGCCTGGTCCAACAGGTCGATGCCGCCTCCCACGTTGGCGCCCAGGCTGGCCCCATAGCCGCCCACCAACATGATGCCGAGTGTCGCACCAAGACCTGCGCCAGCCGTGATACCCAAGATAGAGGGAGATGCGAGGCCGTTGCGAAAGACCCCTTGTAGCAGAGCTCCTGAACAGGCTAGCGATGCACCGACACCGCAGGCGACCAGGGTCTTGCAAGTAAGGAGTTCCAAGACGAGCTGGCGATAACCTGCAAGCGGGGTGTCGAAACCGAGTGTCGCGCCGAGTCCCTGACTCAACTCAGCCACATCGAACGTGGTCGTCGTGCCTTTCAAGCAGGAGAGAACAACCAGCCCGAGCAGGGCCAGAGCCATGGCGATCGTGAGGATCACGGCTGCTCGGGTTCCTCTCTTGGGCAGGCTCATGCTGGCAGGGTAGCAGGTTGAGGAGAGGGCTCTAGCCCAGCCTGGGTGGTTGCGAGACGGGGACCTGCTACCCTGCGGCCATGATCTCTTGCCGCGTACCGTTCGGGGCCCCCGCGGCCCGCCGGGTGACCTGGTTGACCGCACTTGTGGTCGCATTGGGTGGTCTCGGCTGCGGAGGAAAGCAGCAGTCCACGCCTTCTGACCCCGAAGTGCTGGCCAACACTCGGCCCCTGAAACTGAGTGATGGATCGACGCTGAGGGTTCCCCTGGAAGCCCGGCGCATCTTGCCGGTCACCTCGGCAGCCGTTGACTTGCTCGCGGACCTTGGGCTCCACGATCGCGTCGTTGCGATTCCACGGGCTGCCTTCTCCTGGTCGGTGGCCGCTCGAGAGCCCGAGCCCTGGAGCGCCCACAAGGTGCTGGAGTCTCTGGAGGGAGAGGCCATCCTGGACCTGAAGCCGGATTTGGTCCTCGCCGCAACCTGGTCCTATCGAGGGCCTCTGTGGGTGGCTCTCTCAGTCCATATCCCTGTGGTCCCTCTGCCCGATGCCGACAGCTGGGAGGAGGTCGAGAATGGGATCACGCTGGCTGGGAAAGCCCTGGGAGTTGAGGATCGCGCGCGCGATCTCATCAAGACACTGACGGAACGACGGTCCACATTGGCGGGGAAGGACCGACGACAACTTCGGATCCTGAGCTACTCCAATTTCGGTGCGGGTGGCCATACGTCTGGACCCGGAACAACCTTGGACCTGGCCGTGACCCTGGCAGGAATGGAGAACGCCGTCGTGAATCGCGGGCACGGCGAGATCGGTCTTGAGGAGATCCTGAGCCTGAACCCAGACGTGTTCCTCACCAGTTCAGGGCGCGACAAAGTATCCCCTGGAGCCGAATTCCTACGCAACGACCCGACCCTCGCGGGACTGGAAGCGATCCAAAAAGACCGCATCATCGTCTTACCGGCCGAGCTATTCAGCACCTCTTCCCACCGCATACTGGATGCGGCCGAGGAACTCGCCCGGCAGGTGGACTTGCTATTTCAGT
>Ga0209992_10000395_pt1 | contig 59347 bp, 30 predicted proteins | sample 2SBtaG_2_FD_182564 | JGI IMG/M metagenome (GOLD analysis project Ga0209992, IMG submission 182564) | Deep subsurface microbial communities from Kolumbo volcano to uncover new lineages of life (NeLLi) - 2SBTROV12_ACTIVE470 metaG (SPAdes)... | ecosystem: Environmental > Aquatic > Marine >... | reverse complement strand
ATAAGTTTGGATTTTTGCACAAACCAACCTAGAGAAAAGTACAAGTCTATCATAGATAGGGCGACGATTGTATTCGACTCTAGGGAGAGAGCCAGTTTATATGCTGAAATATCTACAAAAACACCACTTGTATTACACGATCATTTCGGGTCTGAGTGTATAATAGATAGGGAAGTAACTTTCACATCAACAGTAGTGCCAACAGAAGGGCTTGAGGTCAACGGGGCAGGCGATATTTTTGCTGGAATTTTTATAAAGGAATACCTAGATAGCGGAATGAAACCAGCAGTCGAGCTATCTTCAAACAAGACAACGGACATTTTAATGGGAAGAATGGTGGTCTAAATGATAGATAGTAAAGACGTTACAATATTAGTACAAGGCCCCGCTGACGCATTAGGAATGGGGTGGGCTTGGCACATAGACGAGTATAAGAGCGTTGCTGATAAAATAATATTTTCTACTTGGGAAGACACTTTGGTGGACACACAGAGAGAGTTTTTACTGTCTCATAATGTTGAAATTATTGAGACCCCATGGACAGAAAGAGGTTATATTTTTGATGACGTAATTCTCATACATTCAGAGACCACGGGAGAGAAACACCCAACTCTAGCTTGGGCTTTACGTACTACATATGAAGGACTTGCAAAATGTAGCACGAAGTACGTTATTAAAGTCAGGAGTGACGAATACTATCACAACCTGCATAGAATGCTAAATATACTTGACGAGGACACCAGTAAGGTGGTGTGCGGCAATATCTTTGTTAGACCTTCATTTGATATTATACTACATATGGGAGACCATGTGTTCTGTGGAGAAACAACGAGACTCATTAACGCCTATAAACACATAATAAACCGGTCTATATCAAGAAATGTTTCTGATAAGATGATAAACACCTGTGCAGAGCAGCTTCTATGCATAGGTATACTACATTCCAACGGCTTGGCGGATGAAAAATTTATACTAGACAATCTGCACATAAGGGACAAGGTACTCGATTTGTTTGTGGACAACTTTCGTATCTTTGATGTGAACAACCTAGAAAAATTCTGTTGCCGATGGGGTAAACAAAATAAAACTTGGGTGAATGAGTTTGAAAACCATCACGGGGTTTATACCATGGATGATTATATTGATAAAAAACCAAAGACTGTGACGCCAGCGATGGGGGCGGTTATTCTTAGGGGTAACGCCGTCATAAACACTGGCGGGGTCATTCCGGTCAGGCTCTACAAAAAAAGGAGAAAGTGATGCTAAATATAGTTTTACCAATAGCGGGATACGCACAAAGATTTAAGGACGCTGGCTACAATATGCCGAAACCTTTGATCATGGCGGATGGTCGTCACATTATTGACTGGGCGATGGACTCTATTGATCTGAGCGATCTAAATGAAAGCGAATACAAACTAATCTTCATCGTAAGACTAGACCATATATATGATTTCTCGATTGATGAGATATTAAGACAGAAATTTGGAAGCAATATAGAGATCGTAACCGTCGATCAGGTGACTCAGGGCGCTTTATGCACATGCCTGCTGGCTGAGCCTTTTATAAACGATCAAAACCCCCTACTCATATACACCCCTGATGTGTATTTTAAAGATGCCTTCAACCCACGGTCTATCGAAGAAGGCCTCGATGGTCTAATTCTCACGTTTGACGCAAACAGTCCCGCTCACAGCTATGTGCAGTTGGACGAAACCGGATACGCAGTCATGACCGCTGAAAAAAGAGTCATCAGCAAAGAAGCTGCCGTGGGTGTCTACTACTACAAGACTGGGTGCGATTTTGTCAACTATGCCAACAAGGTGGTAGAGGAAGAGTCAAGCAAGATCAATGGCGAGTTCTATATATGTCCAATGTATAACGACCTAATACAAGATGGGAAAAAGGTCAAGACCCACAAGGTCCAAAAGATGCATGTGTTGGGAACACCGGCTGAGCTTGAGTTCTTTATTAACAATGTTTCCCCCAGATTTGGCGACAAGCCTTTGGCTGTATGCGCTGACCACTCTGGGTATGACCTCAAGGAAGAATTCTTATCACTGTTGAGAAAGTTGGAAATTGATTTTGTGGATATGGGAACATATACAGGCAAAAGCTGTGACTATTACGACTATGTGGAGCCAGCAGTTAACGCTGTAAAAAGTGGCCTTTGCGATCACGCTGTCGGTTTTTGCAGGACTGGGCAAGGGGTCAATATACTAGCCAATAAGTTTAAGTGGATTAGGTCGGCTTTGGTTTTTGACGACCATACCGCAGAGTACTCCGTTAGGCATAATTGCGCTAACTTCTTTGCTATTCCCTCTAAATACATGAATTCTGACGATCTCGAAAGAGCCATTAGAATATGGAAAGATAGCTCATTTGATGGAGGAAGGCACATGACACGTATGAAAAAGACTATTGACGAGTCGAGTAAGATCTAGAATACAAATTAAGGGACTTAGTAATGAAAATTATATCACACAGAGGAAATTTAACAGGGAGCAATCCAGAAGCTGAAAACCACCCGGCTTATATACAGGAGGCTTTGGCGAAGGGAGTGCATGTAGAAGTGGACGTTTGGCTCGAAAGAGGTGTGTGGAAGCTGGGGCATGACTATCCGCAGTATGATACAACTATAGAGTTTATATCTCACCCAAAGTTTTTCTTACACGCAAAGAACTTGGAAGCTTTGGTCGCGCTGCTGCCCACCGGGCTACACTATTTTTGGCACGATAAAGACGACTACACGCTGACATCGCAAAACGTTATATGGACCTTTCCAGAAAAAAGAACCACTAGAAATAGTATCATAGTGTGTCAAGATGAAGAGCAGACAAAACTGTACAAGAGTATGCCAATAGCTGGCATATGCACCGACTACGTATATTAAGAGGAACAACATATGGAAAATTTCGGTTTATACATTAAAAATATACGCCAGTCAAAAGAACTGGAGTCTGCTGTTCTTGAAATAAATTCTTGCCTTAAAGAAGATAAGGTAAAGGACGCTAGTATATTTTTTGACGGCGTTGGACCCAACCCTTACGATGTACGGTGCGGAATGTTTAATTCGTCTGACTTGTGGGGCTTTACTGGGAACCTTGTTGTGTTGTCTTCAGACACGGCTAGGTCAGCTATGAAGATAGTAAATAAGTTTAATTTGTATTTTTACTACAACTGGGCGGAGCACAAGGACACACTAGGTGTTTTAAGTGTTGTTACCAACAAAAAGGTAAAAACTATTTGCAGAAACGAAAAAGACGCCAAAGAGTTATATCGCATAACAGGGGTCAAGCCCATCGGCGTAGCGGAGGATTTTAAAAACATATTAGATATCATAGGTGAATAAAATGAACGAAAAGGACATAATAAGATTCTACGAGGCAGAGGGTAAAAGCACATACGAGATTGCTGAGCGTATGGGTACATATCCTAATAAGATCAGAAGGATACTGATAAAGAATGGAATTTCTATCAAAACCAGAAGTCAGGCACAGAGGAATGCACTGAGCGGGGGTAGGGCAAAGCACCCAACCGTGGGAACCAAGAGAACCAAAGAGGAGCGTGTTCGCATTAGCTCTTCCGTGAGTGACTACTGGAGCAATATGACCAAGGCGGAATATGCAAAAAGAGTTAAAGGGGCCAAGGAGAGATGGCACGCTATGCCGGAAGAGGAGAGGGAGAGGATCTCGTCCCTAGCCATTCAAGCTATCCAGAAGGCTGGAAAGGAAGGCTCTAAGCTAGAAAAGTTTCTCCTTAGAGAGCTTACTTCTGAGGGTTTTTCAGTTGATTTTCACCGAAAGGGGCTAATTCCTAATGAAAATCTGGAAATTGATATGTACATTCCAGAACTGAAGACTATAATAGAAGTAGATGGTCCTTCTCATTTCTTGCCCATTTGGGGCGAGGAGAAGCTACAGAAGCAAATTAAGGCTGATGCCCACAAGACCGGACTTGTTCTAAACAAGGGTTTTGTTGTTATCAGGGTAAAGAGCGTCTCGGACTTCGTTTCTCTTAGCAGTAAGGAGAATGTAAAAACGAGGATTGTTGAAACACTTCGCGGGATAGGAAACTCCTTTCCTAAGAAATCAGAAAGGTATATTGAACTAGAATTATGAATAACAAGCAGGAGAGAGACATGTTTGAAACAGTAGAATTGGAAACTCCCTCTAACACAGAGACTTCAGTAACGGATATTATTATGGGTGAATCAGAATCCCCGTCAATGCTTTCGCCAGATTGGCATGAGCACGTCATCTCACTATTTGAAGAATCGGAACTCATTGATGGGAACCCACTTGTGGCTGGGTTAAGGAGAGTTGCTGAGCTTGTGCTTGGCCCGATACGATTTAGTGGACCAACTCAGGTTTTCCCAGTCCAGAGCGCGGAGCATCATGGTAGGGCAACTGTAGTTTTTACCGTTGAGTTTGAAAGCGGCATAAGATATTCTGAAGTTGCAGACTGCTGGGAAGGCAATACAGACGACATGTTCTGTGCCTACGCCGTTGCTACAGCTAGTACAAGAGCAGAAGGCAGGGCTTTGCGGAAAGCACTGAAAATCAAAGGAGTGGCTGCTGAGGAAATTACTAATAAAGACACCGCTAAAATCGTCAGGGAGATTTCATCATCCAAGGAAAGCAGCGATGGAGACTATGACGATCAAGCCAGAATGAGCGATGCTCAATACAACTTTATTGATGTGAAGTGCAGGCAGCTAGGGGTCAACGGAGAGAAGCTATTCAAGCTGGTCTTTAGTGTTGACAACAATAGGAAGGTCTCTAAAAAGGTCGCCAGCGATATCATAGATAAGCTGAACGACTATCAGAGAGACAAAAGTTTAATCTCAGACGAAATCAAGGGCTATCAAGAGGAGTGGCGTAACTAATGAAACTAAAGTACACTACAAAAAACCAACGTATCACTGTAGAAGTAGAGGGTGACTCCCAGAGAGACCTTTTCAGCGAAATCGGAAAGGTTCAAGAAGTGTTTGAGCAGGATACCTGTGGAAAGTGCGGGAATGACGACGTTAAGTTTGTCGTTAGAACTGTGGATGACAATCAGTATCACGAGCTTAGATGCGTGAGTTGCGGGGCTAGGCTGTCCTTTGGGGCCAATAAGAAGGGCGGAGGCCTTTTCCCGAAAAGAAAGGACGGAGAAGGCAACTGGCTTCCAGACGGCGGATGGGTAAAATGGAACCCAAAAACCGAAAAGAATGAATAGCTAGAACGCTTGCACCACAAAAAAAGCCCCCTGCAAAGGGGGCTTTCTCTGTTTATAGCTGTCGTAACTAATCTAGGAGTCCGTTGAACCACGGGCACTTTGCCGCCATAACAATTATACTAACCCCTATGAGTATTACCGCCAAACGTATCCTCTTCTTCATCTTGTCATTCATAGCTTACCTCCAAGAATGAGATTAAAGATACTCCACCGTAAAGTACAATCCGTATTTGGTTTTACTTCCGATAGACTCGGGTTCTGCGCTAAGGGCTAAATACCAGTCGTGTCTAACATTTTCATGAGCGGCACCGGTAGTTGTTGTATAGCCTAGATCAGTATCTGTGTCAGACGTGTTGGTGTTTAAACCACTGGCTCCGGGTGAGTCAGTACACGTCATGTCAGACATAGACAGCGATGGATCAAATGTAACCCAGTCATTTCTTGTAGACCTACCTCTATGTGCCAAATTGGTCTTGGCCGAATCACTTGAGGGGTGCCTTGACTCAAACACACTGGTGGTGACACCACTTGCGTGTTTTGAAATGTCATTTCTATCAAAAATTCTTAATTTGCAGTTCTGGACTTTCACAGCCTCTGTATGTGTAAATCTAATATTAAGCGGGCACAAATAATTTGGCAGGTTATTCAGGTTGATAGCCCCGCCCCCATTGACCGCAACTGTACCAGCCGTACTAGCATCACCAGTGGCAGACAGAGCTGTATTGTTCATTCTTACACGTTCCGTGGCTGTACCATCTGCATTTGTCATCCACGTCGTTGATTGTTGAGTACCAATTGGTACAGATATGCCATAATCACTACCATAAAATCCAAGCCCTGAGCCAGCAGCATGACCAATCACTTGACCGTCTGACGAAGCTGAGTCGTCTTTTATGTTACCGTAAAATTTAATTTCAGCCATTTTTATCTTCTCCTTTTTGAAGGTAAGCTATATGTATTATACACGAAAAAACCTATAAAGTTGATATGTCTAGAACTATGTATTGAGCAAAATTGCTGCTATATGAGGTTGGGTTCTCTAAAGTGTGAGAAATATCGTTATGAAAGTGGAAAAATGCGTCGTAGGCACCAGTCCCGCCCTGTTCAGATATGTCTATACTTTGCTGCCTCTGACCCTCGACAATCCCTGCATCACCGTTTTGGCTGGGAAGGCTTAGCTGAGTCATAGATCCAACATCCCCCGGACCCTCGTCGTGGTCCCAATATTCGTAGACTATCCCCACTAACGCTTTAATGCTGGCCCCACTACCACTTCCTCCAGAGGTGGTTGTCACCTTGGGTGTTATACCTTCGTAATCAGTGTTGGTTGGGTCATAGTGATTATCGACAAAATCTTCAGGGATATAATTTTTACCCTGTGTGAGAACCTTAAAATCGGAGATCGCTCCAGTTCTCCCCAAGGTGACACCAACTTGCGTCACCTCAATTGTAGCACCTGTTCCGGTTCCCCCGCCAAAGGTCAAAACATCACCAACCTTATAACCCTCACCTGTGTCCTCTGGGGCCATTAGAAATGGACCACCCGCCCCTCCCGCCGTACTCACCTTGTGTATCCCGATAGTTCTTCTCCTGTACCAGAAGCCACCCATGGTAAGCAACTGTCCACGCCTCACTTTATTCACTCTCCATTCACTGGCTGGTCTCAAGGTGTGTATAGTACCGCCATTCTGTGCTCCCCCACCAGAAAATCCTTTACCAAACACCCAACACCCATTAGGCACAATTTGGTTGTCAAGACCACCATTGGTTGGGTGAGCGAATGTGGGAACCCTAAAATCTACGTCAAACGAAGCTTTGTCTACAGACCTTGCGTATTTTGGCAGATTTGATGTATTTTGCGACTTATCGGCATTTGGATTCCAAGGTTTGAGCACCTCTGCTGTGGACGGGTCTTGATCGTGATCCCAGTATTCTTCCCCGTTCTCGCCATGGTCAACCACCCTGCTGCCAAACGACATAGCGATTCCAAGTCCAGTTGCATGATCCTTAAGCTTTTCTCCCGAATGACCAAGAGGCCATGACCGGAGGCTCAATGAAGTGTAACTATCATCCACCATCTCCCCCGGATTGTAATGAAACACAGCAAAGTGTCTAGGGTCTTGGAGTGTTAAGTGGTCTGGCCATTCTTCAAAAACTCTAACCCATAAGCCAGTAGTGCCAAAACTATACGGGTTGTCTGTCGTTTTCCCCCAGACACTAAATCTAGTTGTGTTAACACCCCCAGATACCGTCAGGCCACCGCCCAGACTGCCAAGCAAAAAGCCTCCAATCTGGGTATTATTGGTGACAATTGCTTTCTGTGGAATTCCAAGCGACTGACTGGTGATAAATTGAATTTCCGAACCCTTACATGTAAATTTACATTTTGCACTAACCACCCCAACCAAGTTAGCACCAGCATCAGTAGCCTCAGCGTACCACATGTCTATATTGTGATTATAGGCCCCTCCGTTCCACGTATACCCATCATACGGGACGTTATCGTGGGGAGGCGGTGCCCCATCAATAAAATATCTTCCCGCAGGGTTTTGCTCACCAAATTCAAATGGATCGTAGCCCCTCCCCCGCCTCGCCCTATGGAAGAAGTTTGATCCCCACTGATGCCCGTGGCTGGGGTGTCGGCCCCTAATACCGTTTGTTGCGAGGTGCCAAAATCTTCTACCAGCTTCTCTGTGTCCAGACGAAGCCATATCAGCATTTCCGGCAAATTCAGCAGTCAGAGGCTGGAATTGAACCCTGCTTGGACTTACCGGCTGCAAATCAAAAATACTTTCCAGCGGATTATCACCATACCCTAACCAACTTTCCCAACCACGACCAAGCTTATCTCCATAAAAAGCACCATACGTTCTCGGAATATTGTTATAAAAGTGATTTGCCGACCCAGCATCCTCGTTGCTCCAAGCCCACAATTTTTGATAGTTAGTAGCTGGTTGGCCGTTTTCGGAACCAGAAGGGGAGGCTAGGCAACCAACATCCATGGGCACTTGAAGCCAGTTTGCATCGCTAGCATTCTTGAACATACCGCCATCGGTGGCGTTAATAGTTTGCGACCAGTTATTAGCCGCATCAGAATTATTGAGGGCTATTTTACTTGATCCACCACCATAACTCCTAACTAAAGCGCCGGGACCGTCCAATGTCGGAAAGGGATAACCGGCAGCATACAAGTCCGGTTTAAGGGCAGTAATAGTCGATATTTTTTCCGGCCTGTATCCGTCTGGGAAGCTTGCTCCGAAATAATGATGAAATTCCGCCGACGACGTAGACTCGCCACCGAAGGCGGTGTTAGTCAAACCATCCTCGGTGTGGTTGATATTTGTCCTGCCAACAAGATTAACGTCATTGTGACCCCCCATCCACGGTCCAAGTTGGTCAAAGGTCGTTGTCTGCCACCATCGAGTTGAAGGCCTTATGTCCCATGTGTCAAGTGATGGATCACCCGTGAGCGGAGCCTCCGCCCATGCCTCTGCGGGTATGTTCCCCCAGAGATTCCTATTGCCAATCACAGCCGGATCATTTACTGGATCGCCGTTTATATCTAGCAACGCCATCGTCCATGGAATGGGAGCAGCGGGTATACTCTCATATTTTGTATCTGGCGGAGCTGGGAGGCCAGCGACTAGGTATTTCATAGACATATAGTTCTTTATACGTATCTTATTCTCGTAAGACGTGGGGGTGATCGCTGAGGCGTAACCGTGGGTCTGTGGTTCCCATGAGGGTTTAGTTTTATCGAACAGCTCCCAATATCGAGCATCCTTAAAATAGGCGTCGGAATCTACCAGAAACTTACTCATAGACCACTTACCAATATTAAACACCTTGCCCGCCACACCGTCAGCCCCAAAATCCGTGACAATCCACTCCCCGCATATAGAGCTACACATTACTAGATCGCCCAACTTAAAGTTTCTAGACGATCTATTTACAACCTTTATCTTTTCTTTTTTGTTCCCGCCGCAATCATCTATAAAGTTTGGTCCAAAATGGTTAGGGTTTCCACCATGGACAGACATAGGCATAGCAACGCCAACCGTGAACGGTGCCATATACTGGGGGTTTTCTGGATCAGCAGCCTGCGAGGGGCTTAGAGTCTCAAGCGCGTCTGGGTCTACTGCGTTTATTGAAACTCCCGGAAGATCTTCAAGCAGCCTTGCAAGAATCTGTTGCGTTCCAGATTCCCACTTACCCGTGGAATTACAGTAATGTTTCTTAAGCGGGGCTGCGGTGCTATTTTCTGGGTTATCAACCCCACCCTGAACTGGGGGTGGGAGAACTCCGGGTTCACTGGCGTCACTGTTACGCATGCTGTATTTTGTGCCAGCAGCAGTGGCGGGAACGTCCACTATTATAGGAGAACCCCTTTGCGCAATTTTTCTTCTGTTATCTCTTTTCTCTGCCGTTTGGAGATACAGTTTAATTTGGGGGTTCATTTCCTTGACACATAGCTGACCAGAAACCTGACTGGGAAGTGCCATGAAAGCATACAAAAACGGAGTGAATGTAACACACCCAGATTGACTAGTTTTAATAGCTGCCAACCATTTTTCCGCTTGAGCTTTAGTTAGTGGGTTAACATTAGTGCCTACATCTAACAGCTTTTTAGCCCTAGCGTCAGCCGCATTCACGGCCTTCTTTTCTATTGCGTTGTTCCATTCAATGAGATCCAGTGGGTCACACGGAGCAGCTCCGGGAATCCCACCACCCAGTGTTTTGTACTCATATTTCCTAGTGTCGGGGTTGAACCAGTTTATGGCTGGCTGTTGTCCAGCATAGTACTTATTTGCATCATTCCCAAAAGCCCCAACTATCGCCCTGAGAGCATAGCCGTCATCTGTTTCGTTGGCCACCGACGTTCCGTGAGCACTAATAGATTCATTGCTGGAATTCCACCAAACCCCCGTAGTCCAGTCTGGTATACCAAAGTACTTGGACGCATCGTCTATCGTGTACGAAGACAGCCCCACACTCTCCATCATGGGACTGCTGCAAATAAACACATGTGTGTGCTTTTCGTTATTTCCTATATTTCCCGCAAACTGATTAGCCATCTTTATTCCTTAATCTGTTGGTCTAGCTGTATCGCTATTATCAAAACTACTATTGTCATCCAGCTTATAAAGCTCATCATGTTTCGCTGGGTAGTTTGTTTCTTTCCTTGAGGCCATATTATTGTGTCCCGGCTCCATAGATGCTGGTATCTTACCCTCACTATGTGTACCCCCGGCACTATTGTAATACGCTTTTCTTAGCGCGTTGTAGGTTGGAAAGCTTTGAAGTACCTGATCTGCGAAGTCAATAGCCTGACTTGCCATTTCTACACCTCGCTCAAGGAATGAATGTCCGCTACCACTAACTGGGTCATGACCCCTCCTTTCAGCAGGCTTAACACTGGCCACAATCCTGTCGTGAACCGCTTTCTCGCCTTTTTGCATATCCCCTATGGCATTTTGCGCCATGGTGTTTGCCCTAAGTATACTAGATATAGCTCCGTGTATCATTCCATAATTACTACTTGTCTGAGCTTTACCTAGCCCCTTTCTAATCAAAGCATTTCTTTCATCTTTAAGCCTTTGCCTCTCTCTGGATATTTGAGCTACCGCATCTTCTCTTTGTTTTTGAAGTTTTCCAAAATTTGCTGTGTACAGATCCATCTTATATGTTGTCTTTACTCCAGCATCTCCAATATCTACGTTAACATTCGTAACAAGGGGGCCACCCTGAGTCAGAACTTTGCCTAAGTGGGTTCCCTGCGGGGCGTCTGCTACAACAAATCCCCCCCGCTCTGAGAATAATAGTAGACTATTGGAGAATTGTGCTTTAAGGTAACCGGCTCCGTTCATCAGTCCGTATCCAGCATAGTCCCAAGGGGATAGAGTTTCTTCTTTCTCGAAATCAACCCTCCCCCCAATACCCGCATACTGAGCCGCTTGAATATCTACAAAAGAAGAAATCCAAGGGCCGTAACACCTATCTTTCGACATTAACGGTAAAGCTACTAAATCTGGGTAAACAGGCGACGGCATAGCCACATGCATTTGTGCGGGGTTGGCAAACGATTGCTTCTCAAGAGCCGCCTCATACGCCTTGAAGGAATTCACAATGCTATCCAGAGTAAAAGATGCACACAAGTTGTCTAGATGCTGAGGTGGTTTCCCCCTAACTGCGGGCAATTCAAACCCGCGAACACCCTTGACAGTATCCATCGTCATATAGTGCTTAATGAGTGGAGCCTGCATCATCTGGAATGGGCCATCCTTCATTCTAGAATCCCGAGTTGGAATTACTCTGCCCGGAAGTTCTATGAGCGCGTAGACAAAATCTGTATCCAAATTATCCCGACTGGTATCAATAATCTCTCCCTTTAATATGGGATTAAAATATCTGAGAAAATCTTCTTGTGGAACTTTCAATCCGTCATACCCGCCGCTTGGTCCCGGAACATAGTGGGCAACGTAATAAGCAAATGAATCAACCCACTTGCATTGTTTCTTATCCCATAACTTTTTTGGCTTCCTGTGTTGTCCGATATCTTGAACTTTTCTAGCCCACACCTTATCTTTAAGCAGAGGCTTGGTCGTAAAATGCTTCGTTTTCTTTTTTCCGTTTGCCGAGTTAACACCAATTATTTTTGGAGACATGTAAAACTTGTCGTCTAGTGTACACTTGACAAACGCTACGCTTTGTTTTAACCCACCCAATAATTGCTTAGTGTCAAAGCTATGCCATTCATCTTTTTGCATATTGTCTAACTCGTGAACAATGTCTGGAACAACAAATCCAGCCGCATTTATAGACTGCTGGGATACAGAGTCTGCATCGACACCATCGAGGCTAAGAAATTGTGAATTATCGAATCTTACATAAGCTGATACCCTGCCTTTATCGTCTGAAAAGTTTGTAAGATCTTGCGGGACTAGCCCGGCCTGAACCCCCAAGGGCCAGTGTGTGTTGCTCATTTTTTGAAGTTGCTTTGTCGTCATAAGGTTGGAATACAAATCAAACTCAAAGTACCCACCCTGCGGCTCTGGCTTATAATTAAACTCGTATTGGTCTGCGATTGGGTTATAATTTACCTTCAACGCACCGTATGTAAGATTTGGTCTTGAGGTATCAGACAGAAACGTCTTTATCCTGTTTCTATCCCCAGCTTCAGCTCTAGCTGCGTTAAGGTTGCTACCCCAATCACTAGTAGATGCATAACCCATGAGAGGAGAAATTGCCCTTGGAGCAAAGCCAAATGGACCCCATTCTATTTCACCGACAGCCTTTGTTTTTTCTTGAGTTCCCTGTGGCTTAAGGGTTGTGAACCTAGAATAAAAAGCATTGGTCTCCCTAGGCATTCTAACAAGAAATTTCTTACCCAAATTCTCAGTGGCTACATTTTTAACAAAATTATAAACCTTTAGAGAGTTCTCCATTGTTTTTTTGGCTATTCTCGGAAGGGCTTTGAGTATTTTTTCATTGGCAACGAGGTGGTCTTCAACCATTCCTACATGGTCCTCAAAAGGGTTTGGAAGAGCCATGAGGTTTCCTAGATATTCAAGTCTGGCAACAGCCGCATCCGTAAGGTCCGCTCCAGCTTCTGCCATGTCCATAAGAGCAGTCCACTCTGTGTTAAGGGCAATCTCCCATTTTTTTTGCCCCTCTGGAGCCTTTAACTTAGCCAGATTAGTCATTACCCTTGAGTGTTCAGCCTGAATAGCTACAAGTCCAGCTTCAGGTATACCCACTTTAGTGGCCCTTTTATAGTAAAGGGGGTATCCAAATGGGGGGCTACATGGGCTTGCCGGTAGATTGTCTGGACCCATATAGTTTCTATCTGATCTCCAAACACATCTAGGGACAGCCACCCCGTAGTTATTTGATAACATGAGTGGATCTGTTTGGAATCCAGCCGGTGGAACATTGTTTTCCAAAAGCATTCCTTCAACGATATCGTCCTCTTCCATTGACTCCATATAAACATCATTATATGTTAGCAAAAACTCTTTCCATCTATCATATGAGATCATGGCCGACCTAAGCTCAAGCTCTGTCGCTATATAATAGTTACCAACGCCATGGGCATTGAGGGCCGTTGCGTCAAGGAGTATTTGCTGGTACGCCCCCCAACCTCTGGGGATTGTTACGGCGTCTTTTCCTAGGAATCCGTAAAATGGAAGAACTTGCTGCCTAGTTGACTCCGACAAGTACCACTGGCTTCCCGTGAGACCTTCTAGTAAGTTATCAATTCCCCGCTTTTGTTTTCTAGCCTCTATAAAGTCTCTATCGGCATTGGTGGTGAAAAATTGCATATCAACCTCTTGAGCGCCGACTATGAATTTATCCGTTGTTATATTGGATAGTTCATACCCGACATCTTGATTGGTGATCTGGACACCACCCGTTGCCAACGTGTCTATATACCTTTTAATGGCTCCGTATTGAGGTTTGTCCCCCCTGTTTATCACGTCAACACGTATTACACCGGCTACCATATCACTGGTAGTACCGTTAGCTGCTTGTGCTTGATTCCAATCATAAAGCCACTGTGTTGCCGGATGGTTTAATACCGGGAACAGGTTAACGAACAGATCCATACTTAAAACGTCGCATAACTCCTGAACTAAGTCTAGCAGATTTATCTGATCAAAATCCAAGAAATACATCGGTGGTATTTTGTCCCACGGAATTCCCGTTAAATCAACCACGTAATTGAACCCCCTGAAGTTAATTCTACCGCCAAAACCTTTGGCTTTGTATTCTGGGAACATTTTTCCGTCGTAATCAAATAACGCCTTGAGACCCTGATAGATTCTGTAATACGGAATCCCCTTATCGCTTCTTCTAGAGTATCCTTTACCTGTTATTGGCCACGCTGGCGGTGGCATAGCTGGGGAGAATGCATAAGCAAACATATCATTGACATACATATCAGCATACTGATTCTTCAAAAGAACCCCATTTACGTCAAAGCCACCATACGTAGCAACACCCTGAGCTGACACGCTCTTTCTAAGGATACCGCTAGTCCCATAGGTTGAAGATAATGCGTTCAATAAGGCATCTGACGGATCATATTCTAAAAATCCATACAGGTTCAATAAATTCGCATTGTTAAAAGTAGTCCCCCCGTAGTTATTTAGAATTATCGTTGTGTTGGCTAGTATTTCTCTGGGGTCTTTAACGGTAACTTGATATGTGGGATTGCCTCCGGGTCCACGATTCTGGGTGTAAGTCTGAAGTATTCCACCAAAAGTGAGATGGTATTGCCCCCTACCATTCCAATTGGGGTCATACAAAGCCTGTTTGTTTACCCAAACGTTGTTTTGGTCTATGGTTGACCTAGCTATGTCCAAGAAATGTCCGTCTGGCCTAGTAAGAATTTTATTGGTAGTTACAACGTCTGTTCCGAGTGGGCTAGGTGTTATCGTTTTATAGCCATACACCTCATCGAATATTTTCCTCCAAGCGTCTTCAACCGTTGCGAGGTTTTTACCAAACTTAAAGAACACGGGAGAGCCAACCGGGGGTGGGGCAAATCTGTCATGCTTTCCGTTGTGGTATACGTCGTCCCCTAAACCTAAACCTAGTTCGTCAGATTTATTATATTCGTCAGCTACCAGCGATGTGGATAACGATGAGCTGCTATCCCCAAATCCGCCAGCAAGATTAAAGCTACGCACAGACGCCCCCAAAAAGGTTTGCTGAACAAACCCCTCATTGCCATCCGTCCACCCACCCGCAGAATGACTATGCGGAATTGCACCGCTAGCGGGCCAAGCTGGCCCATAAAAGCCAGAGGCTGGTTGTATGCTATGTCCGCTCAGTGCGTCTTCCATTCTTGTTTTACCTATATATTATATGGATTGAGGGTATGGGGCTTTGGCAGGGCTGCTGGGGTCGGTGACAATAAAGGTTCTCTTGACAATACATTCAACTTCTTTTTTGTTGTCGGGCCAATCGTCTGGATATTCATGATGCAGTGGGTAATGGCGGTTGGCGCCGTGCAGGCCGGCTCCGCCGTTGAGCCTACTTAACTTGTCACGGTATACGAAGTCAACATCATACTCCAACTGGGCATAGTGCTGTGGGACTACATTGAAAGTAAATGAGTGAGAGACCACTGTGTTCTTACCGGTTTGTTCCAAAAAGTGCCCTGCAACGCCACTGTAACAATAGCCGTCGCCGGTTTCAACAGTTCCAAACGGCCCCCTCACTATTTGGCCAGTGCCATGATCATCATAACCATATGTCTGGCCTCCTGCAACGATAGAGAATAACGACCCACCGATTGAAGTCTCAGGATTTGCCTGCCCTTTGTTTATCATCGACCTTGGGTAGTTATAGTAATCGGGGCCTTCATATATCTCATCGAGTACGAGTAGGCCCGCGAAATTCATTAAGTATCTACGAATCCTGACAATTCTAACCCTATTGAGATAAAGAGTTGATGACCCCTCAAAATCTCCCCATGGAAGATATTCGTTCCAAGCATCAATACTCACCTGACCCCCCATAGCTGGACTGACTTCTACAGCGTAACGACTTTCCGTGTATTTTTTAACCTGATCGCTGCTTTCAATCTCGTCTACCAAGTACCCCCGCTTCCCAAACAACTCCTCGTGCTCTAGAGTGGCGGTGCTGAATCGTTTCACGAGTCCACAAGCCCGCTCCCCAGCAACAACAGACGTAAACGGGCTTCCGCATTGGTGGGGGACGACTGACGCATTTATGGTATCGTCTATGTAACCCCCATCCCCTCTACCGGTGCCTTCTGTTATTGGTTCTTCATGTGTGATCTCTTCTCCCTCCTCAGTCTCAGATGGTTCAGGTATCCCTTTGAAATTTGTAGGCGGAATACTACTGGGATTGATCACGTACACCGGATCTCCACTAGCATCCACAGGTTGGTGTCCCGTTGGAGCATTGTCCCAAGCAAACGCTCCCGACATGACTACTTCTTTCCCCTTTTTTATCTGTGTAAATGCTAATTCTTGCGGGTACCCACTAGCATCCACCCGATTAAATATATTAAGGTCGAAACCGGCTCTATACTTAGAACTGTATATGTCAAAACGAGGCATTCGGGCATAATTTACAAACCCATTCGTGGCTGCGTAATTCATCTGTACATATCGAGGCGTGGGGTCAAGAGACACACCGATTGGGGCTGGCGACGGTGGTGGTGGTGGATAGTAGAATAAAAAGGGGTTGAAGACCGTAAAATCAGAAATACCCTTGTCTTTTACGGTGTCATGAGTCACGAGGCTACCATCGCCGGTTAGTTGCTCCCATGTGCCCTGATGGACAGTTTGCAAGAAACTAGCTCCGAAATGAGAAGCCCCCGTGGATGTTTTAATCCAGTTTCTTTCTAGTGAGTGTGGTGTTCTTAAACCCAGTGGAGCCGCAATGGAATTGTTTATACCAGTTGGGGGTTGTCCATCATCTGTTACTTTTTCTATAGTCCCGCTGTTGGCTGGGTAGGTTTTATAAACTCCCGACTCATTGAAAAATTGAACCGGGTCAACGCCAAGGCCTAATAAGCTGGCGGGGTCGCTGTCCGAGGCCGGGTGGGGGTGTACAGAGTTAATCCCCGATACATATTCTTTTTTCTGAGAAAAGTCTGCAAAATTAGCTTCACCAGAAGCAAGTATGCCAACACCGGAGCCTATGAAGCCCTCGGGGTCTCCCATCTTGTCCCAGTTAAAGTTTTGCGCACCACTATCAAGTGGCTTATATGAATTAGGATTAGGGTCAACCATTATTAACGATCCAGCTCGTAGGTCCAAGAAATATTAAAACTATATCTTCCTTCTTTTGGTGTCCAGCTTTCTTGCGGGGGTCCAATAAAGTATTTTCTAATCCCCGGCTCATATCTGGGACTCAGATCTTCTATGAGAGAATTTATCTGTGTTCTGACAGGCTCCACAAGGCTAGGTTTTTGCAGGAGTAAAGACTTCCTACCAGAACCGTAAGGTATCTCGGTATAGTCCATCAAAAGTTCTATCGAAAGGTCTCGCTTGTACTCGGTTCTTCCACCAATGTATTGAAGTACAGGACCAGTCTTTCTTCCTAAAACCTGCAACGTAGCAAACATATCTCCGGGGTAGGTATCATTGATAGATATTACCTCAGACAAAACTCCCGATATTATATTTACTGGCCTGTTATCAAACTCAAGAGCATAAGTGATTTCTCCATTTTGCTCATTCATACCCAGAGAGACGGATGTGGGCTGAGCGTTAAGCTGCACAGCAACAGAATTGTTAGCTCTCTTATATACGTTGGAGGTCATTCCAAACTTGCCGCTATTGGATATCTCGAAATACTTCCTCACTGCGTTTTCATAAGCTCCAGAACCAGCAAATGTGTTTCCAGAAGCTCCGAACAAGCCACCATATTCGATTCCACTTGGTGGTATGCTGGCAAGACCCATTATGTTACCATCTATGGACACCCTAACGAAAGGAGCGCTGAGGTCACTCGATATCGACATACTATAGTTTTCATGAGACTCTCCGCTAGATAATACCCAGTTCTCTGTAACGCTATAAGTACCGTCGTTGACACCTATAGTCTCAGTTCTTGTGTGGTTATAGCCCCTGTAAGCCTCAATGAGATTCAACGACCCGCTGCCAAGCTTATCTAGTATACCTATGTTAGGATACCCTTTTATACCGCTCTCGGCTGGATTGGTATCGTTAATACGCATCAGTCTATTTTGCACAAAGTCCCTAGCCTGCTCCCAAGCTTCCATCTTCCTAACTTCGGTATCGGCCTCATTGGGTGCATAGTGAGTCTTCCCCGTAGCATTCATATTCCTGCTTATTCTATATGTTCTTGGAACATACTCACCGCCCATGGTCTGGCCAACACCCTCGTCTACCTCAAGAGACCAGTTGTCTGAGAAGTCTTCTATGAATCCACCACTAGCCGCAACGTATATGTCCTTCACTCCACTTGCGTTCAAAAGGGCGTCGTTAGCCGCATCGTACCTTAGAGGGTTACCCTCCAGATCCATGCTTAAGTCTTTGTTTAGTAGGGTATCAGCTTCAAGGTTTATAGTATAGTCGCACCTGTCTACGTAAACTCCTTCACTAAAGTCTATGGAAACCACTCTAGGAAAACAAATGATAGATGGGGAATCGTTATGTACTGGACTAATTTCCAATCTCTGCCCGTCTTGAGCAAATAACGCCCTGAGAACTTTTTGCTTAAAGAATATGGAATCCAGTGAATAATTCCATGGAACCAACTGCTTCTGTGGGCCATAACTAAGAATGCCGCCAGTGGGTTTGTCTATGGCTGAATGACCTACAGTGCTATCGAAAGACTTGTACGGACCAACTAGGCTGGAAGGTGCGCTTCCGTCTGCGTAGTTAAATACGGTATTTGTGGTACTATACGATAGGGGGAACCCAAGGTCAGACAAAATCGTACCGGTTAGCGTAATATTATAAGTAGCACCAAATTGACCAGATTTGTTTTTTAGGTGCTGGGTGCTTATGGATACTAGGGGCGTGGGCCTAATGGCGCACTCCTGAGTGTCATCGTTGAGATATCTTACAGTAATAGGCATTATTTACCTCTTATCCTCAAATTTAACTGTGAGTTTGAACCACCTACGCCGCTACAGTGTAGGAATAGTCCAGAAGGAACCCCTAAAACTTGAATGGGGTCTCGTCCCGTATGTAAAAACATTCCTGAAGGCACGCCAGAGGCAAATCCCTGTACAGCGGGACTGTAAAGCCCCATACTATTATACACTTTAGAGGATGCTGGCCCCGCCGTAAACAGATTCATTGTAGAGCTGGCTACGGGGGCTTGACCCTCAGAATGAAGCCTAAAGGCCCCGTATACGGGGGTGCCATACATTTGAGGTCCACTTACCAAGTCTATATATGGCCTATGCTCTATAAATCCTTTAGTTACTGGGTCATAACCAGACCCTTCTATGAATATTTCTCCAAATTCATTGGATAACAATACACCAGTAGCCTGAGATAATACTGGACCACCCGTCTCATTTTGATCAACAAACAGTGTCAACTCTGGTGTTCCACTGAGACCAAACACTCTGGCGTGAAGCCAACTATCAGGACTCCCCAAAGCTGGCGGTTGCCCCCTCAGCATGGCATCATACGTATAAGCAGCACCAGCGTCTAATAGCATGACCTCTGAGTGTGCAGGATTACCACTAGCGGAAAACTTGTGATGCGGGGCACCAACAGCAATCGTGTAATCACCATCGGTTCTTCTAGCTCTATCTATATCGACTGCCTCTCCAAAATAATCATTCTCGGAGCCGGATACAGCAGTTGGTCCCGAGCCAACCCAATCCTTTTGCTTTCTAGCCTCATAACCCTGCTGCACAAGCTTCTCCGCAAAGACCCACTTCTTTAGTCGCTTGTCCCAATTAACAACTTTGTGTTCAAAGGTAAACACCGCTCCGTTGTTCAGTACTGAGACACCACTTGCGCTCATCGAGTTTCTCAACCCAGACTCTCCGAGGTTGTATACGTTGTGAAGGGGAATGTCGAACTGGAAGTCAAATGCTTTCCTGATAAAGGCACCGCTATATGGCACTCCATCTACAGTCCTGTCGTAGATATGTTCGTGATAACTTTCAAAGTCGTGTCCGGGAGCGCCAACAGCAGCAAAGTCAGCATCTATACTCACTGAGTATCCAAACCTGTCCGTGGTTGGCGTGTGGTTAGTAAGGTCTGAACCCTCATAGTTATTGTCACCGAGGTGGTATGCTTGCCTAGAGGTTGCTTGGTCTGTCAAGTCTTGTCCAACATTAATACTGTCTGGCCTAATCTTTTGCTTGTATTCCCAAGGTAGATATTCGCCAAGGAGACCGCTACCTTTACCCGTTCTCTCGAAGTAATATGCAGCCCCAGCCCCACCATATTGACCAAGAGTCAAACCTGATGGAGGTGCGTTTGTTGGGGTTCCAGATATGCTACTCCAACTGGTGGCCACGCCGGAATTAAACGCGGCGAATGGAGAGCCAACTACAAGCTTGCCATCGTGCAGGTCTATCGAATAGCCGAAGAGATCTCCGGGGTAGCCAGAAGGCCACCTGTCAAAGTCAAGATAATCTTTCCCCCCGTCCCTCATTACAGACGGCAATCCGCCGTGTCTCTTTGCGTCGGCGTGCATTACGCCTTCTTTGACTCCGCTAATCTTAGACGTGGTTCCAAACCACGTAGCAGCACCGCTATTGAATTTCTTTATCTCCGCTTTAATCTTTTTTCGCGTTGTTGGGTTTTTGGGTCTGCCAACAAAACGAGGATTATAAAGAGACTCTCTGTCCGTGAACTCTGACATTGGTATGCCAGACCTTGTTCCATTTGCGTCAAAATTAGAAGCAAGTCCCACTAGACCGCTTGCATTGTGGTATTTCTGCGGGCTTCCTCTTTCTGGCGACATCAGCTTAACCGTGTGCTCAAACTGTCGCCCACCATCCTTATTCTGAAGAGGCTCTCTTCCATCAACAGCCAAAGACCCGTCTAGTTGATCCCCGAAGGGGCCACCAGACAACGCATCAACAGTCCAATTTCCATACGGATACAAGCTTCGTATAAAGGAGTACACGTTAGCGTCGATTATTCCGTCTGCACCGGCTATGCAGTTTCCTTGCAGTAGTGAAGAATCGCTGATGAGCGTTATCTTAGATCTTTGGTGACCGGCGGAGAAAGAAGAGAAGCCTTCTGTTTCTTGAGCAATAACCACTGGGCCATCATCAATTAATTGGTCGCTGCACACTGTTACTTGGCCAGTTTCTGGGTCTGTATACGTGAGGCACGTTGGGCAGCAGTGTTTAGTGTTGTCCGTCATTATGGGGCGGAACGTCTCTGGTATAACAATCCTCTGCGGTGGGATTGCGTCTTGAGTCTTTTGCCACTCGTAGCCTGCTAATTCTTTTACCTTCCTTGTTTCTATGGAGATTTTTTCATCAATGGGAAGAAGGCAACCAGAGATAGCAAGGATTCTTACCGTCTTTGGGGCGTATTCAAAGGATTCATTTAGGAATAAATCGTTTCCATCCACAAAAATTTCAAGAGATGTCTGACCAGAAGGAATCTGGAATTCATACTGCTTGCTATGAACGATATCTCCGTACTGAGTTGACTCAAGCGGCTGCTTAAGGGTAATTGGCCCCGGATCAACAACAAATCTCTCGTCTGTGTCAGCATCGTAATCGTGGACTGGATTATTAGGCGGATCAAACCTAGCATCCGAATCAGCAAATGCATTTAACCCAGCAGCCGTATATCCATATGGTCTGACGGGTCCGGGTTCGGTTTGCACTTGCTTAACCATTACGTCAACCTTGTGCATCTCCGTAGGCATCTCAGAAACATAGTCCATAAATAGCCTATATCCAGACCCCGGAATTACTGGAAATTCAACCATGGTTATGCCAGTTTTTATTTGCCAAGTATCCGCCAAGGCCTTTAATCTATTATCTAAAATATCCGCCGTAAATCGAACAATATTAGTGACATTACTTCCCGGCTTGATGGCTATAAAGTGCGGTACATGTGGGGCGATGTCCCTGTCAAAAGTAAGCGTTTTGACTTCGTGCTTTTCTTCGCACCCCTTAAATGCTTTGTGCTCCCTGTTTTCTATTCTATTTCCGAGACCAGTATTGGGGAGGTCGCTTAGGCTGTCGGCATATTTTTCTTTACCGTTAAGGAACCAAGGTCTAGAAGTAATGCCCAGTTTGCTACAGGTTAAATCTACGCCTCTGGCTACAGCCTGTGATGGATAGCGATATTGACTGAATGATGCATTTGGAGCAAATATATTATCTATTGTGTTGAACTCTTTACTTTCCGGGTCCGTACCCATTGTTATAAAGAGCTTTTTACCACCAAGACCTAGCCAGTCCTTGATATTTTGAGCCTCTGCGTCTGTGGGAACACCGCTACTGTTAGCTATCCAGCACACATCGTAAGTGCTCGACAGCGGACCCTCTACATTTTCTGTTACGTAGTGTCCCATCATTGGGAATAGATTACCAAGAAGTGACTCCGGGTCTCCAGAAGCAAAGGCCTGTCTGCCCGTCCAGCCACCAAGCTGGGCTATTCTGACAGTATCACATGTGTCAGAGCTTACTAAGTTTTCATAGAATGAAATATTGTAGTCATAGCCAGCAGTAAGCTGCCTCTCCCGCTCTGGCTTTGTGGTAGCTAGCATAAACACGCTGGAAATCTTAGAGCTATCGTTGGGGTTGGTATATTTTTCCTCCAAACCCCAAGTTGGCGATCCTACCTTGTAAGTTTCCAATACCGGATCTTGAGCTGTTGCTGTGCCTTTCCCCTGAAGAACGGAGTCCCGGCCATTGAAATCATCTGGATCAAAAAATACACCTTCGCTAGTGCTATTTCCTATGTTGTAAGATACTCCGTTATTGATATTATCATCTTCCGACCAGACAAAGGCAACGTCGTCAATTGCATTCTCTGCATACTCCCAATAAGTTGAATTTCTATATATTGTGGTCATATTGTAGATAGGGAATTCACCAGATCTAGCAGGTTGAGCGGGAGTATAATAAACAGATCCGGGAAGATATTCAGCGGCAACCATCACTGGAACGGGATCTTCTCCCGGTTTCTGTATCTGTCTATTTTTGGCTATTGCATCTACATTATTGCAGGGTGGGAGAGTGGCAGTTCCATATTGGAACGGCCAGTTCATCTGATATCTCACCTCGCCTCTGGGGCCTGTACACGTTTCCGTCCATTCGGCTCTTAAGTCACCACCGTCAACTAAAGGCATCTGGCATTTTCTGTTATCCTTGTTGCATGGAGATGTCATTTCTGAAAATGCGGGTTGACTTATCCTAATATCTGCAACCCCATAGGCCTTGATTGATGGGGTTTTTATTGTGTGGCTGGTTCCACCCCGTGGAGCAAAGGATCTGATGGTGTTCACCCTGTCTGGACACCCTGACGACAGCGCCTCATATTCATTTCTAGCAGGGTGCAATCTCATTTTAGACCCCACCCCTGATAGAATCTTATTGATAATATCATTAGACTCTTTATACATCCCGTTGGATTCCCAAACAGGATCATCACCTACAAGCACAAGGTTTCTATCACCGAGAGCTAGCCAGTCTTTTATGTTTTCAATAATTTCATCACTGGCAGCATCTACCTCTGGCGTGATAATCAATGCAAGACCAGCATCCTTTGGTATCTCTAGATCAGAGAACTGAGTCCTTTTGAACTTACTATTGTCAAACACCTCAACGCCATTAGCGTCTACAGTCACTTCAGAGAACGCCTTTTTGACGTAATCGTACTCTTCTGGTTTATCCAGATTTCTGAGATGACCCTTGTTCCCAAACTTATAAAACTCTACGATCTGGTCATGCGGATGGTATTGCCTAGCCTCAAATACTCTTACCGCCCCAGCGTTAACATAAGAAGCAAATGTTCCCATGTCGCCCAATGTGCCGTTTAGGTTATTTTCATTGTTAGGATCATAGTAATTTGAGTTCTTATAGTACACATTACTGTCTTCCCACTCGTTCATACTGTCGGTAGGTGCCCCAAATGCAACTATGGTTCCACTCTCGTTTACGGCAGTGCTATATCCTAATCTTGACGTTGGGCAGAATTCATTAGGTATAAATTGCCAAGTGCCTATCATACCAATGTCGCCATAGCCATACTTATACACCTTAGTGTACTCACTGATATTATTAGACCTTCTAATATCCCACCGCCCACTAGCGCTCAGCTCGGCGTACACCATTTTAGATGCTTCCAGACTTCCATAATTGTCTTGGTATGTGTTAAACCTAACAATTGCGTCTGAATAATAAGTACTTGGAAACTCTGAACTCTTGCTGTCTAACCAAGGCTTGACGGCGTTGTAGACCTGCTTTTTCTTGGATGGGTCGTATTCGTATATCTGACACGCCTCATCAATATAAGGAGACCCAATAGCAATAATCTCACTGTTATCGCTAATTGATACTGAGTGGCCAAACCTTGCTGGTATTCTATATCTACTTGCCGATGGAGAGCCTATTTCTTGTATCAGGCTCCAGACACCACTCTCTTTTTCAAATACATAAACCTTCCCGCCACTTGACGGTGGAACATTAAACTCTGTAGCGTCTGGATTGGCAAACTCAAGACCCAGACCTGAAGTTACAAACCTCATGGCGTCTTCATCTATTAGCCTTCCAGTGTCTAGAACACTATCTACAATTGTCTCAGACATTCCTAGCCAGTCTTCAGCAGCCCCATTGGAAGGGATGAACTCGTGCATATGGCCACTGTCCTGAACTCCGTAGAAATCCTTGACTCCGCTCAGGAAGCTGTAATCTCTGTAGTATGACACAAACTGGTCTACGGCTGGCTCAAGAGCAGATCTACCAAGAGATCTACTGTCATCAACATAGAATCCGAACACCGGAGGTATGTTGTTGTGGATCTTCGATTCATCATACGGAAATGCTTCGTGGAATACGTGTTTTATGCCGCTGAGTATCTGAGCTGTGTTTTCTTCCGTGGGTATGCCTTCATTTCTGGAAATCTTATGCTGGTAGATAAAGTCTGCCACATCAACTTCTCGCTCATCTGAACCCGTAAAGATTCCCGTGGGCTGACATATTACAACCTTGAGATTGAGGTCTACAGCGGGGTCGGCGTAATATCTATACAAGAAATTCCACCGGTCAATCAGGCTTTTAAGGGCGTCACCCTTATCCGGCGTGTATGTGAATTCATCACAAAAGACCATCACCCCAACATTAACACCCGAAGTGGTTATTTCGTCAAAGCTCCTTTGCCACCTAGCTCCGGGACCACCAGCGACAATGACCCTCCTGTCTTCTTCATATAGAGATGGGGTGCCGGTGGATACAACTGTAGCATCTACAGAGTGTCCTATTTCTCTACCCTCTTGCCCTATTTGCCACTCGTGGTTCGGTATTGTGGGCATTCCGGGGAAGGTTATCGTTCCTGCTTTCTTGTCGTAGAAATCCCCAACAAAGCCAGAGGGAAGGGTTAGTTTCTCTTCTAGATCCCAGAAAAGCTTATGCCCACTAGCTGGCCAATCTGGACCAACAGGCTCCGGCTTTCTCTTGTAAACAAACAAGGCTCCAGCCTTCTCTAGCCCAACGCCATTTTCATCAATAACTGTGTGGTAAGGAGCACCAACAGCCATTAAGTCCTTGGAAACGGAAACAGACTTTCCATACAAGTCATTCTGGTTTCTTCCAGAGTCTACATACGGGTAATCGCCAACAATTTTGTATCCTGAGAAGTTGATTTCATCATTTGTTCCATACTCCCATTCTTCCCACTCTCTAGGTAAGTCTATGCTCTTGGTTGCCCCAGTACTACCTCTTAGGGTTAGCTTGTATGGTCTAGATGGACATAATCCGCCATACTTCCTAATGCCATAGAAATGGCCACTGTAAGGAACGGGTGTTTTGAATCCGCTAACCTCAAGGTTGGTATACGTAGCTAATGCTCTGAAAATTCCACCCTCTACGCATGTTTCTGGACGCCAGAGAGTGTCATGTGTGTATATTTCTTTTTCATTGCACTTCGCGTTACCCGTGGTTCCGCAAGATCCGTAACATATTAAATCGACACCACGAATTTCATCATCAGCATCTAAGAATGCATATTTATTGTCGTCAACTTCTATGGGTTGTCCATAATTAGTATTGGACCAGTTGACAACTGGAGCGCATAAGCTTGGCGTACCGTCTATACCGCCTATAAGTTGGCTTGGGTAATTTGATGTGTGAAGGTCTAAGCTTGAGTTTACCTGTATTTGTCTAAACTCTTCCCCATACAGTATCAAGTTCATGTTAGAGCTTGGCGTGTAGGGGGACTTAATATGCAGGTTGAAGTAGTTACTCCTAAAGGGACTACTTGCTTTAGCGCTAGCCAGAGTTGCTAAACCTAACCCAGAAGCTAAAGTGAATCTACTGGTAGTTGTGTCACCATTGTAGACGGATAGGTTCATGTATCCGAAACCGCCATCGTTAACTGAGGCGTGGGTGTTAAGATTCAGAATACCACCACTTGGAACGTTACTTTCTTGCGTATTCTTGACAAAAAGATTAACTTGCTCAAAACTTCTGTATTGACCACTGGTGTAAAGGAACATACCAGAAGGGTTCCAGCTAGAGTCTACCGCTCCGACGCTAATGCTGTGTAGGTTCATCGTGCTGAGTTTTGGCAATGACCCGGATGTTAAAAGGGTCATGCCCGAAGCGGCAGAAGACCAAGCCAAACCAGATGACAGTAAGACAAGCCCTGAAGACAGGGATGTAATGGGGGCGTGCATGTGAAGATTGAGGTCTTCAAACGCCGACTTGTCGCCCTTGGTAGAAAGATTAATTCCACTGGCGAGTGATGTCGCACCAACAAAAGCGTCTTCTAGTCTGACGTGTGCGCTATGAATATTTACCTGAGACTCAAAGGGTGATCCTGAAGGATACGCAATATCATACTGCAAGAACATGTCATCAATATCTTTAGAGAAGTACTTGTGATTCATCTCTGTTAGATATTGTTCTTTATCAAAGATAGCCCACTGCTCAGAGGTGTCCGTGAGACTGTTAAAGTCAAAAGTGCTATCCAGCCTTCTCCAGCAACCAGACGGTTCAAGGTAATGTATGGAGCGGTTGATTAATCCCCAATTGGTCTTCGTAAACGTCTGTGGGTCTTTGTTCCTTGTGTAAAGACTAACTATTAACTTGGGGCCAACATTTCCATCATCCCAAGTTATATCGTTGTATGTATCATGCTCTATGACAGACTCTACAACAAATGCTCTTTCAGCAAAATCATAACCACGAGGAAGGTCTTTTGTTATTCTAGGCGTATTGGAGTAGAACTTGCCGGAAGCGTCAGTAAGATTGAATCTCAGGAAGTCATTCTCTATTTGCGTATGATAGGCAAGGCCAGACCCAACCGTAGATGGTAGTTGTATATTAGCCCTGTCTAGATATCCAGAACCGTCATGATTAATATTGAAACTAATCAGATCTCTACCAACACGTCTCGTAAACCGATCAAAGTCTGGACTGAATTCACAGAACTTGAAAGCTCCAAGATCCCAGTCTAGAGTGTCTTCATTGATGTAATCCCAAAGCTTGAAGCTGTCGTTTTGGTATGGCTCGCCGGAAGCCCAGAATTTAGCTCGATGACCCTCCAAGAAGCTTTGTGCTGTGACCTGCTTGTACGTGAGGTCTGGATTTGACTGGACAATGTTAGTGCCAGAGGTCTGTGATGTTTCTGGATTTGTGTCATAAGTAGATATTCCAAACTCACTGACAAACATATTCATGCCAACGCCAGACCCGGTAGAGTTACCCAGAATCAGATTGCTGGTTCCGTCTTTTTTATAGAACGGAGATGAACTGGCTCTAAGGGTGGTGAAAACTCCCGAGTGAAGTTCATTGTCTGTATATAGCTTGAGGCCACTAGAGAGGTGGTCGTTGTATGTCAGTATCACTGATAGAGGATATTGATACCCGCTGTAGGGTAGAGTATCCTTGACAGTAATAATATTGTCATCTATATCTTTGGCGTAACCGCATAAGTATCCCTGATCGTAACCAAGGGCAAATTCAAGCTCTTTGCCAGAATCCCACTTGGAGAATATGACACCTGAATTGAAAAGGTTGTAGCTTCCGTCCCAACCGCTAATATTTACATCTGGACTAAACCTTGTGTAGATAGAAAATCCACTTACTGTATCTATATTGCCAAAGTTAATAAATGAGTTTTCGCCGGAGATCCTTACAACGTTATTAAACGCATCGGATATCTGACCATACAGCTCATGATCCTGAAGGTTGCTTAACCCACCGTCATCCTCTTTTTCTAAAGATGTCCAGTCTGTCGTCTGGTAATCGGTTGTATAAGGCGATTTGTCTGAGAATAGAGTTCCGCTAGTAAATCTCCAGCCAAGATTTTTAAACCAATAATCACTATAGGAGCTTGTTAGTATACCGCCGATGCCGCCCAGAGTATTGCCAAGAACTCTTGAGTTGACTGCCGTGCCGTCTATATTGTCAAAATCGTAGAAGCCTGAAATGAAGGGGGATTCCACAAGGGGGTTTTCAAACCCAAAACCGAAAACGTCTGGATCAAATGGTCCACTAACAATACCGTCCATACCACGCCACCTTCTGGAGTAGTTGGATTTAATAGTAATTGGGGTTTTGTATGCGTGTGGTATATTTTCAATTTTTGATAGTGGGGAAAAGTCTGGACCTGTGTTTAGCATAGAATCCAGAGTCTGTCTTTCCGAGGGGTATATTTTACCCTCAGATCTATCCTTGTGTAGTCGCCCAATTTTTTCATCACCAATCGTATATAGAGCCATTGCGTTGGTGGGGGCGTAGGAAATGCACAACTGCACGGTTGATATGGTGGCCCCACTTGGAAGGGGGTATATATCTAGGTAGAGATTTTCCCAGTAGGAGCTGATATTGTAGTCTCTTGACTTACCTAGAGCTACGGTGTCGGGATAAACAGTAAGAGGAATGGTGTACCATTCAAATGAAGTCCCGCTAACAACTGGAGACGAAAGCTTGTAGTGGTCGCCACCTGAATTGTTTGTCAGGTTGGTCTCAAAGTATTGTTGTTGATCGGATATGGCCTCACCGTCAATACCAAGCTCATCCGTGGAATTAAAACCGGAACTAGTGGGTATAGTACCATCCCCTGTTGTGTTCTGTAAAAAGCCACCAACGGCAGGGGTGATGTTTAGAAGTTTATCGTCACTGTATCCAACTACATCTATAGCGTAGTCCCTACTTCCTGAGTCTTTCCTAGCTTTTACCTTCAGGTAAACACTATCAACAACAAAGAAGTGGTCGTATGGCTCCACTCTGTCTACGAAAGCTGTGTCAAAAGAACCAACCCTTGGAACACCAATACTAAACGCCCCATTTCTCATTGCGAAGACGGCATTTGGTTTTGTGTGGCCAAATTTTAGTTTTAGCTTTCCAGAGTCGGCAACTGGAGAGGTGGAGTCCATACTGATATACGACCAGTTATAATCGTTACCTAAAGCTCCGGTAAGAGCCTTGGACCCACTAGCGGTTGTATTGTAGTGTGTATTACCAAGGGGGTCTGGAGACGAAGACCAGATACTACTAGCGGCTGGGTATATACCATTTTCAAACCCGTATGTCATAACCTCAGCAGGGAGTATGCATCTTTCCAGTCTGACTCCCGTAGGCTGAACCTCAGCGTAGAAGTTTAAGTATCTATCCTTGAATACATTAATCGCCCCGCTATTACATATCTCAATAGCAGATATTCTCAGGCTATTGGTGGGGTTCAATGAGAAATTTTGAATCTGCGTTGACAGTGGGGCACCGTCTATGGCTAGATAGTCATCATTATCAGCGGTTGACACATCTAAAACGCAAGTGTCTTCATAGCCCGTGTCAAAACCCTGATTAAATGGATCATCCAAGCATTGGATGTTGAAGTCCATTGTTAGTGTGTACCCAGACCCCTCTTCCATAAAGGGGTAATTAACATCCCACGTCTTGAGCAGCAAGTTGTTAGTTGTAGGGCTAGTACCATAAGTGGCAAAGTTTTTATACGTATTGTCATTGAAATCGGCATCGCCACGAAGGGTAATATCCCCATACTTTATAATTAGATTCCCTGATGGGTCTTCTAGCTTGATATTATGTATTTTATACTGTGGCGGTATGTCTGAAGCATAGTTGGCTCTCGGTGCGGCTGCTCTAATAAACAGCCTGCTACTCTTGGCGGTAACAGACGGGTTTGTCACCTCAAATTTGTACCTAAAGTCTCCTTCGGTATATATTGCAGAAGGCTGGATGTAGGTGGTTCTGTCATCAGTAGTTCTAGTGCTTTGTTCCCCGTGTACGTGGTAAGTTCCAGTGAAAACACCCTCGTCAACACTCTGATATAGATTGCCAGATGTGAGATCTTTATTAACAAAATAACTACCGTTATGCGATGTTACGATGTCTTTTATAGGATACAGCTTCTGGTTGCACCCATAGTCATTAAAGCTTCCTGCAAACTTGTCCGTATAGGAAACTTGGGTGTTACCCTCCGCCTTGAGGTGATTAGGGATGGCGACGAGAAGAGAAAGTCCGGGTGTAAGCTCGCCCACGCCAGTTAATTCTTGACGAGGGCGGAGATCAGATGTGTTTCTACCCTTTAGTGTGGCTACACCTTCTATGGCGGAGGATACATTCCTCTCCCTACGCGCATTGGCTGTTATTTCACCAACAGCGGTAGGCTTTGAGTACAAACACGCAGCAGCGGAAAGCTTGGCACGCATAATGCCGCCAGATGCTTTCGTCTTAGCGCTTTTATATTTTATACACAGGCAGTCCAGAGACATCCTATATTCCTCTTATTATAGTACCGTTTGGGGCATGCTGGCGTTTCCACTGTCGTCAAACTTAAGCCCCTTAATTCCTTCTCCAACCTCTGTGAGCAGTTCTTTTCTTAGGTCTTCCTTAAGTGCCGACAAGAAGCTGGTGCCATTAAGATTTACATTAACATTCGTCGTATCTAGCTTGATTTGAATTTTCATGTTTGCTAGGTTTTCAATATTTCTAGACAGGTCTGAATTAAACTTGTCAAACGCTGTGCGGAACTCCCCAATATTAGATATACTAGCAGCAGTGACCTCTCCACCACCAGCATAATAGCCAACGCTTCCACCAGATGAATATCCACCAGAAGAAGATCCGCTATTCATAGCCCGAAGCATTTGAAGATTATTACCTCTTTTTACCGCAGACCTTCTTACCACAAATTCACCCGGAGTCAGCATCGCCGGGACGGTATCCGTTCCTCTAGGAACAAATACTCCATTGCTGGCGTATATGAGTCCACCCATGGCGTTTCGCTGTGCCTGCGCTGGGGTGAGACCAGCATCAGCCAACTCGTCAAGATCTACGTTGAGCTGAGTTACCTTTAGCGTGGCTTGGCCAATGCTCATGTTGGCTGTGGTTACCTGCATTCCAGCCATAGCTGACCCAAGATCACCAGTCTCACCAAGCATGCCCCCCAAGTCCCTTATCCTAGATTTTTTAGCCTCTTCCTCTGCCGTGGTTCCAGCCATCAACTGAGCCATTCGTGGATCTTGTATACCTCTGGCTCTAAGACCCGCACCAGCGGCCTGTTCACCTAGACCACCCGGCCCACCAATTTGTACCCCGTAAAGACTCTGAACTCCTTCTTTTTGCTGCCTTGATATGTCCTTATAGGCATCGCCCAGAGCTTCTGGTCCAAACATATTCATTAGACCTTGATTGCCTGTTGCTATGGCGGCTGTAGCCCCAACGGCAGCTTGGTCCTTCATAAACTTTTCTATATCGCCAGCAAGCAATGATTCTAAAGAGTCCTTTTCCAACTTATTCTTACTTTCTAGAATCTTAAGTTCCTGCTCTTCAAGCTTAATAAGCTCTCTAATTGTTTTGATCTGGTCCTGCTGTGCCTTCTGCAAGTTCTTCTGAGCCGCATCGTCTTCGACCCCCTGCCTTTGCGACATGCCGCCTTCAACACGTCTGTTTTGCTCCAGAGCAGAAAAGCCCCCGCCTATTTCCATGTTTCTTCTTCTTAGCTCGGCTATACTTCCGGTTCGCATCCCCGTCAACCCCGGAGCGCCCACGTTGGATTTTTCTAGGAGTGCATCCCTCCTCATGGCTGGTGTCACCTGCGGGCCACCATATTTTGCTGATATCTCCTGACCCTCTAACCTGAGATCAATAGCCTGTTGCTGGGCTGCAATGAACTTTCTTTCAGAGTCAATCCTCTTCTTGGTCCACATCATCAGTTCTTTTTCGATGGTGACCTTCTGCTTGATAATGTTTGCCGCAGCTTCGAGAGTCTCTTTGGTGGCTTCCTCAACATATTTAGTTAGGACGCTCATGTCCCCAGCAGCTATCGCCTCTATATCTTTTGCATCAAGGTCAATATTATCAAATATAGCAGCGAATCTTTTCCCTAGCTCATTCTTTGTACCGTCTAAATTAAGTCCACCTATGGCCTCAACGAGTCTGTCAGATATTCTATCCTTGACACTGGATGGGTCCATCCCCGGCCCCATGCCCTTTGTGGCGTCTGCCATTATGTCTTTTTTAACATCCTCAAACGCCTGCTTGTACCCTCGTTGGACAGCAGCAATCGCTCCCATGTTCTCTGTAAACTTATCCACCTGATCCTTAGTTGCCCCAAAAGCCTTCATGGTGTCGCTAACATCCTTCATGGCCGTATCTACCTGAGCTTCGGTTAGGGCAGCACCAACATCAGTAGCAGCAGCCTCCAGTAATGACATGGACTGCTCAGCGGGAATAGCACCAACCTGCATATTCTTACCAAAGCTTGTGATCCCCAAAGCAGCGGCTCCAGCCGTGGCGGTAACGTCTCGCAAACCAAGATTCATTGCGGCAAAAGCTTTCTTAAACCTTTCCATCTCTTTGGTTATGTTTCCCATCTCTCTTATGAAATCGCCTTGACCCTTTTTGATGATATGGGCAGCGGTTCCGGGGATTCTTTGTTGCAGCTCGTCAAGAACTTGATCCCAGCTTTGGCCCGTGGCAGCAGCTTGTCTCATCATCATGGTGATAAAGGGCTTGTTTGATTTTACTAGTTCATCGCCCTGCTTGTCTAGTTCTGCCCGTTTTGCTTTCTCTTCCTCTCCGAGTCTTGTATTTTTCTCTTCGGAACTCTCCCCCCACCCAAGGGATAGATTCGCCCAAACATCCCTACCGTAAGCCCCGGCTCCGGTGCTATAGTTATCCATGTTAGCCGATTCAAACTCTTGAACGCCCTTGCGTCTACCGAGGAAAGCTTGCTCAGCCGCTTGGATTGAACCCCCCTGCATCGCCTCAGCAAGGGTCATATTGCCATCCCTAACAGCCTGCAAAGACTCGGCGGCTTCCTTGCTGGCAGCGGCCAACTGTTTAGTCATCGCTGCTGCCTGAGCTTCTACCTTGGCTCTGGCCTGAATGGTGTCCCAAGTGTCACCACCAAACCAGCTCATCATAGTGACCAGCATTTTGTCCATACCGGGGATGAGATCGTTAAGAATCTTAACGGTCAGGCCAGCAACTGCACCAACAGCAGCTCCAATAGCAGCCCCAAAAGGACCGCCAAAAGCAAAGCCAATAGCAGCCCCACCAGCAACCATTGCCACACCTAGCTTATCTGCCGCTTTGCTACCAGCTTGTAGGCCAGATATTCTCTGAGCTTCAGCAACATTGCCCTCTTCTACTGCTTTCTTTCTTTTTTCGGCATAATTGTTTAGGTCGTCAATAACTCCGGCGAATAACTTAAACCCAAGGGTAGCAACAGCAACCGGAGCGGCTATGGCTGCAAGTGCTCCAGCAACGGGGGCGGCAGCGGATGTTATGCCGCCAAGTGCAGCTTGGAGTCCTCCACCGGCCATTCTCATTCCTCCGCCCATCATACTTTTGGCTCCGCCCATGAGGCCTTTGCCTCCGACCTTGAATCCGCCCATGCCCTTACTAAACGTCATACCCCCCGATCTTGACCAGTTTGACCCCATACCTCTAAGTCCAGTACCTTTGACGTACTGCGGCCCGCCCCTACCAAATGCTCCTGCACCAGTACTCATCATCCTACCCTTGCTACCGCCAACCATTCCACCTAGGCTTCTACCTCCGAGGGTTTTACCACTCATGAGGTTCATGATACTCGCCTTGTTTAAAGAAATACCAAAAGCTTCAAGAGCCATCATGACCATCATAAGCTGCATAGCCAAATTGGTAAAGCGATTCGTAATTTTACCCATTGTGGTGTCAGCGTCAACCATAGAGCCAGCCATAGACACCATGCTCATCATCATCATGCCCTTCATCATACCGGCACCGCCCATGTCGGCTTGGGCTTTCTTGTTTGATGCCGCCGCAGCCGCGAGATCCGCTTTGGTGTTCATATTTTCAGCCGCAGTGTTGCTGCTGGTTGCAGCGGTATTCGCTGCTTGTGTGGCCGTGTTTTTTACGAGACCAAGACCACTACCCTTAAGGGATGTAGTTAATGCTTGCTGATTGGTGGCTCCCCCTGCGAGAGCGGTGTTAAATTTGCCTAAGACTTGAATTATCTGATTAAAGCTCATCCCCGCCTTACTGAGCGAGTCAGCGAGTATCTGTGTTTTACCAGTGATAGCAGCATCACTTGTTCCTCCAGATAACGACCCAAAGCTAACTCCAGCCCTTCCCAACGCTCCTCCATAAGCATTACGCCCTGCGTTAACCTTACCACCGGCAGCGTAACGGTTCATATTGGATAGATTGGCGTACCCGATGGATTGTGCAGACTTTCTGTTAACAACAAATTCTCCGGGTGTTAGTAGTGCCGGTACAGTGTCGGTTCCAACTTGCCCACCCTTGTTGTACATCATAACGCCTGCCAGACCCTCTGCTAAATTTCCAGAAAGAAGGTCGTTGATAACCTTCTTGGTCATCCCTCGTGTACCATCAAGCTTGGCAGCGTCTCTCTTGGCTTCTGCTTTTTGTATTCCCGCAACGTTTGCTCCAAAAAGTGCTCCTAACTTTTCTTTGCTACCCATAATACTTCGTCTTGGGAAGTCAAAAAAGGCACCCTCGCCAGCAGCAACAGCTCCGGTCAGAGCGGTTATCATTCCCTCAAACAGATAGCCCTCGATAGAAGAAGTCAGCTTCACATCACTAGTGGCGTTGGAAATAGCCCCTTGCAGGAGACCCTCGTTGGAGTCAAGGGCCGGTGGAATATCAAGCAATTTTTGAGATGTCACTGTTTCTACTATCTTAGTTAATCCGCTTGAGATCGCATTCTTTACACCGCCACGAATAGCTTGGTTGTACGCAGCCGACTGCATGAGTTTGTTTTTGGATGCTCCATCTTTCCCCGGATAAAAGGTGGGGTATGCGCCCCCCAAAAAGGTTGCCTTAAATCCATCTGGAGGAATTTGACCTCCTGTTGCCTGTGCTGCGTATTTTTTAGCCAGAACGTTGCTGGGTGGTATTACAAATGCATCTTTAGTAGCTTTTTTTGTACCGTCTGTACCCTGAGCTGGCTGTTGCACAAACGCCCCTATGCCGGTTCCGGGTGGAGATAGCTTAAAGGTGGGTTGTTTAATCGGCTTCTTGCCTGCTTTTGCATTTTGGTTATACGCTCCACGCCCTACCCTAACCTTACCACCGGCGGCGTAGCGATTCATACCAGCTAGGTTTTCGGCACCAATGGCCCCCACGCTACTCTTACGGATGACAAACTCTCCGGGGGTGAGAAGTGCGGGTACGGTATCTGTGTTGCCAGATCCGGGGACTAGGCCACCCCTATTAAACCTCATGCTGCCACCCTTCATACCACCCATCATTCCGCCCATAAACCCGCCGAAACCTTTGGCGACCTTAAAGGCCATCAGGCCAGCAAGAAGGGGAAGGAGTGGCTTAATAGCATCAGCCATCTTAATCAGAGCAGATGCCATATTGAGTGCAGCACTAGCCATAAGCTGGAAGGACTCACTCCCGACAATTCCACGCATCAACTCCATGAATTCTTCTTTCACTTTGGTGATACGTACAGCGAGAGCCTGCTGTGCGGTGGCGGCATCTTTGGCTAGAGACGAGCTTCCCTCTTGGGCTACATTCAACGCCTTTTGAGCGGTGGAAAACTCGTTAAGCAACGGGAGAACTTTACCGATTTGTCGGAATCCACCAAGCTGTTCAGCTATCTTGATAAACGTTAGGTCTCCTTGCTCTAATCCAGATAGAGCGTTGCTCAACCTACGAACAGCTTCATACGGACCAACGAACTTACCTTCCAAGTCTGTCAACTGAACCCCATACTCTTTTAGGAACTCAATTGTCTTTGGTCGCTGAATTCTGGTGAAAATAGTTCTCAAACCGGTAGCGATAGACTCGGCAGATTCACGAGTCGTTGCTCTAACGGATGTAAAGACGGCGATCAGTTCGTTTAGATCACCACCAGCGGCCTTAAAGACACCACCGGTACGTCTAATAACAGATATTAAGTCACCGGCTTCAACAGCAAATTTACCGGCAACGGCGTTGATAGCACCAAGCTGTGCTTCCAACGCTCCAGCCCCCTGCTTGAACTGATTCAGTACAGCAACAGCACCTTCAGCGGTCTGTGTAATATCGTCGAAGGTGGCGGCAAGAGAAGACTTTGCTAAAGCTGAGAGTGCAACTTCAGTGTCTGAGGCGGAAAGACCCGCCTGAGTTAAGATTCTACTGACGCCAATTAATGACTTTGAGCTGACCCCCAAAGCAGTAGAAAGGTTACTGATTGTACCAGTCAAACCTTTCAGTTCCTGCATGGTTTTCCCAGAAACCTGCGAGATCTTGATTAGCTCACGCTCAAATGCAACTGCTTCAGATACAGCATCACCAAGGCCACGAGTTAAAAGGCCTATGGCCCTCGTAGCTATAGAAAACGCCGCAAAACGCTTAATGGACCCCGCGAAAGCTGCTCCCATCTTACCGGCTGATGAGGTCACCTGTTTAGTGGCCGCATTTACCTTATTAAGCTGGGTTGCAGCTTGCCTAGACCCCTGAACATTTACAGGAACCGTTGCTCCTCGCAATTGTTGCTGGATCTGCCGCGAAACATTAGCTACGTTTGTTGGTGCTTGTAGCTGGAGTTGTGCAGTCAGTACGAATTTAGACATTGTTTAGCCTTTGTGATATTCGACCACACTATCCATTTATCTTTCCGTTTTGTCTTCTGGTTCTGGTGCTTCTGTAACTTCTTCGTCCTCCTCGATTTTAATGGGTTTTCCATTATCGTCTAGGTAGACTACGGTAGGGACAAAGTTCCCATTCTCGTCCAAGGGGTTGCCATCTTGGTCGGTTCTTAAGCCATCCTCATTGAGGTAGTAGCCGGAATCGTCAATACGCTTGCCGTCAGTGTCAACAGTCTCACCATCGGTATTTACCAAGCTAAGGTCTTCATCGACAAACTTAAACCTCCTGAGAAACTGATTTTCTGGTAGCTTTTCTTCAAAATCTTTATCAACGGAATATGTCAAAGCCGCTAACGCTGTAGCAGCCTCGAAAGCGATTTCTTCATCCGCCTTGGCATTATATTCTTCCATGTTTGCATACACTTTCGTGGCACCATCCTCACGAAAAGTACAGCTTGCAACCAAGAAATCAAACTTGGCGTTTTCAGAGAGAGCTTCCGCTGTGTTTTGTTCTAGTCCCAACTTCTGAGCTAGAAGGTTACGCAGCTTAATTCTTTCTCTCCTCATATTGATGGCTATCTCCTTGCCTTTGGAGGCTTTCATCTTCCCTGTCTTACCACCAAAATAAAGCTCTTTTTCAAGGGAAGATATTTTCTTTACTATCTTTTCCTGCTCTAGATCTTTTCCTTCATTCCAGATGCCCTGATCTTTCATGAAGTTCTCTAGCTCTTTTTTTGTCATAATTCCATCCCGAACACACTCTGTCCAAACCTTGGCTCCAACTTTCTGGGCCTGATTCATGACGGTGTTTCCGGGTCGTCTAACGACAACCTTTTCCACTCTGTCCCCAATCTTAACATCTACGGTCTTTTCTTTTTCCTTGGCCATCTTATTCCTCCTCATTTTTAGAAACTACAGGTATTTTCATCGAATATTTCAACCACTCCACTTCGTATTGTGCTAACTCTGCATCTACGTTGCGGGCTTGATTGTTTCCTTTGTCTAGTATCTCCGACCTTACCTTTTGGAAAAGATCCCTCATAACGGCTTGCTCCTCAGAAAGAGTTTCGCCTTGGGGGGAATCCCACAAAAAGCCAAAGTGTTCTTCAAGACTACTCAAAGCCCCAATCATGGTTGTTTCGATTTTCTTCTTAAGTATCTTAGATAGTCTGTCTTTTGAATCTACCTTATACTTATCTTGCCTCTGCTGCTTATAGTCTGACCTCTGCCTGACTAAATCAACGTAATCATTTTTGTCCATTTTACCCTCCAAATTTTCCTTTGAATTGTTGGTTACTCATCTGATTAAATTTTATTTTCTCGTCTTGGAATTCGTTTTGGGCAGTAGAGCCTGAACCCCTTTTCATTAAAGCTTCCCTTTGGGCTTTAACCACCCTGCCACCTACATCATTCATATTATCTATTCTGTCCTTATCTCTTTCGGTGTTTGCAAAAATAAACACTTCGGGAGAATTCTTAATCTTCTCATTCCGGGTTGAGTTCTCGAATTCCTGCTCAGACTTCTCCTTATCTCTTTTCTGTCCCTGTACAATAAACCATCCGTCAAGCATGTCGTCATCCTCTATAACATCCTTAGAAGGGCAATCTAGGGACTCTTGTATATTATCATACGTTTGAGACCAGATGATTAGCCCTTTTTGATTATTGGTCAGTTCTAAATCTCCAACATGGTTTGGAAACAGCGGGGCGTTGGCCGCTTCGCGCATCACCCACAATGATTTCCAAGGTTCATTCCTAGCCAATTCTCTCAGTTCTGTATCTGAACAAAGTTCATCCTGAAAACAGGACATTACATACTCTACGGATAATTCTTCAAAATCGTAAATCTTGTCATCTAACATTGTACATGTACGAATCAAGTGACAAAACTTCTCAACAGTGGCTCTACCCTCACAGGTATTAGAGCTGTATATTCTTTTTTTGGAGAGCTGCCCTATCATCTGCTGCTCCCCCGCTCTAATATACAGCCTAATCCTAGCGGCTAGTTCCTCGTTGTTTCTTGCATTATATATTTCAATTTTGCATCTTTCTACTTCCTTTTTCAGTCCTTCTATCTTCTCTTCATCCTCATGGGACCAAAATCCCTTCTGAATCATCCACTGTTCCATTTCCGATTCAGTCATTACGCCCTCGACTTCCGCGTGGCGGTATGCATCGTCATATACCGCACACGAATCAATTGCTTGATCCAAGGTTGGCGGAGTTATAATTAGCTTAAGACCCTTCTTCCTAATAATAACATTGCCGGAGCGTATCCTAGATATAAAGTACTCCCGCTCATGTTGGTTCATTCCGATACCTCACGAAACGGGAGTGCTTTGAGTCTTTCATAAGTTATATTCCTTCCTTAAATAAGGCCGCGTACTTGCTATCCTAGTTAGCTATCGCAGTTGGCCCTATTTTGTCCTTGGTGGCAAAAGCCCACCAAACTTACTCTTCGTATTTGTCAGTAGTTGTATGCTCAACGAACTTCTTCTGCTGAGTGGTGTAACTACTCTGGTATGGGTCTTGCGGATGCAAGACAACCAAGTCGTTAAAGTTGGTGTAGCTATAAGAAATACTTACATTGCCACCGGCGGCGTCACCACCACCATAACTTACAGATGAGAGTCTGTTCTTTCTACCCATGTCTAACCAAGTACCATCTTGCAGTGAAATCCTAATCGCCTCTTGTCCGGTGTTGTCACCAGAAGCTGAGGGATTGTAATCAGCGTGCCCGGTAGTCCAGAAATTGGGATTACCAGCTTCATACGCTGAAACAAAGTCGCCAGAGATCGCAATTGCTTCAAGCTCAGTCGTAACTTCGATTGGGAATCCGGGAGCACGGTAGTAAGGAATCTTACGACCAAGCTCAAGGATGTCTTCACGGGAGAAGTCTGTACTGACTGAGAAGTTCTGGAAATGCACTCTCGGTACTTTGCCAGTTGCGTCCCAACCATTGCCGATACCAGATCCACTACATCCGTAGACGGCCACTGGAAATTCAGACTTGTCAATTCTAACATTTTCTCTACGTTGAATACCACCACTAGCTTGGGTGTAAGCTTTAGGCTCATCTGAACCCTTGCCCTGCGGAGCAGCGTCAATTTTGGCTAGGGTTTCAGTGATTGCTTTAGTGAGGTTTTGATTGCTAGTCAGCCACTCTTTATGGTTACCCTGAAGAGTCATCGACTCAGTTGCGTTTCCATCAACTGGAACGGTGTAGCTCACGTTTCCGATATACATGCCGGAACAGTAAACTTCGACGGGTGGGACACCTGAAACAGCGTCAATAGCATCGCTGTAGATACCTAAGCTTAGACAGCTTCTCTCTTTTGATCTACCCACCATACCTACACTCTCTGGTGTGGGACTAGCGAGGTGATACATTAGGGGATATCCATCAAGAACTTTTTCCAGAGTAACTTCTACGTCTGGAAGCCCTTCGATGTTTTCGTAAATCTGGATCATACCAAGCTCAAAAGCTTGCTCCAGATTGAAGTTTGTTGTTATTCCGACGCTCTGAACGCCGTGGATCATTACTGGATCGCCAGTGACGAAGCATTCCCTGATCCCTACGGCTTGGCAGGCGTAGAAAATTCTGTTATTAGCGGCCATATTATTCTCTCCTGTAGAAAGTTAGAAAAACTCTATTTTATTATACACTAAAACTCAAATCTTTGGTCTAATTACCTCAGTTGTCAACTTGACTATACCTGCGGAAAAATTGCTATTTATAACATCCATACCCTGTATTGATGCATTAGCCAATCTGAGGCTTCCACCATCCTTATAGTGTTTATTTACCAAGTCCGGGTATCTTAAAGCCCCGGATGTTGGAAAACCTCTATAATCTAGGGGGAAATCTCCGCTTGAGGCTATAGAATTGCTGTCAAACATAAAGATTTTTTTCTCGTTCTGCAACGAGACAATATCCACTAGCTTATTTCTAGTAAGCTCATCCTCCGCCAAGCAGTGAAATAAAACGTCAGTATTTATGTACTGCCCACCACCTAATTGGTAACCCCTCATTCCTCTCCTTGGTACAACCTCAACTGCTATTGCGGGTAGTTGAACCCTCATTTCAGCCGGTTGTTCCCATCGTCCCTTTCCAGTCTGTAGGAATTCCCCATTCTGGTCATAAGTTCTATATTGTATCTCTCTAATCCATGGCAAGTTGTTAGCATACACAACATTAATCCACTTGTAGCTATGCTCTACCTGCACTTTACTTGTCGTGGGGATCGCTGAATCAAAAACCACCCTGCCGTTAAAATAGTCCACGTTGTGGGCATACGTCCCAACGGTATTAGATGCGTAAAACGTATCGTCTACATAGACGCCTGATATCCCCGGAATCGTATTATTGTCTCCAACTAAAGGCGACGGCGAAGAAGCTACCCCGCTTTGCCACACCCAGTTTTTCCTAGAGCCTTCCCAAGCTACTCCAGAAGCATAGTTTTCATTTGATGAAGGCCTTAGTTTGCTATAGTCATAGCCTTGGGGCGATAGCTCACCAACTGTAACATTGTAATAATTTCCCTTTTGTAACAACGCCCAATCTAAAAACTCAACAATATTATCTTGCAACTCATTGCTTAGAGTTGTGTCAAAGATATCATCTATGCCTTTTAGGTTGAAATGTTGTTCTGTAGACATTGTAAATTACCTAAAAATAGCTTTGAATATTCTAGTTATGTCTTTTGCTTGAGCGGGGCCAACAAGTGCTCTGGTGATAAAGTTTGAATCTACCGTGCCCGCATACTGCGGTGGGACTCTCCAAGACCCTCCAGCTTTCATATTTCCAGCTTTTGATCTACCAAGACCAGTTTGTGGGTTGTACTCGTACCCCACAATAAGCGTTGTGTGCCCCTCTTGCAAAAGCCATTCCAGCCAAGGCAGTGAACCTCCCGCTATTGGTATAGATGCCCCACCAACCCCAACAAGGTTTGCAAAATCTCTTGGTTGTATCTTTACAAAAACTCCTCCGTTTAAGTTTGAATCAAATTTTTGGACGTGAACTTCAACGGATGCGGCAACCGCCACGGCCACCAAATCCGCAACCCCCCTACTACTTCCATAAGTAAACCCAAGCTGACTAGCGAGAGAACCTGCTGTCCCGTAATTTGTGGCTAGATCCAGCAGTTCTGGCTGTGCCCTAATCCACATCTGGACATAACCCCTGACTCTCGAAGTTATATAGCTATGTTTTGATCTAAGTCTTTTGTTTAAGTGGCTTGCAATTCCGGCATTAACCTTTTTAGTGAAAGAAGCCAGAGACTCAACCAGCTCGATACTAATCGTCATTATGTGGTCCTCTGCCATAAGCAGGAAAAATATCTATCTTGTTTTAACCCTATTGGAATGTGCGCCCCGTTTCTCTGGAACCTCATCTCTCCGTAGTCTTTTATGCCCTTGTGTACTATAAGTTCTTTTGCTTTTAGTATCTTTGGTAAGTCTTTCATTAATCCTATAGTCTGTATTGTGTTATCTTGAGCTTTAATGTTTCCAGCGACACCAACCCAGTCCTTTGCGTCCCAATAGACTTTGAGCTTTATATCCGTAAATGACTCTACTTCTTTTATAGTCTTTGTTCCCCTGTCGTAGCCGCCACCTCCCCTGTTTCTATGAGCGTTGATAGAGTTCCTATCAGGGATGTTATTGTCTGGCGAATATATGATCTCCTCAACCTTTTCTATCGAAACTAATTGGCACGTAACGCCAAAGATATCAAAAGTCGAGTCGATGACATCGTAGTATTTATCAAAAACACTTTGCGGGACACTAATGGGCATGGTTTATTCCTTATGCGTCAGCAGGTCTATCACCAGAATAGTATCTAACGTCGTCGAACCGGCCATCATACTTGGTATCAAGGACAGTCGGCTCTAACGCATCATTGTGACCGTAGAACGCACCCTTGTTTACCATGTCTGTTGAATCTCCGGGCAACAACGTATACTTGGAACCAAGAGCGCCGGTGCCTGCTCCTCTAGGAGCACCAACAACCACCGAGCCGTTCCTTTCTGTTGTTCCGCTTACATTAATTGCTACATCAGCCATGTTATTTTCTCCAAATAGTTGGTGTTAAATATTACTGTCCTTTAGGATTATTAGTTATGCCAGTTTCCGAAACCGTGGTTTTTATGGAACGGGTCGATAGATCTCCACCAGTAATTACCCATTGCGTACACGTGAAACATGTTGTTGTTGTCAGCCCACAAGAAGGCCACCATACCATTGTTCTCAGACGCTTTTGGTAGTATAGCTCCCTTTTTGGAGCCGGACTGGTTCCTTGCGTCGAAACATGGAACACATAGCCATCCACGGGAGTTAACAATTGGGTTTTCCGGTCTCGCATACACAGATTGTGCCGAGGTATTGTTGGAGCTAAGACCATCAATACGCTGGATGTATGAACTCCCGTTGAAGTGCGCACCACCCTTGTTTAGGTTGATATTGTGTTTGTTTACGGTTATAATTAGGGGCCTACCCTCGGTAGACGTGGTGTCAACCTTTAAGGGGAATTGGGTTGTTAATTTTGGTTTTATGTGTAGTGTGGCGCCGGGGGTAGATACAACCGTGACATCGCCAATCCTGACAGAGCAAGCACTCGCTCCAGTGTGAGCATGATCCCCGGAAATGGTGTTGAATAGATTGAATTTATTCACACCGGCAGATTCGATAACATTATCACCGTCTGATCCAGCTAATATGATTCCGCAGTTTTGATGGGGCTTCCAATTACCTGCCTCACCGGCCCTGTATCCAATAAATGTATTGTACTGATTTTTGTAGACGCCGACACGATCTGAGAAATCACCACCAATGTACCCTGCCCATGTGCCTATCGCAATGTTGTGTTTTGCTCCAGCGCTCTTATACTCTTGAGCTGTCGGCTCTGTCTGCCAGCTTTCCCTGCCGAGGTAGGTACGCGACTTGCCGCCCCTCATATTAACCTGCCCCACATTCGACATGGAGTGCTCGCCAATAGCTATATTAGACTCTGTAAACCTTGACTGGGACATCGCTTGGTAGCCAATAGCAACATCGTTCTTAGTTCCAAAAGCGGCAAAGTTCGTGTAATCAAGGACGTTACCGTACATGTCCTTTATGATATGATCGTCATCGGCCCAGTTGGTTATGAATGGTCTCGACATCTCAAGGGTTCTGCGACCAATGGCAATACTATTTACAACCCTCTGGGACTTTTGAAAACTTTGCTGACCTAATGATATGGCGTATGAGTTGACTCTGTTGTCGGAGTCAAACTCAGTGGCTGTACCATTTTCATCTTTTGCCATAATGCGGTGATCACTCTTATACATGGCGGATGGACCAATAGCAATCGCGTTGATAACCCCGCTGGTCCCATACCCCGCATGCCGACCATGAAATACAGACTTAAGTGCATCTTTTGAGTGCGCACCGGCGTAATAACCAATGGCGACTGTGGACTCGACATCTTCTGCCCTATACATGGCGTGATAACCAATGGCGGATGTGAAATCGAGACGTGTTGACTCCCTACCAACGCCATAGCCCATTAGGTCGGCGTACTCGTTGTTGTACGACCCGTAACCAGCAGTGGCTCCAATCATGTTGGTGTATTGATTCCAACTTCCTTGATACCCCGCTTGGTAGCCCATTATGTTGTTGCTTAGGCCGTTGGTCGCCTCATACCCAGCTTGAGAACCAATCATGCTGTCATGCTTGCAACTTACTGCCTCCGCCCCGGCTTGATAACCAATGGCGACACTGGACACGCATGAGTTAACGCCGCTTGCTGCGCTTCGGCCTAACATAATGGTATCCAACGTCATTAACGCTTTAAACCCAGCCCCATTCCCAATCATGATGCCACTTTCAGAATCTTTTGAATGCATCCCAGCCTGCAAACCAATCATAGTAGTGTAGTCACAACCAGTTGCCTGACGACCAGCTTCGCGGCCTATCATGTTAGACGTACTACAGCCTGTGGCATGAAAACCAGCATAGTAGCCTATTATGTTACTATAAGGAAGCATCCGGGCATCAGATCCCGCTGAACGACCCAACGCATTGGTATCATTACAGCCATCTGAATCGTACCCCGCAAAAGCTCCTATCATATTGGCATGCGAATTCCCAGTCTGGACGCCATCGCTCCCTTTATCCCATCTGCCAGCTTTATAGCCAATCAGCATCCGGTATATATTTTGAGAGCCATTATTGGCACCCCAGCATTTCTCATCGTCTGTGCCAATAGAAAGAAATTTAAAGTCCTGATCGGCAAGACCAACATCAAACCCATCCAAATGAACTAATGTATTGGGTTCAAGCCTGATTTCATTACCAACCCGAATAACGCCAGAATCGGCAGTGATATTAGACGTTCCATCTATCTTGTCGTTCAATGCCCCAGAGGCGTGGACCAACATTCCTGAGACAAATGGCATGCCCGTGTTGTATATTCTTATGGAATCAAGCTCTGCATCTGCTGACAGTTCTATACCCGAACCAGAAACTAGCTTAAGAGTATCAGTTACAGCGTCAGCAACGGATGTGGTGTCATCCCAAGTGTATTCTGTATCTGTGTTGTCAACCTCAACCGTCTTGAATATGCCAAAGCTTGCGGCGTATCCTGAGACGGATGCTCCAGACGCATTAATCAACGCCGTGTTTGCTGTAATCTGATCACCAGCCCACCCAGAAATCGAAGCTCCAGATGCATTTACAAGGGCTGTGTTTGCTGTAATTGCGTCACGCAGTGAGCCGGAAGCGTGAACAAGCATACCAGACACGTAAGGCATACCGGTGTTGTAAATGCGAAGCTTGTTATCTGTACCATCAATTGTACCCAACTCAATACCACTGCCGCCAACAATGCTAAGCGTCTCATCAGCCGTATCTGCGTTTATATCAGAAGTTCCCCAGCCGCCACCATCTGTGTCAGTAACCTTGACTATCTTGAAGAAGTCCAAATTGTTAACTAAGCTAGTGTTATCGTTGATCAACCCTGTGTTGACATCAATACGATCACTGGCCCAGCCGGAGATTGCTGCCCCGGATGCGTTAATCAAGGCCGTGTTTGCTGTAATCTCATCGCCAGCCCAGCCGGAGATTGCTGCCCCGGATGCGTTAATCAAGGCCGTGTTTGCTGCAACCTGATCACCAGCCCACCCAGAAATGGCAGCGCCAGAGTGGGCAACTAGGTAATTAGTCCAGCCAGAAGCAGGTGCTGCTGAGAACACAACGGAATCGGAAGATGTTACAGAGGTGATTTCAACACCTTTAACACCACTAAAATCAACGGTATCTGTCTTCTCGCTAGCGTCGATTGTTGGTCCGTTGGTTGTGTCTGCCCCCCCATTAATCTTGACATAAGACCAAGCGTTTTGGTTAGTCTCACCACCAGCTCCGCCTGCGCCACCGGTCAATTGACCATTTGACGAACCTATGTTTGTCCCAGCTATTTTGGCTGCAAAATCAGCCCAGCTTTCCTTCTTAATAGCCCCGTTCACGCCACCATCTAAGAAGAGAACGTAATCAGTTGATACATCAACCTCTTCATCGTCTATGTGTGCACTATCAAGCATTTCAGCGTTCATCTCGGTTAGAGACATGTGCTTCCAACGTGAATCGCTATCATCCCATACTAGAACTTGGTCTGCACCCACCGTAGTGCCTGCTGTGACAGCATCATAATCTGTATCTGGGTCTTGAAGAACCATGCTAACGCCATGAAGGGCTAAACCGCTTCCGGCTGTTCTGAATTGGGTTCCAGCCCAACCAGAGATTGCGTGGCCAGAAGCATGGAACGTAGTAGCGTTAGTATCATAACGATTGTTAGCCCAGCCAGATATGGCCGCTCCAGATGCGTTAATCAAGGCTCTATTTGTGTCATAGCGGTTGTTTGCCCAACCAGAGATTGCATGCCCGGAAGCATGATACGAAACTATGCCGTCAACGAGACTACCAGCCCAACCAGAGATTGCATGGCCAGAAGCGTGGAACGTAGTGGCGTTAGTGTCATAGCGGTTGTTTGCCCATCCAGAAATGGCGGCTCCAGAGGCATTGATGAGCAGTGTGTTAGCATCTGTTACGGTTGTAATTCTGGAATCGAGAGCGCCGGATGCATGTACCAGCATACCAGACACATACGGCATACCAGTATTATATATTCTGATTGCGTTTTCTGTTGAGTCTCTACTTCCAAGCTCAATACCAGAACCGGCAACTAGCTTGAGGGTGGCGTCAGTCTCTGCCTCGATATTGGAAGTTCCCCAGCTACCGGAGTCGGCATCGTCGATGTCTACGTATTTAAACCAACCTCCGCCACCGTCGCCGGGGTCGATCTCATCCTGAAGCTCTTCTATTGTAACCGTCTTCCACTTTCCAGAATCATCGTCAAAGATCAGCATCTGATCAGAGGCAACAATGTCTCCGTCAAGCATACTAGTGAGGTTTGCTGGATCGTCGAGGTGCATTTGTTTTTCACCGTCAAGAACCAAGCCACTTCCAGCAGTGATTATATTCCCGCCCTGCATCTCGTCTTGAAGTTCTTCGATGGTAACAGACTTCCAGACACCCGGATCGTCATCAAAAACGAGAAGTTGATCACTAGAGACAATATCTTCATCGGCCATACTGGTCAAGTTGGCTGGATCAGAGAGGTGCATTTGCTTTTCACTGTCAAGAATCAAGCCGCTCCCAGCAGTGATTACATTCCCATCCTGAATTTCGTCTTGCAGTTCTTCAATAGTGACAGACTTCCAAACGCCGGGATCATTATCAAAGATGAGTAATTGGTCACTAGCAATAATATCTCCATCCAGCATGCTGGTCAAGTTAGCCGGGTCAGAGAGGTGTACCTTCTTGTCGCCGTCAATAATAAGACCACTACCCGCTGCGACTATGTTACCAGCCTGAATCTCATCTTGAAGTTCTTCAATGGTGACAGACTTCCAAACACCCGGATCGTCATCAAAGATGAGCAGTTGGTCATTGGAAACAATGTCGCCGTCAAGCATGCTTGTCAGGCTGTTGGGGTCCGCAAAATGGAGCCTATTGTCTGTAGTTAGAATGAGACCACTTCCGGCTAACGGTAAAAGGCCAGATACTAGGTCTGCATAGTCTTTAACTGCTGCTGTCGTCGGTATGCTGGTGTCGTTGTCGCTAGAGTTTAGACCCTCTGGCTCTGTAACTAATGTTGCAGCCGTAAAGTTGGCGGTAGTTAGGTCGTCTGCGGCGGTGGAAGCCGCGCTGTTAAGTATGCCAGACAGCTCAGTGGGATCAAAGAATACATTCAACGTATTAGGATTGGACGCTGAAATATCAGTAGATGTTGCGATCCCGCTAACACCCTTGAATACAATCTTGTCGTCTTGCGTTACTTCCCTCTCGGTACTGTCATTTGAATTGATTCTGAAAACATCTGTTACATTGAGGTTGAGTAATTGACCATTTGAATTATATGTGAGGCTCAAGCCACTACCAGCCGTGAGACCAGTAATTCCGCTAACGTCTATATTACCGCTAGTAGTCCAAGCGTCTGTTGCGTCTTTCCAGATCCATAGCTTGTCACCGGTTGAGTCTGTTGTCTTGAGAATCAGACCGCCCCCATCAATCTGAGCGTCTGTCCAGCGAGCATCACCACTTAAAGAGCCAAGTTCTAAGTTTTTATCTAAAACCGTGACAGTTTCACTATCTATATAAGTAGTTGTACCAACAACGTCAAGATTACCTCTGACCTGAAGGTTGCCGCTCATGACGGTGTTCTCACCAACGTTTAATCCGGTATCTACCTGCAAAGCACCTCGGACTCGCCCTTCTCCACCAACATCAAGGGTGTAAGTCGGGAGTGGAACGTTAACACCTAGTTTGTTGAACCCGCTATCCCAAATGAACGATGGGTCATAGCCAATAATCTTATCTTCATGCCATATAGCCACTCCACCCTTTGCTGCGGTGTCGTGGGGTGTTACGTAAAGACTTGCCAGACTTGGGATATCTTCTAGGGTTAAGAATCGGAAAGAGGGATAGGCGGGAGAGCAAGAGCCTTCACAACCACTCGCTGGTCCAGCAAGAACCAGACCCTTACTTTGCTGCTTAAGGAATATATACTGGTTTACAATGCCGCTCAGTTCAAGGACAGCAGATGACCCTGTTGAGCCACCGATCAGGCCTGCGTCAAGAGCACTCTGGTCTAGCTCGTTTCTTATAAAGTGTTCAATCTGACGACCACCACTATATCCGGGAATGCTTGTTCCGCTAGGAAAGAATATACCTGATGTGCCAACGATAAAACCAGAAGCTTGAACTGCTGAAGAAGCCCCATGACCGCCAATATCCATTGAATACTGAGGGGTTCCGGTTCCAATACCAACCCTCTTGTTGGTAGAATCCCACACGATATTATTATCGTAGTTGAGTAAATTAGAAGTTTCCCAAAAAGCAAGACCGCTAGCTTGGGGTGCTGGGAATGTCCCTAGACCTGACCCGGTGTACACGGAATGGGTTGCGGGATAGGTAACATAGATTTCTTTCGTGCCGTCAGACCAGTCTACCTTACTGTGCGAATTGCTGCTTCGCATTGGAAATCTGACAAGTTGGTTTTCTGTAATACCATCACCAGCGTCGTAAGCGGCGCTTTGGTAAAGGCCAGAACCTACCTCATAATTTGTCCCATCCGTGATTGCGTAAAAGAGGGGAGCATTATGGTCATAATAAGAGCCAAAGGAGCTAAACCCAGTTGCCGCACCGTTGAGCGCCATTGGGCCTGTACCGGTAGTATAGCTGAGTTCTTTAACTCTATCTGAAAGTACAACTATGTGACTCATTTATTTATCCCTTGTGAGATTACGGTGCAGGTTTTGTAATAATAGTTGGTGTTGGCTCCGCCGTTGTGCCCGAACCAAGACCATAAACCACTAGGTCATTCACCTCAGAGTCAACATAATTACCGGCGGCGTTGAGAACGCAGAATGTCAGGCTACGCAAGACCTCTGCATCGTCGCCAGATCTGGCAACCATACCAACCGTATTAATTTCAAAATCTTCTTTGCTAGAAGCGGTGGATCTTGAGTTACTATTTCCAACAGCTATATACGTATTATCCTTGAAGGTGCCGGAGGTAAAAGCTACTCTGTACTTACCGGCGTCCATATATTCTATAGAGTCTATATTATACGACGAATTAACAACTGGTGTGCCATATGTGCTGGTACCACTTCCGTCAAAATTGATCCAAGCTTTGGCCGTGGCTTTTGCGGTGTCAAATCTTGACCCATCATGGAAAACAAAATTCCCTGAAAGTCCTACATGAATATCTTCCCTACCTAGATCGGGGTGTGCTGTAAATTTAAGGCCAGAGCCAATATACCCAGAAGCTCCAATCCAGTTGTTGTTTGACATGGGTAGATTCCCAGCCATGGGTCGGCTTCCATCAATACATAGGTACTGAGTGTGCGATGCGTTGTCTGCATTTCTATTTGCCAGTACGTTGTGATCAATGCCCTCTGGTCCGGGGTATGGAACATACTGGGTTCCACCACCGTTGGGAAAATTCACGCCAGATTCAGCAATAAACATGCCGTAGCTGCCGCCAGTTATCTTTGCTCTAACATTGTCTCCCGTAAATGGAAATTCAGTGTTGTGATTACCACTGCCAACAATGGAGTTGATAGAGTGGGCGATGTCGTCTATATTTTTTCTTACATCCTGAGCTGATATAAGCCCAGCATTGTTGTCAGCAAGATCTGCCGCAATGTTTGTCCTGATATCTGTCTTTGATCTTATGGTCATCGAATAGTCTCCTTGTTAATGTAAATATCCGCCACGTTGACCCGAGTGGCCTTGGTTACGGCCAGCATAATCGCTTCCCGGACTGTAGGGGCCAAGTATGGCTTGTCCAGCTATGCTGTTACCAGCTCGGTAATCTAGTAACATCTTGTCATACTTTCCACATAGTTCTTTGTATAATACAATCAATGTGGACGCAACGCCTCTTAGATCTATGGCTGACGGCCCATCTTTAATTGATATAGCGTTTGAGGATTCTGTGCGAACTTCACTACCTAGTATGATACAGGCAGATTTTATAGAGACAAGATTTATAAAGGCGTTGTCTCTAGTGGCTGTTTCTGTTGGGTCTGGACTGAGGGCGCATTGCTCAACATTGATCGTGTAGGTGTTGCCTAAATCGACTTCTAGAGTCACAAGTTGGGCCGCAACTAATGCGGTGGTTTCTATTCGCTTATCGGTATATTTGTAAGTAGACGAATCAATGTCGTTTACTAGGTGTCTAATTATTGTTGATATCTGACCTTGCCAAGACATTTCTTATACCTTATATGTTACAATGGACTTTGAATTTTTTTACATCAGTTGAGAAAGTCCCAACGCTGAAGATTACTTTCCCCTGAATTTTATAATCTCCAGCTTCGTCTAAATCTCCGGCAACTGCGTCATAGTACATTTTGCCATCAGTCCCATCCGTAAATAAAGAACCTGTTCTGTTCAGCACCGTGGCACTAGGCTTCTTAAAGTTAATTTGCCTCGCCGTGGCTGAGGAGATATCTACGGCGACACCATCGTCTTGAACCGTTATTAGGAACCTAGTTCCAACATCGTCTACATGTATCTCACTAGCCATAACTCTACCTTGTTAAGGTTATTGCGTATATTTGTTGTATTGACAAAGTAATTTCTACAATCTCTTGCATTCTAGGACTCTTTCTGTATGCTTAATATAGAAGAGATCTTCTTCATGATCGTAAAAATAAAAGATTCTTTCGTATTCATGCTGAGATTGATATTGACTGACCTTCCATTGTCATGAGGCATTGGGGAGTCAGAAAATGCGTGATGACCAAACATTCACTACGCCTGCGGGTCAACGATGTCAACGGTTGCATCCACAGCCTCGGCGGCTGCTCTTTTGGCTGATTCCAACTCAAACGCCTCAACGTGACCTGTGAGGAACTCCCTCACTATTCTGTTCGCAAAAACGGGCTTGCTTTCTGGATTGTCAATATATTCAGGGATTGGATCTCCATTTTCATCCACCGGTTCAGTGTACGTTGGGTTTCCATACTCGTCCAAAATGGGGTCTCCATTACCATCCACAGCTTCGACATCGCCTGTATAGGATGGGTTTGGAATAGTTTCTTGACGACGGTAATTTCCTGCTATTGCGTCCAAAACGCGAGCAACGTCTGCGTCAGCAATTTCAACTGAAAAAATGGCCATTTATTCTCTCCTTAATCGTCTTTATGTAAACAGGTCTCAGTTATTTATACACACTTTGTTTTAAGTTAGCGGTGGTTATGTCTTAAGGGTGGTTACTAATGGAGTTCATTTACGATACCTGAACTATCTTTAAAAACCAGCTTATTCTTTGTGGAGCTGTAGTAAAGGGCCTTGTTTGGGGCATCTGTGTCTACTATCTGGGAATCAAACACCAAAGCTCCGTTGTGACTAAAAGAGGCCAAAATAGTACTAGAACTGTCTTTGAATTCTTGCAAATTAGCCGTCTGCAAAATTGCCGACTTTACAGTGAGGGCGGTGGTGGTTTGTCCCGCATTGTCTAGGACTACGCCCTCATCCTTATCAACATTGACTAGATCTGAACCCTTATGCTTGATCCACAATCCGGTAGTGTAATGCATCAGTAACGCACTGTCGCTACTTGAGTACATTCCAACACTTCCGTTTCTACCATACATATAACCCTGATCTGGGGCCATGGAAAAAGTAGAGGAAGACGACTTCAAGCCAAGTTTCCAAGTTGGTGCTGATTCATTGGTAAGGTGTAGCCCAATTCTGGTGTCCTTCTCGTTGTCAACATAGGCGTGAAAAAAGTTGCCAGCAGAGTTTCTGATTAATGTAAAATCCCCCGTTATGGAAGCTTTGTTTCCTACATTGAGACGACCAGTAAAGTCTCCGTTGCCATCAACCAGTAGCTTGCTGTCAGTTGGTTTCCACTTTAGTTTAATGTCCTGACTAAGGTTTATATTGCTTGTCCAGTATGGTATTGTCTCTGTAACACCCGTACCTTGCAGGTATGTGGCCGTCTCCTGTAATGTTCCATCTGGAAATGCTACCCCCGTATAGTTTGATGATACACCAGAGGCAACCCCGTCCTCGTTAATAATAAAACTCTTATCTGCCGGGTAGCTAACAAAAACAATAGAGACTCCGGCTAGATTTAACCTTGCCCCATTGAGACTGCTGTGTAAAACGGTGTCTCTTGATAGCGTGTTGCTACTGGCGGTGTACTTTCCTATGCCCACCTCAAAATTAGTGTTGTTTTCTATGACGTAATATGTCGTATTTCCATCACCAACGCCTACTGCGAATGTTTGGTACGCCCCAAAAGTACCCCCAAGAACAAGGTTTTTAGTTGTGCCAAGGGTAACTGATGTTTCCTTAACTCTATCTGCCAAGACAAGCGGCATTCTTTATCTCCTAGGCTAGAATGTCTGGACAGTACCGTCTATATGCAAGTTTCCATTCTGGTCCAAATATGCTACTACGTTACCACTTGAATTTTTCCATTCTTGTAGTCTAGCTGTTGCGTCTGTAGCCGGGGCGGAAACTTCCAGAATGGCTGTGGGTTCGACGTGTGCGGCCCCAATCGACAGCTTTCTAGTCGCCATGTCTCCGGCTAAACAGTCACCAATGTTAATCTTGTTGCTTTTGGTTCCATTAATAAGCCTGTCTGTACTGGCCCCACCAATACCCACGGTAAGCTCTATGTTCTTTTCCCCAGTGACGCTTTCTAGGGCGTTGTCTCCAATACCAACAGACCTACTACTCGCGGCGTTCAAGCCAGCAGAGTTACCAATTAGGACAGACATTCTCGACCCATCGGCTCTATACCCAGCATTTGGACCAATAAAGACTGAGTTATCTGCTGTGTCTGCTTCAAAGCCAGCTCTGTAGCCAATGAAACTGGAGTGGTCGTTATTTGCACCCTTGGCACCCGCCTCCACACCAATAAAGTTGGAGTAGTCGCAGTCTGTTAGCTCGTTTCCAGCCTTGTACCCAAAGAAGTTATTGTAGCAGCTATTGGAGTCAATTGTGGTAGTATTGGTAAACACATGGTTTTGACCACCGGCTCCACAATCGAAGATTCTAGGCCGTCCAGCCTCAAGAACTTTTCCCACATCCGCAAGGCTGATCTTGCCAACAAGGTTGTCGGTGCTAATAGCTAAGAACGAATTGGTGTCAGTGACCGTGGAAAAGGTGTCGTGTTCTTCCAGCTTGTTCTCGAAGTCCAAGTGGAACGTTTTGTTTTCTCCGGGGTTCTGAATTGACTTAATACCACTACCGGCATCAATCACATTACCTGCGGTTTCAAGAGAGGTTCCGTCTCGGAATCTAATGGCCCCCTTGAGTTTTAAGTCACCCAAAAGCTCTGCGTATGGTCTTTCTGGATCTGGTGTGAAATAGTTTGTAGTTTCATCCATTGCCGCCACATGGTGACGCAACAAGAACAGGCTCTTGGACTCTGTGTCACTAGTAAACTTAAACTCTATACCTCCAGTTGGGTAATTATTACCCGCCCCATCTTTCTTCTCAATCACACCGGCTGGGCCGTTAATGCCGCCAAATGTATTTGAATCATGCCTGAAGGACAGGCTATCGACCATAGCACCATCGTAGACTGAGAACCTGTGCTTCGGAACCCATAGGTGTCGGTCAGCCTCTGTTGGACCCATCGTCCCCTGAAGTAGAATCTGATCGTCTCCAGCACCAAGTATAAAGTTGTAGCTACTTTCAAGGCTATCGCCAATACCCTCTCCACCAATTATAATACTGTTGGATACTGTACTTGTTGAGTTCTGTAACGCCTTGTATCCCAATACTACATTTTCACTACCTTCAACTAAGGCATCACCACAATGATTGCCCAATATTACGTTTTTGCTACCAACTGTAAGCTCCCTGCCAGCATCAACACCAATGGCAATGTTATCATCGCCGGTGGTAATTTCGTGTAGGGCGGAATGGCCAAGGGTGGTGTTTCTGTATTGACCCTGAGAAACAACATCGTCTCTTCTATCTGGCGAATATAGGCCAATATATGTGTTCTCATTTTCATCCGTATAAACAGCCCTACCATCGGTAACGTCCCACTTGTTTAACGTGAGATCAAACTTATTGCCAGCATCGTCCATAAAGTATATAGACTGGCTTTGATTAAACTGCGCCCCCGTTACATCCTTGTTGCCAACAAAGATTTTTCCATAGTTACTGGTGGCGTCTGGGTCGTAGTCTACAGGATGTTGCTCCATACTGAGAACGGCGGTTCCGTCCAAGCCGGATGCAATAGTTAATCGCTCATGAGGCGTAACAGTTCCAATACCTACGTAGTTGTTGCTGTTATCCATAGTGATAACAACTGTCTTTTCAGAGTCTTGGAATAGGCTTAGGTCAACCCTGCGAGATAATGGTAGATACTCAAGCTCCATGCCATTCTCTGGGTCGTTGCTGCCAGATAGCAACTGTAAGGAGACTTTATCTTGGTTACCACCTGTAACCCTAGCTATTGCGTCACCAGTACTTTGGATGTTAAAGATGGTTTCTGGAAGTATGAGGTCTGCCCCCGGAAATATATCAGTAATTCCCACGAGTCCGGGGTCGTTAGACCTCATCATGGTAAAAGCACTGATTGGTCGGGCTGTGTCGTCATATGCGTTTAGAGAATATCTATCTTTACGCTGACCATTGAAAGCGAGTCTGTTGGCTTCGTCTACATACTCCTGAGTAAACCCATGTGTTTTCTCTAGGGGTGGGTTGTACCCACTGTCTAGCTTTTTATTCTTGGATCTAGAAACTAAACGCTGACCAACACGCAAGGGGTTGGCAACACCCGACTCTAACGAGGAGTACGTTACGAAATAGTCACTTTCATCACCGGAGGCGGCAACGAAGTTAACATCAGTAACATTGGCTAGCGTTCCGGCTGGGGTTAGAGGGTTGGGTTTAATTAGGTGTTCTTGAGCTAGATAAACAACGTCCCTAGAAACCACCTCGCTGGAAATATCAGCAGATCCATGATGTACCACGTAAGATACGGCGTTAACTGCCGACACAGCCGTGTTAGATTTCTCTTGGAGCCATTTATACATAATCCCTTCGTACCACTGATGATGGTAGCCCGGCGTTCTAGTACTTGCCTCGTCGGTATTATCAACACCAATTTCAGCGAGAGGATGGACGTGTGGGTGAGCTGGCGTCATTAAGATGCTGTTGTTTTGATTTGCTGCGTCAAGCAGGGTTATCTTAATGCCACACTGAGCCATAGCTCTGGGGCTAGTGTAGTAATCCCCTGCGCCAACGCTATCTTTGTACCACCCATGACCCTCTTCGTAAGTGGCGTCGCCAGCAGTTGAGTCTGGTATGTCGTTGAGGGCTTCAACTCTGACATTGACCCCCCACGCTGTTTGAAGCTTGTTCTTGATATCTTCTGGAGACATCTGAACGTCTAAGTAAGCTGGTACACTTCCACTCTGTCTGTTGGCATATACTGAGTAATTATGTGTTGGAACACGATGAGTATTCACGTTGGTTGCGTCTGATTTTATAAGCCAAGCCCAAAAATAATGTCTCTTCTTGGCCATCGCCACCGCCGTGGCATTTCTTTGGTTGAACCAGTTATAGTTATTATCAGTCATCGAACCGCCTCTCCCAAGCGCAGCTCCAGCGGCTGCATATTCAAGACGGTAAGTTCCATTGTTTGTCTTTACTAGGTTGTCATCAATAATGCCTAGGTTAACACCCCTATGTTGCCCGTACCACTGTATTCGTCTAGGCCCGGCTTTATCTCCGATTTGGAAGCCTCTATTACTTCCATCTTTATATCTGTTAGCATCTAAATCCTCGGTCCATCCCGAAATCACCCGCATGTATATGTAATTATTTGTTATAAGGGTAGCGTTGGGGTCGCGGAGATTGCCAGTATAGTCTTGAACTCGCCTATGAGCGTAAGCGTATTCATAATTAGTGGGAGTAAGAGTCATTTGCAGGAGGTGGGGGTACTTCTGGCGGATTTTCGTTGATATTCTCGCAGCTATCTCTGCTTGCGAGGCATTGTATGGAATCCCCTGTACTACGCAAATTTCGTCCATCGGATCTTCAGTTGCAGCGCATGAGACACCGTATGGGCATGTGTCTATATACAGCCTTACATCAAAAGTACCCCCTGTAACATTTGTGCTACCTCTAAACCTGATATACCCGATGGAGTCATTACCATCCTGAAGGTTTCGTTGACCAAGGTAAACAAAGCCGAAGGTAGTTCCAGCTTGAGCCACACCACCCTTGGTTAGGCTGGAAGAATCAATAGTGATCATTCCAACATTGGTGAAAGCAAGGGTTCCGGTAAACTGAACTTCCCATACCCGGCTATCGCCGCCACCCGTAACAATGATATCACCATCAGATATGCTTGATAATGCTTCTAACGCTAATTCAACAGTGGCCGCATTCGCGTTGTACGCTATTGCGGTGGTTGTAACACCGCCATAACTTAAAGTGAACGTGCCACCATCTCCATCGTGCTCAATCCTTTGCCTTTCGTTCCTACCAAGCACGCCCTCTCGTATGACATCAGTATCCTTTTTAAGGAACCATCCAAAACAGTTATTAGTAGTATTGAGGGCTACATTGTCTCTACCTATCACCCTGTCCACCTTGACGTGACCGGAGGGAGCAACCTCCATAGAAATATTACTACGCCAAGTCGATCTTGTGAATGGGCTGTCGCCTTCAAGGCATGTTAGGGTGCTATCTGGTGAGCGGTAGGTGAATTCGTAATTTCTTCTGTAGTTAGTGCCGCTGGACTGAAGTACAAACCCGCCACCCTCTAGGGACTCATCACTTAGGTATCCGCATGGGTTTTCTGATTCGCATAAACCGCTGGACGCTAAGTAGAGCGTTCTACAGTCATATGTACAGTCTGTAATCGTTTTGTATATAGCGTCTTCAATGTTGGCGGTGCCGCTAACTGTGATGTTCTGGAAAAAGCCATGCTTCCACTTCAGGGGTGAAGCTCCGCCAAAGCCGAGGGAATATGTATTGTCAAGAAGAGGTACAACGTTACCCTTGGTGGTGAGTACCCCCTGAGATCCAGATGGGGCAGCGGTCCCTATGCCCACATACGCCCCACTAGAAAGATACATTACATCTTGGGTGGTGTATGAAGGCAAGTAGTCGTCATTGGTTCTAGTGCTTACAGTAAACGATAAATTGCTGTGGTCTGGATAATCTACAACATCTGAAACATGGACAGACTTCCATCTTCTTTGCTCATGGCCCAATTTGTACTGATCTGTACCAGACGGCGTGATGTCTCCAGCTACCTGAAGAACTCCATATCCATCAAGTTCTTTGACCCCTATCCCCAAGCGATTGTTTTTGAGATCCCCAAAGAGGAGGGGCTTGAGTCCAAGGCCGGATGGGTCAGCGCATATCTCAGCTTCTTGGTATGCGTGAGCGGCTACGTAGAAGTTGTAGCTAGAGTTTTGGTCAATATAATAGCCAGCGCTATGACCTATGGCTATATTGTAATCGCCCTGTTTGTTGAAGTGTAGGGCGTGATTACCCAGAGCCACGTTGCCAGAACCAAATATATTCCCAGCCAAAGAGTGGTTACCAACAGCAACATTATAGTCGCCGTACAGGCTACAACCCATTGCGTGGGAGCCTATGGCTGTATTTTTCTCGCCGGTGTAGTTTGCGGATAACGCAGAATAACCCACAGCAGTATTGTCTACGCTGTTATACCCCTGCAAGTGGAGGTTGGCGATAGTCTTTTGGCCAGCCCTAGTTGTTCTTAATGCGGGGGTAGAGAAGTTTTTGGCGTTTAAATCGCTTTGTTCCGTAAGGTTATGTACGGAATCTACAATGTCCAGCAGGTTATGCCTGACATCATACGGCGATATCTGGCCAGTAGAGTTGTCAGATATTTCACTGACTATATTCTCTACCAGCTTGAGCTTGGTTAGAATCATTGCCTAATCCCTACTTGAAACTGATTTCTAAGGTCAATGCGTCAAACTTAACATTATCTCCAGTATATATGATACGTGGGTTGTCAAGGGCAGCGTGCATCAATACGTTGCCAGAAGCGTAATTGCTAGTGTCGCACAGGGCAACACCAGAAACCCAGCCCCAATCAGTTAGTGCGGTGCCAAATACTATTTGCCCACTATTTCTAATAACTCCGCTACCCTGAGCGTGGTCGTCAGATGTGTATAGCCAAGTGTCTGGCAAAACAGCGGGACTACCCAAGGTAGCTCTGCCGTAATTGGTAGAAATCGACCCATCTCCGCTTGAAAGCTCTAGGATAGTAGCTCCCGTTTGGGAGTCAAGGGGGGTGCCGCTTGTGAGGGCTATGGCTACCTCTGTA
>Ga0209992_10000394_pt1 | contig 59549 bp, 43 predicted proteins | sample 2SBtaG_2_FD_182564 | JGI IMG/M metagenome (GOLD analysis project Ga0209992, IMG submission 182564) | Deep subsurface microbial communities from Kolumbo volcano to uncover new lineages of life (NeLLi) - 2SBTROV12_ACTIVE470 metaG (SPAdes)... | ecosystem: Environmental > Aquatic > Marine >... | reverse complement strand
GGCTTCTGCAGCGACCTCTTCCTCGGCCGGCTCAACAGCCAGAACCTCTTCTTCTGATTCGGTGGCGGCCGTCTCAGCCGTGATCTCGGGCAAGACCTCTTCTTCGGCTTCGACCTTTGTGTCGGCTGTGTCGGCTGTGTCGGCGGTGTCGGCTGCCTCGGCCGGGGCGAGCCCCACGTCTTCTGCGACGACCTCTGCCGCAGCGGTCTCAGCCGAGTCGGCCTGGTCAGCGACAACCTCCGCCACAGGCTCGGCCGCGCTCTTGATGGTCAGGGCGATGCTCGGCCCCGCAGCGGCTGCCTTCGCCTTGGCCTTGGCTGCCTTCTTCTCTTCTCGTTCGGCCCGCTCCAGCAGTTCTTCAGACCATGCGGCCCTCAGAATGCCTTCGATCCCTCTGGCCAGATTGGACGAGTGCGATTTGACCCCGAGCCCCAACTCTTTTGAGAGCTCTAGGAGACGCTTTCCGTCAGCGTCTAGTTCCTTGGTCAGTTCGTGCAGTCTCAAAGTCCATCACTCCGACCTCGGAGCCCGGCCGGCTCCGTTCGCATCGTTAAAGTCATGGACAGCCTTGTCCTGCGCCTCAGGAGGAGGGCCGATGGGCTGTCCGTTTTCGTCTCGTGCACTGTGGGGCATCTGGGTGACGCCCTCGATCTTGATGTCCCAGCCCGTGAGCCGGGTGGCCAAGCGGACGTTCTGTCCCTTGCGGCCGATGGCCAAGGCGAGCTGATCGTCGGGTACCACGACCCGGCAGATACGCTCAGCCTCTTCCATGTTGAGCGACGCGATCTGTGCTGGACGCAAAGCGTTCATGATCAGATCGTTGTCGTCGTTGCTCCAGCGGATGATGTCGATCTTCTCGCCGTTGAGCTCGTCAGTGATCGCCTTGATACGCGTGCCCCGGATTCCCACGCAAGCACCCACACAATCGACCCGCGGGTCATTGCTGACCACGGCGATCTTCGTGCGGTATCCGGGCTCGCGAGCGATGCGCCGGATTTCAATCACGCCATCGGAGACCTCGGGAACCTCAAGCTCGAACAGCGAGCGCACCAGCTCGGGAGACACCCTGGAGAGGATGATCTTGACCCGGGTGCCCGCCAGCTTGACCTCGGTGATGATGGCCCGAATACGGTCGCCAGGAGAGTAGACCTCACCGCGCACCCGATCGGCCCGGGGGATGATGGCCTCGACCTTGCCCAGGTTGACGATGATCGCGCCGCCCTCGACCCGCTGCACCTGGCCCAGGATGAGCTCGCCCACCCGACCCTCATAGTCGGTGAACACCACACTGTTCTCGGCATCGCGCAGAGACTGGATGATGACCTGCTTGGCCGTCTGGGCGGCGATACGGCCCAGGTCGATGGACCCGGTCTCGGCATCACTCGTAACCGACAGCTCACCTGTCTTGCGATCGAGGGTGCAGTGGATATGCACGTCGTCGCCGATCTTGCGCTGAATGGCCGCCACCATGGCGTTTTCGATGGTCCTGAAGATCAGCTCCGCGTCGATGTCCTTTTCGAGATGGATGGACTCGATGATGCGCAGTAGTTCGGCATTCATGGTCACCACCTCTCGGGTCGGGATTGCGGGAGTCTTCGGAACAGCGCGTACCAATTGAAACAAGTGGGTCAATCCGGCCGTCTGAGGCTGGACCCCACCTGTGCTGGACACGACATCTGCGCCAACTGAGGAAACCCTTACTATGTGCCCTCGACGGAGCGCATGTCAAGGATCGGCGCCCTTTCCGGGGCAGAGGGCTGCTTGCCCGGCCGCTCTCCCTCGCCGTAGGATGCGGGGCTGGTTCCTCAGCGCTGGAACCCCTTCTTGGAGCGGCCCATGTCGACCGGATTCGAGCCCATCATGTCACCTGCAGAGAACGAGACCTCCACGGCCCCCGCCCGGCTCCAGGTGGCCCTCGATTTCACCATGATCTCAAGGGCCGAGAAGGCTGCCGCAGAGGCGGTCAGCGGCGGGGCGCAGATTCTCGAAGTGGGCACTCCCCTGCTCAAGAGCGAGGGTCTCGATGCGGTCAGACGACTGCATCAGCTCTACCCCAGCCTGCCCATCGTGGCCGACACCAAGACCATGGATGCGGGCCGCACAGAGATGGAAATGGCCTCGAAGGCAGGCGCCAGCTTCGCCACCGTGCTGGGATTGGCCTCCGACGCCACCATCAAGGAGTGCGTCGAGGTGGGCCAGAACTACGGCATCCAGGTAGTGGTCGACCTGGTGGGCCACCCCGATCCCGTGGCCCGGGCCCAGCAGGTCGCCGCCTTTGGCGCCTCGGCGGTGGGCGTCCATTGCCCCATCGACCAGCAGATGCTCGGCCAGGACCCCTTCGACACCCTGCGAGCCGTGCGCGAAGCGGTGAAGATCACGGTCACCGTGGCCGGGGGCATCACCGGCGAGACTGCCCCCGAAGCGGTGAGCGCCGGAGCCGACATCGTCATCGTGGGCGGAGCGATCACCAAGTCTCCCGATGCGAGGGGGGCGACCGCTGCCATCGTGGGCGCCGTAGCCAACGGCCGGCCCGCCCCCACCGGTGACTTCAAGCGCTACGGCGCCGAAGACCTGGCCGCTGCCTTCGCCCGGGTCTCCACCCCCAACGTGTCTGACGCCCTGCACCGGGCCGGCGCCATGGAAGGCCTGACGCCCATCCTGACCGGTCAGCATGTCGCGGGACGGGCGGTGACCTGCCGCACCTATCCCGGCGACTGGGCCAAGCCCGTCGAGGCCATCGACCGCTGCGGTCCCGGCGATGTCCTGGTCATCGACGCGGGCGGGCGCCCCCCGGCGATCTGGGGCGAGCTGGCCACCGAGTCGTGCCTGCAACGAGGCCTGGCCGCGGTGATCATCGACGGCGCCATTCGCGACGTGGACGCCATCCGTGCCCTGGGCTTCCCGGCCTGGGCCCGGCACACCTGCGCCAACGCCTGGGAGCCCAAGGGCTTCGGCGAGATCGGCACTCCCATCCGCTGCGGCAGCCAGGCCGTGCGCAATGGCGACTGGATCGTGGCCGATGACTCAGGGGTGGTGGTGGTGCCCGCCGAGCGAGCGGTCGAGACCGCCAACCGGGCCCTCGACGTGCTTGAGATGGAGAACCGGGTCCGTGAAGAGATCAAGGCCGGCTCCACCCTCAGCCAGGTCATCGAGCTGTATCGCTGGGAGAAGTCCTGACCCATGGCTGGCCCGCCCGTCCAGGTCACGCTCAACGGCGAGAGCCGCGATTTTCCGGCAGAGACTTCGGTCTCCGAGCTGCTCACCGAGGTCGCCCCCCAAGGTGGGCGCTGCGCCGTGGAGATCAACCGCTCCATCGTGCCCCGCTCCCGCCACTGCGAGCACACCCTGCAGGACGGCGATGTGATCGAGGTCGTCACCTTCGTCGGCGGCGGCTGAACGGCCCAGGCCCCGTTGCGCCGGGTCGCCCCGCTTGCCTCCCCGAACCCCACTCGCCATTTCGGCACTTTCCGCACAGCCTGCTTGAGCTTCATCATGATTCCCGGCGACACACCGCTCCAGATCGGCAGCCACTCCTTCGACTCGCGGCTCTTCGTGGGCACGGGCAAGTACGCGACCTTCTCCCAGATGCGCGAGGCGGTCGATGTCTCCGAGACCGAGTGCGTCACCGTGGCGGTGCGGCGCATCAACATGGGGCCGGGCGAGTCACTGCTCGACTTCCTCGACACCGAGCGCATCACCCTGCTGCCGAACACGGCGGGATGCTTCAACGCCGACGACGCCGTGCGCACCGCGCGCCTGGCCCGCGAGGCCCTGGACAGCGAGCTGGTCAAGCTTGAGGTGCTGGCCGACGAGACGACCCTGCTGCCCGACCCACTGGCGACCTTGGCAGCGGCTGAGGCCCTGGTGGCCGACGGCTTCACCGTGCTCGCCTACACGAACGACGACCCCATCATCGCCCGACGCCTCGAAGAGATCGGCGTGGCTGCGGTCATGCCCCTCGGCGCCCCCATCGGCAGCGGGCTGGGCATTCTCAACCCCCGCAACATCATCGCCATCAAGCGCGCCGCCTCCGTGCCAGTCATCGTGGACGCAGGAGTCGGCACGGCCTCCGACGTGACCGTGGCCATGGAACTCGGCGTGGATGGAGTGCTGCTCAACACGGGCATCGCCGCTGCCGACCAGCCGGTGCGTATGGCCCTGGCCATGAAGCACGCCTGGATGGCCGGTCGTGCGGCTTGGCTCGCCGGACGCATGCCCGCGAGAGAGCTGGCCATGCCCAGTTCCCCCACCACAGGCATGATCAACGCCAGTTAGGGGTCTGTGCTATCGGTCGGCATTGCTGCGACGTTCCGGGCGTCCCTGTCTCTGACCAAGGAGGCGCAGAGTTTCGGCGCGTCGAGAGGAAAGCGGCTTCGGCCGTCTACTTCTGGAAGAGCGGTAGGTAGCCCAGGGGGACCTGCAGGGTCAGTGACATGATCGCCGTGGCGTAGACCTTGCCGTACTTTCCGTGGGAAAACTCGCCGCCCTCGCGCTGCTGGTCCCGGCAGTACTGCACGAACTGGGGCCACCACTGCTCGAACATCCTGGGGTCGCGCCAGGCCCAATAGCTCTGAGCCGCGTAGAACGAGCCGTACAGCTGAAACATGTCCGTGCGCCCGGAACCGGTAATGGGGTCTTCGCGGCGCAGGGCTTCGAAGCCGTCTGCCAACTCGTCACTGCCGTAGTCGCCCAGGGCGTTCAAGGTGGCCAGGGCTGCAGCGGTGAGGGCCCAGGTCATGCGGTCGTTGCCGATGGCGTAGCGAAAGCGGCCTGACTCCTTGTCTTGGCTGCGCTTCATGTACTCCTCGGCCGCGGTGATCACCCCCTGGTCCACCACGAAGCCAGCGTCTTTCGCAGCCCGCAAGGCCTGGATCATGCACACGGTGATCGAGCCTTCGTGCCCTGTCGACCTGCGGGCCTCGTAGTACCACCCGCCCTGCAGCCCCTGGGTGTCCTGCACCAGGCCCACGGCCCGGTCGATGGCGGCTGCGAGACGCAGTCGCTCAGGCTCTCCGCTGCCGTACATGCCCACGGCCTGGGTCAGGGCCAGCAGCGCGTAGCCCTGGCCGTGCATCTTGCTCACCGTGTCGTCGTCGGCGCGAAACTCTCCCGCGCTGTCACAGTGATCGATCAGCCAGCGAATCGCCCGCTGGATGGGCTGGCTGCGGGAGCCTCCCCCGTCGCGACGTACGGGCAGACCTCCCGAGGCCATCAGGGACAGACTGGCCAGCCCGGTGACCGCGATGGGTGCAGCGCTGCCGCTCTCGCGCTCGCTTCGGAGCAGTGAGAAGGAGCCGTCCGGATTCTGGTTCTCGAGCAGAAAGACGTGGGCCCGGTCGACCATGGCCACCACCGCCTGCAGCCGCAGCGGGTCGTCGCCGCCCTGAGCTGAGCTTTCGTCCACCGTCAGACCAGGAGGGCAACCCGGGCCTGGAATGGCAACGGGCGACGCCCCCCCGAGGACACAGGCGAGGGCAACTGCGAGCGCGATGTGCAGGCCGGGGATCAACGGCCGTCCCCTTCCTCCAGGCGTTGCATGGCCCGGATGTAGGCAGACAACCAATCGCGGTAGCGGCCGGGCACATCGTCCACGTGCAAGTTCATCAGGCGCTCCTGCAGCTTGGGTGGCAACAGTCCCCAACGGGCATCGGTGTTCTCTCGGACGGGGTCATCTCGTTCTTCTGGGGGAGGCGGCCCACCCTCCTCGTTGCGAGCGGGAGTCGAATCATCGAGTTGATCGGCCGGGTCGTCGCCCTCACCCCCGCCACCCATGGGCTCTTCGCCCCCTTCGCCATCTTGCCCCTCTTCGCTGCCGGGAGGCTGCGGCGCCGGTTCATCGCCTTCACCGGACGGGGGAGCCTGCGAGCCATCACTGTCCCGGGGTGAACTGTCCTCACCGGACTGTTCGCCGCTGGGCGAATCAGAGGACGACCCACCTCCGCCTCCGCCGCTCCCGCTGGGCTGGTACTTGGCCTGGTTGATCAGCTCTTCCAGATCGCGAATGACCTCCATGTGTGCCTGGCGGACCTGTTCCAGGACGCCCGCCGGGTTGTCCGCGTCGAGAGTCGAGAAGAGCGTCTCATCAATGCGCCCCAGGTTCTCCTGGATGCGCTCCACCAGGGCCTCGGCGGCCGCCGCCGCGTCGTCCTGGGGGCCCGGTGGCTCGACCTGCGCCCACACGGGCGTCCACATCGGGGCCCACATCAGGCAGCTCAACAGAAGGAGTGCATTCATCGCTCTTCCTCTTCGGTCGGATGTTCGGTCGGGGAGCCGTCGGCCTCGCCCTCGACCGCGACTTCGGGCTCTTTGGGAATCATCGTCTCGAACAAGGCGGTGGTCTTCGAGTGCTCCAGAGCCCAACGCTCGAGCACCAGCAGCTCCATCTCGCCCATGCCCTCGGCGCCGTGCAACGACTGAAAGTTCTCGATGCGCGTCAAGGCCATCAGCTCCATGCGCTGGATCAACAACAGCTCCGCAACGGGCGGGACCAAGGGCTGCTTGGAGTCTCCGCCTTGCTCGCCCGGGGGCGTGTCCGCGTCCATCTCGGACATGGCCTTGCGCCGCCGCTCCAGCTCGTCGGCCAAGACCGCAGAGAGGTCCGCAAGGCGATGCTCGACGCTCTGTTGAATCGAGGCCACGAACGCGCCGGTCTGTTGATCAGCCAGCTCGTTCGCCGCGCTCTCCAGGCCGTCAGCGATCTGCTCGATGGCGAACACGAACACCTTGGCGCCATCCGCCGCCAGATCTTCGGCGAGAGATGTGGCCTCTCTGGAGAGGGTCCGTTCGCTCTCCGACAAGCGTGCCACGGCCCGGCGGTGGCTGCGGGACAGACGCTCCCGATCTCCACGCGCCTCATCGATCTCTCGGGTCTCGCTGCTCGCGGCGATCTGCTCGTCGAGCATCTCCTTCAGCTCTTCGCCGAGCTTGAACAGCACCTCTTCTTGGCGCAGTTGCTCGTAACGATCGCGCTCGCCCTGCAGCTTCTTCTTGGCCTCATCGAGGGCTTCGCTGGCTTCTTCCTGGCGCGTGGCGGCCTCTTGGCTGCGCCCCTCATCCAGGGCCTCGCTGGCCGACTCCATGGCGCTCTCTGCCCGCTGGCCCGGCTGTTGAAACTCTTGATCAGGGAGCTCTTCAAGGCGGTCCATCAGCTCGCGCAAGCGACGCTTCAGCTCTTGCTGGTCGGCGACGGCTGCGGCCACCTGCTCAGGAGTGGCAGGCTCAGCCACCTGGTCATCTGCACCCTGCCGCCGCTGGCGCAGCTGTTCCAGGATCTCGTTGAGGCTCTGCTCGGCGGCGGTGCCCTGCTGCCCGGCCTGGGCCAGCTGCTGACTCTGCAACGCCTCCTGCATGGCCGCGAGTTCGGCCATGAGTTCGCGGGTGCGATCGAGCAACTCAGGGCCGGCCTCTGGCTCCGCAGCCTCCAGTCGCTGGGCGTCCTGCTTCAGTTCTTCAGCCTGGCTTTCGGCTTGTCGGGCCGAGGCGGCTGCCATGGCCCGAGCTCTGTTCCGGGCAGCGGCCAGGGTTCGCTCCGACTCCACCAGCGCGTCCCTGGCCTGCTCCAGACGTTCGCTCGCCTCGTCCATGGATTCCTTCGCTGTGGCCTCGTCTGCGCCCGGCGGGTCCTCCTGGCCGACCTCCTGGCGCTCGGAGGGTTCGTCGCCTTGCGCAGCGGCGCCGCTGGCTCCCGCTTCAGCGCCCAACCCGCTCGCTTCGGCCCTGGCGTCACCACTCTCTGCACCGTCGCCTCCGTCGTCGCTCGGCTCTGCGCCCCCCGCCTCTGTGCCCTGACCTGCTTCTCCGCTGGACTCTGCGCCTGAGCCTCCATCGCCGCTGGACTCTGCACCGCTGGTCTCGGCGCCCGAGGGTTCGCCGGCGCTGGTCTCAGCTGCGCTCGCATCGGCGCCGCTGGTCTCGGTGGCCGAACCGTCGGAAACCCCGGACTCGGCTCCCGTTGACTCCGGGCCACGACCTTGCGCGCTGCTCTCCTCGCTCCCCGTGGGCGCCTCGCCATCCGCCGTCTGGGCCTGGGCCTCCAGGGCGGCGCTGGCCCGCTCCATGGCCTCCAGGGCCTGGGCCACCGCGTCTCTGGCCCGCTCCCGCTGGGACTGGGCGGCCTGCAGCAACTCGGAGTCTGCCGAGCCGTCCAGGGGCTCGCTGAGCCCTGACAACAGCTGGGCCACGCCGCTGGCCAGGCGCCGCTCATCGCCGGCCGTGGTGCCAGGGTCATTGGCCAAGGCGCGCTGCTGCTCCGCCAGGAAATCCGCCAGGGCCACTTCGCCCAAGGCCGCCTCAGTGGTCTTCAGCGTTGCCTGGGCCTCGCTGCTCTCGGCCAGGGAACGCTGCAACCGTTCGCCTTCGGCCAGGGCCTCGTCCATGACCGCGGCGGGTGTGTCGCTGCGGGCGGAGGTCTCTTCGAAGAGACGCTTTTGCTCTTTGCCCAGCCGATCCAGCTCGGCGATGCCATCGCCCAGCAAGTCCGCCTGTTCGCGCATCTCGTCCACGTCGCGCCGGTCGCGCAGCACCGAGTAGATGCTCTCCAACGCGGTCACCAAGGTGTCCTGGTCACCCACCGTGGAGAGCATGCCCGACTCCAGCCCACGGTCGATCTCTCGGCTACGCTCCAGCAGATCGGTGAGGTCGAACTGCTCGACGGCGGTGCGCAGCAGCTCGGCGTTGCGCTCTCGGCCCTCTGCCTCGTAACGATCGATCAGCCGGTCCATCTTCTCGCGCAAGGAGACCAGGCGCAGGCCGATACGATTCTGGTCCCGCTGCACGCTGTGCAACTCACCCTCTTCCTGACTGTGGGCGGGAGTGGCCAGCAGAGCGAGACCGAGGGCGCCTGCCCCGATCAAGAGCAGAGGGGCGCGAAGGAAACCGGGCAACGTCTTCGTGAGCATCATCAGTTGTTCCCCGTCTTCTTGCGCAGGGCCTCTTGGGAGCGCTCTCGCAAGGCTCTTTGGTCGTCAATGAGCGCCTTCACCAGGGTGAGCACCTCTTGATAGTCTTCCCACTCGTTCATGCGATCGAGCAGGCTGACCAGGTCGGTGATGACCGTTTGCTGGGCTGTCCAGATGGTGCGCAGCTGCTCTGCTGACGGGTCCTGGACCGCTGCGGTGAGCAGCTCGTGAGCCCTGGGAGACGACGCCTGGCTGAGCCGCAGGGCGATGGCCGCCATGTTCAGCAGCCGGCCCGCCCCGTCGAGGTGGCCGAACTGTCCTGCGCCGTAGTCGCTGGCCAGGGCAGCCCACACCGCAGGGGAGAAGGGCTCGTCGACGGGCTGGTCGTGCCAGTCGGCCAGGCGACGGTCGAGCAGCGACTCGGCGCCCGGTCCCCCGTCGAGACGATTGAGGATCACTGCATCGAGGATCGCGCAGAGTTCACGGGCCTCCCGCGCCAGACGCACGGTGACCTGGTTTTGAGCCACCGCCGCCGTGACCAGATCAGAGTCGCCCGCCTGGGGCAGGTCGGTCAGCAGGTCATCGACCACCTCTTGGGCTCTGACCTGTCGGTCGCGGATCTGGGTGAAGTCTTCTTTCAGTCGCAGCTGACGGTCGGCGAGCAAGCGCTTCAGATCAGAGTCGTTGACCACGTCGATGCGCCGCCCGTCGACCCGCACGCCCTGGGGACCTCGGTCACCGAGCGACCGATGATCGAGGGCCTCCATGGCGTAGGACACGGTGTCGCTCAGACCTAGCTGCGCCAGATCGAGCACCAACCGGTACTGGCCCGGATGATCAGGGTCGACGGCGAAGTCGAGCCGCCCTTCCGGGTCGATCTCCAGCACCACACCCGCTACGCCATGATCGTCCTCGGCCATGACCGACACGGGCACCACCGCCTGGGCAGTGACCTTGACATCGGAGCGGGCCGGGGAGTAGACGCGCAAGGTAGGCGGTCGGTCCTCGTGGACCAGCAGCGCGATCCGTCCTGGCTCGGGCGTGGCCAGGCCATGGTCGCCGGTGAGCCGCACGGTCAGGGTGTCTGATTCCCGAGCGACGAAGTCTCCGCTGACCAGCAGCCCTTCGTCGTCTTCGGTCAAGTCGAGTGCCAGGCTCTCACCTCGAGCTTGCATCCAGAGCGTGGCCGACTCTGCCTCGCCGCGGGGACGACCCAGCAGCCGCACATGGGTGCCTTCGGACATGACCAGGTCGGCGGCCCCCACCTGGCGTGCCCCACCACCAATGTAGGCCGGCGGCGTGAGCACGAAGTCGGGAGCATCCAGCCGGGGCGGGTCGATCACCCGGAGCGAGAGGCGATTCTCGTCGCCCTCATCATCGCCGCCTCGGACCCACAGGGCCGTGTCCCCGGGCTCCACGGTGAAGTGCCCCTGAAACAGACCTGACGAGCCGAGCGACAGGGCCGAGCTGCGCTCACCCCGCTGTCCCTCGACCACCAGCTCGACCCGCTCGGGACGCTTGCCAGACCAGCTCGCCTGCAGCGACAGGGTGCCCGATCGGGCCACGAACAGGCCGCCCTCGGCATCACGCACGTGTACCGGCCCTTCATCCGGCAACTCAAGGTTGAGCCGCGTGGCCCGAGGCCAAGGCACGTCGGCGAGTGCCCAACGCTGGAAGAACACCTCGGAGTGTGGCCGCACCAGGGCCAACAACAGCGCCAAGGCCACAATCGCTCCCAGAGACCGAGCCACCTCAAGCAGGGAGGGCCGCGGGGTCAGCACCACCCTCAGATCGACGCGCTCACAAGCCTCCGAGGTCTCGGCTGCGAGCTGGTGTTCGAGAGACCCGGGCCTTCCCTCAGGCAGCTGCAAGGACGAGATCAGCCGCCCCTCGAAGCTCAGCTCGCCCTCGACCAGGCGGGCGGCGTCGAGGCGATCGGGGCCCGCGATCAGGGGCCGCAACAGCCTGCGCACGAGCTCCCGCCCGAACAGGGCCACCATGACCAGCAGCGCGATCGCCCGCACCGTTCGGGGCAGGTCGAGCAGCCGATCGAGGGCGTACGCCGCCACCAGCCCCACCACGATCAAGGTGAGCAGCCTGGCCAATCCCGCGCAGACGTGCAGCAGGCGAATACGGCTGATGACCTGATCGAGCCGCTGCCGCACCGCCAGGGGGCCACGTTGGGGATCGGGGAGAGGTGACATGGAAGTGCTCATGGCCGTCAGTCAGCGCTGGAAGATGGGCAGGTAGCCGTAGGGCAACGACAAGATCACCGCAGCGATGGCCGTGCTGAAGGCCTCGCCCGGTCCGATGAAGCAAGGGAACGCCCCCGTGCTCCGCTGCTTGGCCAGCAACTCAGCGCTGATCTTCGGGAAGTACCAGGACCAGGTCTCTCCGCCGATGGTGTAGAGCGCCTGGGTCGCGTAGTAGTGGCCGTACCAGTAGAAGTAGTGGTTCTCGTAGCTGGATCCATCGCTCACGCTGCGGATGGTGTCGCGCAAGAACTGGATCGACTGCTCAAGGTCAATCTCGACGGCCTGACCATCCTGAAAGGTCCAGGTGAACTGCAGGTCGTCCACGCCCGCGCTGTGCAAGGCCGCCAGCCCCGCAGAGGTCAACGCGAACGACGAGCGACTCGAGCGGCTCACCTGGTATTTGAATGAGCCCCGACCCAGCTGGTAGTAGCTGCCTGAGCCGCCAAAGCCCATGTCGTGACTCACGAAGGAACGGGCAATGTAATCCTTGGCCCGATCAATCGTCGAACGGGGCACACGAATGCCCACGTTGCGCGCAGCCCGCAAGGCGTTGAGCTGACAGACCGTGATGGACATGTCGGACTCGGAGGCCAAGGGCTCGTAGCGCCAGGAGCCGTGCTCGTTCTGACAAGAGACGATGAAGTCGATGGCCGCCTGCAGGTCCTTGCGCATGCCTGGCCTGTCGGTCATGCCGTAGACCTCCGCCAGGAACAGGGCCGCGAAGGCGTGGCTGTACATGCGCGAACCGTTCGCGGTGATGTAACCGTTCTCGCTGATCTGGCTGAGCAACCAATCAGTCGCCCGTCCGATCTGCTCGCTGTACAGGCCCCGGCTGGGGAGGTGCCCCGCTGACAGGTAAGCCAACCCGGCCAGTGCGGTGACGCCTACGTGGGGCACCGTGCGGTCAGAGATCTCGTAGTTCTGGTTGAGCTTGTAGCCCACGTCTGCCGTCCAGCTGCCGTCGCCGTTCTGGATGCGAGACAGATAGGCCAGGGCCTCGTCGACTGCGGTCACCGACTCAGCAGAGATCTCCGAGAAGTCGGCGGGCAGACCGCCCTGAGCCCACGCCACCGTGGGCGTTGCTGCCAGGAGCAACACCAATGATGTGACCAGTCTCTTCATGGCAACGCACTCCTCAAGATGCTCAGCACCCCACCGTGGGCCAGAACAATAGCGCCCTCTACCAGCTCGATCTGCTGGCTTCCGCCGTCGTCGACCTGCACGAAGTAGTGATCGGTACCCCGCTCGCCGCGAACCACCTGCACAGACGTCACCGGCGAGGGGTAGGGCGACGACAGCAGGACGAACCCGTCCCGCCCATGATGCAAAGACGTGGCTCCCAGGGGCACGGCGTCCGGCAGCTCCAACGCATAGCCCCGGCTCAGGTCGTCGCCCGAGAGGACCTGGAGCCGATGGGGCTGGGCGGGGTCGGCCATCACGACGCGAGGAGCGAAGTCAGAATCGGGGTCGATCACCTTCAGCATGGGCAGCTCGCTGACAGCCTCTTGCGGCCCCCGCAACGCATCGATGGGGATGATCTCATCCCACGAGTGCTTGGAGCCGTCGGCGCCCCGGGCCTCCCACGGTGCCCGCAGCACCAGTTGGTCGTCGGCGCTGGCAAAGAGCATGCGCGACTTCAGCGAGATCTCGGGCAGGGCGATCTCCCAGAGCACCTCGGCGGTGTCCGGACGGAAGGCCATCAGCACGGTGTCCCTGCCCGCAGACCTGGACAGCAACACCACCCCAGGGTCGCTCACCGTGTTGGCGATACTGAACCGATCCGCCAGGGCGGTGGACGAACTCACCACGCCCCCCACCAGATCGAGCACCGCGAGGCGCTTGTCACGCCCCCGCCCGTTGCGCTCGTAGCCGCCCGTACTCAGGCACACCAGCTGGTCGCCAGCCTGCACCATCTTCACGTCTTCGGCCTCGGGCAGATCGATGCGAAACGCCCGGGCCCCGGTGGCCATGCCGTGCCCCTCGACCCGAAAGCGGCCGGACGTTTCGGTGAGGCTGATCAGCAACCCGGCCATGGGCAGCACGTCGTAGACACGGCCGGGCAGAGTGCGCTCCCAGATCAACTCGCCCGTGGCCAGGGCCAGGGCCTGCAGGGTGCCCCTGCCGCGCACCAGCAACGTCTCGCCGTGAAAGTGAAAGTCGAGATTGGAGGAGTGCTCGAGCACGTTGCCTGGCAAGGGCAGATCGTCCCAGAGCACCTCGCCTGTGCGGGTGTCCAGAGCCAGGAACGCGCCGGTCCCGTGAATGCTGGCCAGCAGCGTTCCGGCGAACTCTGGAGACGCCTGCCCCGTGGCGTGATGCAGCTCGAGCGACCGGTTCTCGGACAGGACCACGCGCAACAGACCCGACGCATCCCGAGGCAGGGCTGGCAGCTCGGAGCTTGCTGCTGGCGCCAGGCCTTCCAGGACGTCCGCATAGGCATCCTCGCCCATGGCCCGAGCCGCCCGCGCTCGCAAGGCCACCAGGGCAGGCACCGTCACATCCCGCGCTTCTTCAAAGACCCGCCGCAGCTCACCCTCCGCCAGCAGCTGCTCCATGATGGACACCCGCTGTTGCGCCACCACCTGGGCGTTGGGGTAGCGGGCCTCGAGCTCAGCAAGGGTGGCCCCCGCGGCCAGATCGCTCGCAGCTGCGGCCTCGAAGGGCGCGTACAACTCTGGGCCATGGTGCACCAGCAGAGCAGCGATGCGTTGGGCAGCGGCCTCTGCGAGTGGCAGACCATCCCACTTCACCTGGCGGCCAGAACGGAGCAACTCTTGCAGGGAAGCGACCTGCTCGCTCGGGCTCTGCAGGGGGATGCGGCTCATGGCGAAGTGCAGCGCCACGGGCAGGGGGCCATCGTCGTTCAGGGTCAGCAGGTGCTCTGGATCCGCGTCCGCGAGCACGGCCAACCCGTCTGCCAGTTCAACGTCGGCGCCAAGCCGGACGAAGGCCTTGAGCACCTGTTCGGCGTGAGTGAAGCGCACCCGCTGCGACCAGGCAGCCTCGAGTACGCCCTGCCAGGCCTCGGGCGTGTCCGCGGCCAGCGCCACGCTCAGGGCCGCCTCCAACAAGCCACCTCGGGCACGAGACATGACCTCTCGTGAGGGCCCCGCTGCGAGGACACGCTCGAAATGAACCACCGCCCCTCGCTCATCGTTTTCGGCGAGGGCCAGCTCGCCCAGGGTCAGCGCTGCCAAGGGATCGTGGCCCAGACTGGCCACCGCGTCCCGGCGCACGAGCTCGTGGTCTACGAAGGCGAACACCGAGGCACCATCGGTCATGACCAACGCCGGGCCGTCGGGCACGACCCGCTGAATCTTCCGGCCGGGGCCGGTCGTGGGCAGGCTGAGATCACCCACCCGCTGGCCGTTGCTCAGGTCGAGAGAGATCAGCAACGGTTCTGCGGGCACGAGCAGTCGCCCCCCGTTCACGACCGCCGCGCCTGACAGCTCCTGGAACGGGCCGAAGGGCCGGGAGAACCACTCCATGTGACCGCTCGTGGCGTTGAAGCACTCGACGAACTCGTCGTTCACCACGGCGAACCGTCCCTCGCCCACATCGACCACCTGGTGGCGCAAGGGCTGACGCATGCTCGAACCCATCTGCGTCGGCAACTCGTACAGTCGTCGGCCCGTCCGACGATCGAGGCCTTGCAGCCATTCGCTGTCCAGGGGCGTCAAGATCACCACATCGTCGATGACCAATGGCGGCTGGTTGAGCCAGTGCACGTCGCGAGAGTTCTGGGGCCTGATCATGCGCGAACTGCGACGAGCGATGGACTCGTAGGCCGCCAGCCAGCGCACCCGCCCCGACCAGGCGTCGACGCAACCGATCACCCCCAGGTTGGTGCACACGTAGAGCGAACCCTCGTGCAGGGTGGGCGGTGAGATCACGTGCTCTTGGAAGGGCCGGTTGAACATGGTCAGCTCTTGCTGACCCGAGCAGATCGGCGTGCGCCAGAGCAGCGCACCCGAATCGAGGTCGAAGGCTGCCAGGTAGGCGTTGATCGCTCCTTCGGTCACCGACCCCGAGGCAAAAACAGCCCGCCCGTCCGTCACCACCGGTCCGTCCACGTCGAAGTGATTGACGAAGTCGTTGTCAGGCAGGGCAGGGCGCTCCTGGGTCCATAGCACCTCACCGGTCACCCGATCGAGCGCCCGCAACCGTCGCCGAGGCAGGGGATGATTGATGGGGTAGCCATCAAAGCTCTGCAGGGGATGCCGCGGCTCGGCCACTTGCACCGTGGCCACCACGTGATCGCCGGTGACCAAGGGCTGGGCCACCTGATGAGGGTTGATGGCCTTCGGTCGCCCCCCGTTGGCGTACACGCCCAGGGTGAATGAAGGGCTGGCGGTGCCCTGATCGGTCACCACCTCGAGAGGCCCGCTGTGATGCCACAGGCGTCTGCCTGAGAGGAGATCCTGGGCCCAGACCGAGACCGTGTCGGCGACGTAGACCACACCGTCCGCGATCACCGGTACCAGGGGCGCATAGGGAGCTTCGTAGGTGCCCGAATACCTGATGAACGGGTTGATCCAGTCGACGTCTTGATCGGTGAGCCGGGCGATCACCGTGAGTTCCCGATCGCCACCTGAGTCGTCGAGCCAACTCGACTGCAAGGCCGTCCCATCACCCATGGAGAACGGCTCGTAGGACGGGGCGGCGACCCCGGGCAGGGGGCTGGCCAAGGTCTCCGCCAGGGCCTCTCCGCCCAGCTGGCGCAGGCGGTAGAGCGTTGCCCGGGCGGCGGCGAAGCGCCCCTCCTCGGCTTGCAGACGAGCCAGGTCGGCGTAGGCCGGAAGAGCGCTGGGCAGGCCCTCGTGCTCCAGTGCCAGGCGACTCAGGGCCAACCGGTCGTGCCAGGACGTCGCCGCGACCAGCTCAGCTTGTTCCTCCGCCGAGAGGACCTCTTGGCGTCGACTGAGCGGCACCCGGGTCAGCAACTGAAACAGGGCCCACTCGGCGGCCCCTACCCAGCGACTGTTCCAGCGGTCATCGCCCCCGCCCACCTGCATCACCTGGCTGCCCCGTGTGCGCACGATGGCCAACAGCTGCTCTGCGGCCACATCGACAGCACCCGCCATGAGTGAGCGTTCGGCATCGTCGAGCGCGGAGCGGGCATCGACGGGGGCGCGGACGCTGAAGCCCAGCAGGCTCCGTTCGTCCACGTCAAAGGTGTATTGGTCCTCGACCAGTGTGTCCCAGCCCGCGAAGGGGTCGACCTGACCCATCACGGGTGCCGTACCCAGCAGCACCCACGCCAGGCTCCCCACGGCGGCGAACAACAGGGGTCGGATCACACCAGGTTGCCTCGCTTGCGTAGTATCCATTCGGCGGCCAACAGCACCACCAACAGGGACAGCTGGGGGAACCCGGCCCAGACTTCTTCTCGCTCGGGCTCGTCCAGCGGGCGCGTGCGGGGTGGGTCGTTGAACGACGCCAACAGGCCCTGCACGTCTTGCAGCTGGGCGTAGCGGCCGCCGGTGCGCGCCGCGATCCGTTCGAGCAGCAGCTCGTCGAGCACCGCGTCGTCCGTCTCGAGCGTGGGCGTGGTCACGGTGACGATGCGAGGCGACCGGGCCTGGGACGGATCGTTCGGATCGAGCAACCAGAAGCGATAGGGCCCGGGCTCGCCAGCCAGGAGCGAACCCACAAATTTGCCATCCTCTTCGCGGTTCAGGCTCTGCACCCCCTGCTTGCCGTCAGGGGTGACGTAGGAGACCTCGAACGAGTCTGCCCGCAGGGCGTCGAACTCGTCGTCACGCACCCGGGCTACCAGGCCAATGCGCTCACCGATGGAGTAGCTCGACAGATCGGTGGAGAGATCGAAGCGGTAGTCAGAGCGCCGCAAGCGGTTCAGGGCGAGATAACGAATCAGCCCGCGCCAGAACGGCTCGCGATACGTCTCCAGAAAACGAAAGCGCCAACGCCAGGTCTCATCGCTGGCCAGGAAGGCCGTGCGCCCCTGGGGATAGTACATGGTCGAGAGGATGACGTGGGCGCCGTAGGCATTGCTGCTGGTCGGATGGGTCAGCAAGGCCTCAGCCGTGGAGCGCAACTTCTCGACCGGGTAGTACCAGGTCAAGGGAGCGAGGCCACCCTCGTCCTCCCACAAGGCCCGATTGCGGTCGACGTCCGGGTCGAGTGAAACAATCTCGTGGGGATCTCTCGGGCGGGCCAGCACGGGCCGGAACGGCTGCCCCGGAGCAGCCACGTTGCGAGCCTCGACTTCGGCATCACCGATCAGCACGGGCAGTACGTCAGCCAACGGCGTGTCCCGATACTCTCTCGGCGCGTAGCGGCTGCCGGCGAGCATGAGCAAGCCCCCACCCTGCTCCACGAAGCTCTTGAAGTTCTGCAGCACCGCCTCGTAGTCATCCCCCAGGTCTTGCGGGTGCACATCGCCCAGGATGATCACGTGGTAGTTTTCGAGCAGAAACTCAAGCGACTGGGGGATGTGATCGAGCGAGCCCACACCCTCGCTGGACTCTTGAATGAAGTCGGGCGAAGCCGAGGTCAGGAAGCACTGCAGTTCCATGTTGGGCACGCGCAGCAGCGAACCGATCAGGAAGCGATACTCGTAGCGGGGATAGCCGTCGATGTAGAGCACCTTGATGCGCCCGGGCTCGACCCTCAGCATGCGCCGGTCGACGTTGTTCACGTCGTCGGCCTCGCCCGGCATGGGTGCCACGGCCACCCGAAGGTCGACGTCCCCTTCGATCTCGGGGATGAAGCTCACCCGCACCAGCTGCTCTGTGGCGCCGGTGGTCGTGTCGTCGCCGCCGAGCTGCACATCGACTCGAGCCATCTGCAGCCCGCTGGCCCCGTCTTGCACGGTGACCGCGGTGGACTGTCCCGGATAACCCCGAGCCGCGATGGAGACTTCGAGCGTGACAGTGTCGCCCGACAAGGCCACCTCGGGTGCGATGATGTTGCTGATGCGCAAGTCCCGAGGGATGGTCGGATCGCCGACGCCGACGGTGCTCACCGAAACCGAGCGCCCCACCAGCCCGGCCAGGGCAGCGGTGACATCACGGCCTGCGTTGACCCGTCCGTCGCTGAGCAGGATCACCTGGGCCAGATCGCGCCCACGAGTCTCAGCGGCCAGGGCCGCCAAGGCATCCCCCAGCCTCGTCTCTCCGTCGGAGGCGGTCAGGTCGCTGAGCGAACTCACGGCTCGCAACGACGAACCGAAGGCGTAGAGCAGCACTTCGTAGCGTTGCTCGAGTTCGGCCAGCTCTGGCCCCATGACCGCCTCGACCACTTGACGGCGGGTGGCCTCGCGGGGCAAGCCGTGGCGGCTCGCCAGGCTCGCCAGGTCGTGCTCACGCAGGCTGGCCGAGTCGTCCAACAGAATGGCCAGCACGGGACGCTCGACCCGCACTCGCTGCTTGCTGCGCACCGGGTGAAAGAGGAAGACACAGAGCAGGGCCAGAGCCAGGCAACGCAGGACAGCGGGCCACCAACGGCCACGTCCCTGTAGAGCCTCTCGGCGGTAGAGCCAGCGACAACCCAGGACCAGCGAGGGGCCGATGACCAGGGCCAGCACCCACGTGGGCGGCAGGTTCAGCCACTCGATGCGGGTGGTCTCGATGATGTCCGAGGTGTTCATCGGGCTCCTCCGATGGAGCGCGCGAAGACAGACTCGGCGCAGGCCACGATGAGCAGGGCCCAGAGCAGAGCCCTGAAGAGACTGCCGTCGCCTCGCCCGCCACCCCCATCGAGGCCTCCCGCCTCGGCTTCACCCACACGGTAGTCCACTCCGGCCAGGCGCTCGTCCAGGGTGGGCCCATCGATGCGCTGCAGGTCACCCTCGCGGGCGTCAGCGAAGGCGGCCAATGCCAGACGCTCAGGCAATCGGGCCGAGTCTTCTGTCTCGACCGTGAGGAACGCAGGGCCCGGTTCCGCCAGAGGCGTAGACGCCAACGAGAGCAGAGACCGCTCGCCCATGATCTCTATCTGCGGCGCGGTGATCTCTTCGATGGCACCGCTCGGAAACTCCAGCCGGGCCCGGGTGGGCACGCCCGACACGACCAAGGTCGGTGACTGGCCAAGGGGCACGTTGGTCTGGGCCGGGTCCTCGCTCATGAGCCCGGAGAGCAGCTCGTGGACAAGGGGCACCCAGGTCGCTGGCTTGCGCGGCAGAAGCGACCACTCGTCGTTGGCCGTGGTGCCCATGAGGATGATCCGTCCCAGGCCCAGCTCGCCTTCAACGATGGCCGGCGTGGTGTTACCCAGGGCGTCGGCAAACCAGGCCATGACCTTGGCGTCGCCCACGAGTTCGAGCGGGTTCCATTGCAGGACAGGCACCTGCAACAGCACGGCCAGACGTGGGTCGGCGAACAGCTCGAGGGACGCAGGGGCAGGGTCGGCGAGCACCAGGCTCACATAGTCTGCGGTCCCTGTGGGGCCGCCCTCGGGCGCGCCCACCCTGGCGGGCAACAGCCCCCGAGGCTCTAGCTCTTCTGCGTAGGCTCGCGGCGTCACCGAGGGCCCGGTGAAGATCAACAAGGGCGTGCCAGACTCGACCACCTGGGCCAGCAGTTCAGCGGTGTCCGGGCTCAGTCCGCCCACGTCGGCAAACACGATGGCGTCGTAGTCGAACAGCTCTCTGCCCAGGGTCTCAAGCCGGCGCGTGTCGATAACGACGGGCTCGAAGCCGCTGCTCAGCAGGTCGTCGCCCCCGTCGACCACTTCTGGATCGAGGGCCAGCTCCAGATAGCCCGTGGCCCGCTCCAGGCGCTCGGGACCGTGCTGACCGTCGACCAACAAGACGCGCAGACGGTCTCGCACCGACAGGGCCAGGCTGCGGCTGTCGTCAAAGGCCAGCTCGTCTGGCTGCAAGGCGAAGGTGACATGGTGCGGACCGGGGGCGTCGATGCGCAGACGCATGGTCACCACGGTGGACCCTCGGGGCGGCAGGGAGATGTCCTGAACGGTGCGGATCAACTCATCGTCCAGCGAGAACGAACCCTGCACGCCCTGCAAGGCGATGTCGGAGTGATTGGCCACCACCGCCTCGACGGTGATGGGTCGACTGGACAACACCAGGGGCTCGACCACACCGAGGGACTGCACGCCCAGGTTGCTCGTGCGCAGCTGGTCTGCAGCGAGGTCGATGACGCGCAGAGATCCTCCGCCCTCATCGAAGACCTCCTGGAACAAAGGCCCCAGGGGCTCGCCCCAGGACAGCGCCTGCAGATCGGAATACACCTCGATGTCGAGGGCGCCGGGTCGCACAGGCCGCACCCGATCGCGCACCAGGCGTGCGGCCTCGACCAGATCGGCCACGCCCTCTGACGAAGGCAGGCCCCGGTCGAGCGCGGCGGCGGCGACCGACGGCGTGGCCCCGATGGGCGCGGGCAACAGGTCACTGCTGCCCGGCATGATCAGGGTGACGCCGTCGCCCTTCTCGTCAGACAGGGTGGCGATGCGTCGGCGCACCACCTCAAGAGCGCGTTCGCCGAGCGTGCCCCCACCTGAGAGCTGACGTTCTGTCGAACCCGACCGATCGACGATCAAGACAACGTCGCGACGACCACCGCTCAGTACGGCCAAGGCGCTCTCTGACGACACGTTGGGCAAGGCCATGGCCAGGGCCGCCAGCAGGACCGCCAGACAACGCAGCAAGAGCAGCAGCAGGTTCTCCATGCGCATGCGCTTGCGCCGCGAGGCGAAGGCCTCCCGGAGGAAGTCCATGGCCGCGAACGACTGCACCACGTAGCGCCGACGATTGAAGAGGTGAATGGCGATGGGCACACCCACCAGGGCCATGCCCCAGAGCAGCGCGCTGTTGCCAAAGGCAAGATTCACAGCCGCCCTCCGCCGCGAGCCATGCGCTCGCCCAGGAACTCGGTGAGACAACGCCCGAGAGAATCAGCGCTGTCGATCAGCTGGTAGTCGACGTCGCGCACGTGACAGACCCGGCGCACCTGGGCCCGCCAGCCATCGACCACCTCGCGGTAGCTCTCGCGCAGAGACGGCGCGTCGACCAACAGGTGCGAGGCGTCCTCCATGCCTTCGAAGCGGGTCAGCCGGTCGAAAGGAAAGGTCAGCTCGTCGTTGTGCATCACGTGCAGCACGATCACGTCGTGGTTGCGGGTGCGCAGAAAACCCAGACCCCGTTCGAGAGATCCGACATCACCGAACAGATCAGAGAGGACCACCACGATGCCCGGCTTGCTGATGCGCTCGGTCAGTCGCCCCAGCACGGCGGCGATGTCGGTCTGCCCCTGAGGCTCCCGCTCGACCAGCGCCCGGGCCAAGACCTCTTCGTGAGCAGGCGAAGTGGACGCTGGCAAGACCCGATCGAGCACATGATCGAACAGGGCCAGCGACGCTCCGTCCCGATCGCGCAGCACGATGTGCGCCAGGGCCATGGCCGCCTGGCAGGCCAGGTCGTACTTGCTGACCCCGCCCCCCGGGGGATAGGCCATGGAGGCGCTGGCATCGACCACGAAGGTCGCAGACAGGTTGGTCTCCTCTTCGTAGCGCTTGACCGCCAGGCGGTCGCTGCGAGCCCAGGCCTTCCAGTCGAGGTGACGGAGATCGTCACCGGGCACGTAGGGGCGACGCTCGACGAACTCCACCGACACGCCCCGATGGGGACTGCGATGTCGTCCGGCCAGAAAGCCCTCGACCGTGCCGTCAACGGCCAGGCTCAGTCGGGCCAGCTTGTCGGCGACCTTGGGGTCGAGCCCTCGACGCCCCGGGGCATCAGCCATTCGAGCTGCCCACGACTTCGGGGAGTCCGCCATCGTTGTTTGCCTGGGTGGGGTGCAAGGAGACGGTCTCCAGGAGCCGGTCGATGATGTCGTCCGGTCGGATGCCTTCGGCCTGGGCCGAGTAGTTGGTCAGAATACGGTGACGCAATACGGGCCGGGCCACGCGCTGGATGTCCTCCATGGACACATGAAAGCGTCCCCGAATGACAGCGCGAGCCTTGGCGCCCAGGATCAAGAACTGCCCCGCCCGTGGGCCGGCGCCCCACTTGAGGCTCTCGCGCACGAACCCTGGCGAGTCAGGCTGGTCTGGGCGCGTGGCCCGCACCAACGACGCGGCGTAGGTCAGCATGTCGTCCGCCACGGGGACACGACGCACGAGCCCTTGCAGCTCAAGGATCTCTTCGCCGCTCATCACCGCTGGCAGCTCGGCCAGAGCCGCCTCGGTGGTACGACGCAAGATCTCGACCTCTTCGTTGTGGTCCGGGTACTCGACCACCACGTTGAACATGAAGCGGTCGAGCTGCGCCTCTGGCAAGGGGTAGGTGCCCTCTTGCTCGATGGGGTTCTGGGTGGCCAAGACGAAGAACGGGTCGGGCAAGGCGCGGCGCTGTCCCGCCGTGGTCACCTGGCGATCTTGCATGGCCTCGAGCAGGGCGGCCTGGGTGCGCGGCGGCGTGCGGTTGATCTCGTCAGCCAGCAGCACGTTGGTGAATACCGGCCCTTCAATGAAGTTCATCTCCCGCGCACCGGTCGTGCGGTTCTCCTGCAAGATCTCTGTGCCCGTGATGTCGGTAGGCATGAGGTCAGGCGTGAACTGGATGCGGTTGAAGTCGAGCTTCAGGGTCTGGGCCAGAGACGAGATCATCAGGGTCTTGGCCAGGCCCGGCACTCCAGTGAGCAGGCAATGCCCCCGGGCAAACAGGGCCACGATCAACTGATCGATCACCGCGTCTTGGCCCACGATGACCCGGCCCAGCTCGGTGCGGATCGTGTCATAGGCCTTCTGGAGGCGCTCAGCGGCCTGGACGTCGTTGGTATCGGTCATGGGGTCATCCGGTGGAACGATGCGTGACAGCGAAGAGACGTGATGTGTGACGAAACGCAGCTCGATGCGTTGGAGGTCGCCCTGTTCTGGCACGAACTCATGCGAGTCTACCGCTGCAGCCCCTCAGGGTAGCGCGAAGGGACCCTTCTAGCAGAGTGCCGAACGAGACGAGACCGTGACATCCCCTGCTCAGCGTGCTCGACGCCGAAAAATCGCCAGCAGCTCCCCGCCCTCACTGGGATGCAAGCTCAGCAGCCCACCGCGCGTGCCATAGACCACCGTAGGCGGTGGCATGTCCGGGGGTTGAGGCACCAACACGGGGGGACGTTGCAGGTCATGCAGCGCAAAGAGCCGCAGGCCGCGTGCCGTGGGCAGCACCACTGCGCCTCCCAACACCAACGGCCTGCCGGTCTGATGTTCACCCGCTGGAAGAGCAGCGGAGGTTGCCAAGGTGTGTCCGCTGCCGTCGAGCAACACAAGTGATGAAAGGTTGTCCCGTCGCCGGGTGGCCACCACCAGCGGCGCCTCCCCACCTTGGGGATCGTCGACCAGGGCCACCACATCTCGGCGGTCGAGCCGCTCGATCGGGTCCTCGCGAATCAGGTGGCCCTCGCTCCCGGGCTCCAGGGCCAGCATGTACAGGAAGCGAGAATCGGACGGCGCGATGACGAGGCGCTCGCCGTGCCGTCGGACGGGCTCGTGGTCCCAGGCGCCGGTGTCGAACAGGAACGCCGGGTCGAAGGTGCTCTGCTCCTGGGCGAAGACCCGGTCGTAGCGGAAGGTGTGGCGCAGCGCGCCGGTGAGCCCATCGACGGCGGCGAACACACCGAAGCCCGTGCACACGTAGACCACTCCTTGGTGCACGACCAGGCTTCCCTCACGGGCGCGCTTGTCCACGTCGTCGACGTGGATCTCTGCGCGCCGGGAGGCGAAGCGCAGGGGCTGTGAACCGCGCACCAAGGGCGTCTCGAAGAGCAGGCGTCCGTCGTCGAGAGCGTAGGCAGCCAGGGAGACCTCGACCTGCAACCCACCGCGGGCCACGGGCACGAAGACCCGCTCGCCGGCGATCACAGGGGTACCGAACACCGAACTCACCGGGTCTTGTACTCGGACCGACCAGGCCACTTTCGGCATGGCCGGCGGCTCGGTCCGCTGGCCTAGGTCCACGGCGAGCAACCGAGCCTGCCGGCCCCCTCGGGGATTGCGCCAACCACCGCGAGCCACGTTGAACGGCAGCACCAGACGTTGCCCCAGTCGAGCTGCGCTGAATCGGCGCGGCGCGGGAAGTCCCAGGCCGAAGCGCTCTGCACCGAGGTACTCGATCGCCCACTCGAAGCGCTCGGTGGTGAAGTCGATGAACAGGCCGTCGCTGTCCAGGTCGAGGCCCTGCAGGCCCAGGTGATCGAGCACCAGGATCTCGTCACCTCGGCCATCGATAATTAGCGGGAGAGCCTCGGCGTACTGGTACCGATCCAGGGGAAGCCCAAGAGTCATGATGGACCGCTCCCACGGCCCGCCGGAGGGTGGCGCTTCGGCGACCGGGAGCTGGGCCTGGGCGGCGGCGAGCAAGGCTGCCACCTTGGGGCTGCTGGGCAGGCGCTGAGCCAGGCTGGCGGCCTCCCACCAGCGGCCTTCTTCGAACTGGAGCCGCGCCCCGGCCCAGGCCGCGTCGCGCCAGCTGTCAAGAGCTCGGGCTCGCGTGGCGTGGTCCATCAAGGTGGCCAGGTCTCGACGCTGCAGTGCGGCGGCGATGGCGGCCCTGGCGTCGGCGAGCACGGCGTCAAGGACCGCCCCCTCGCCAAACGACACGATGAGCCCGGCCGCACGATCGATCACCGGCACGTGCGTGCGCGGTCCAAAGGGCACCAGCCTCGGCTCGCGCAGGTTTCTCAGCCCGCGCATCACCGTGACCACGCCCTCCTTGTCTGAGAAGGCCAAGGCCTGCTCAAGGCGCACCAACCACTCGCTGCCCCGACCATCGTCCTCGAGGATCAACGAGCTGCCGTTGTGAAAATCACTGCCCTCGGGAGCGACGAACTGCCCGCACGACGAGCTGCACAAGGGGCCCACCAGAACCCCGCCGATCAGGACCAGGCCTAGCAGCCTGTGCGGGAGGTGCTGCGCGGGGCCGCCCATGGTCAGCGGAGGTGGATCGGCTCAGACCCCACAGGTGGTTCCAAGACCACAGGGCCCGGCAGCTCGGGAGAGCGCGACCGTTCTTGAGTCAACCGCCCCTCGATCTGGGCATCACCTTGCTCCAGCCCGGACAGCCAGAGCTCTGCCCGGCTCAGTTCTTGCTGCTGCCGTTCAAGGGCTCGCTCGGCTTCGAGGCGCTCGGCGCGAGCCTGGGCTCGCTCGTCGACTGCCGGAAGAGCGGCCCCCCAGACCAAGCAGGCCAGACCCACGGTCATGGCCGCGGCCGGTCCGTGTCGTCGCAACAGGATGCGCATGTGTCCCATGACCCGAGAGTACGGGCTGGGGAAGCACTTCGTGAGCACATTCTGTCGACGAGCCACCAGCCGGCGGGCAGCCCCGACGACTCAGGCCAGGCCGTACCGGGCCGACTCGCCGAGCCCTTCTTCGATGCGCAGCAGCTGGTTGTACTTGGCGATGCGATCCGAGCGGGACAGCGAGCCGGTCTTGATCTGGCCCGCGTTCGTGGCCACGGCGATGTCGGCGATGATCGCGTCCTCGGTCTCGCCAGAGCGATGGGAGATCACAGACGTGTAAGCGCTGCGCGTGGCCATGGCCACGGTCTCGAAGGTCTCGGAGAGCGTGCCGATCTGGTTGATCTTGATCAGCACCGAGTTGGCCACGCCACCTGCGATGCCACGGGCGAGGCGCTCCGGGTTGGTCACGAAGAGATCGTCGCCCACCAGCTGGACCCGGTCGCCCACCGCGGTGGTCAGTCGTCCCCAGCCGTCCCAGTCGTCTTCGTCCAGGCCGTCTTCGATGGACACGACGGGATACTTGTCCACCCAGGAGCCGTAGATTTCGATCATGTCGTCGGCGGTGCAGGTCCGGCCGCCCTCGCCCGCCAGCACGTACTGGCCGTCGTGGAAGAACTCGCTGGCTGCCACATCGAGGGCCAGGGACACATGGGTGCCCGGCTCGTAGCCTGCCGCGTCAATGGCCTCGAGGATGACCGTGATGGCCTCTTCATTGCTCGACAGGTTGGGAGCGAAGCCGCCCTCGTCGCCCACTGCGGTGTTCAGTCCTCGGCCCTTGAGCACGGCCTTCAGCGCGTGAAAAACCTCTGCCCCCGTGCGCAGCCCTTCGCGGAAGGACGACGCGCCGTGAGGCACAATCATGAACTCCTGAAAGTCGACCGTGTTGTCGGCGTGGGCGCCGCCATTGATGATGTTCATCATGGGCACGGGCAGCGTGCGAGCGGCGGTTCCTCCCAGGTAGCGGTAGAGGGGCATGCCGAAGGCCTCGGCGGCAGCTCGGGCCGCTGCACCGCTCACCGCCAGCATGGCGTTGGCGCCGAGGTGAGCCTTGTTGGGCGTGCCGTCCACGGCGATCAGTGACCCGTCGAGGTGCTCCTGATCGCTGGCATCGAGCCCGACCACCTCGCTGGCGATGATCGTGTTCACGTTCTCGACGGCCTTCAGCACCCCCTTGCCCAGGTAGCGGTCGGCATCGCCGTCGCGAAGTTCGACCGCTTCGTGGGTGCCCGTAGAGGCCCCCGAAGGCACGGCCATGCGCCCCGTGGCGCCGCACTCCAGCTGCACTTCGGCTTCGAGCGTGGGGTTGCCCCGAGAATCGAGAATCTCGCGGGCGTGGACAGCTGTGATGGTCGTCATGGATCGTTCTCGGGGCAGGAGCAGGCAGCGCAAAACGGCCTGGTATCCTACGCCCGAGATCGGCTCTGGAGAAGAGCCCAATGGCCCTCACTCAGATCTTGAGGAACGCCCTCGCACGACCGGCCGGGCAGGACCAACTCCAGGGCAACCCTGGGCCAACTCTGGTCCTCCCACTAGTGGCGAGATCAGCGGTCCTGAACGTCGAACGAGAAGTGGAACAGCGAGTCGGGGTCCTTGGCCTGCGTGGCGTCCTTGGCCAGCTGAAGATGGCCCGTGGGCCGGTCGTCGCGGAAGCGTCCCTTGGCCATGATCGAGCCGTCCTCACGCCAGAAGATCCACAGACCGTTGCGCTTGCCGTCCAGGTATGCCCCTTCGCCGGCTTTCTCGCCGGAGGGGTAGTACGAGGTCCAGCGACCGTGCTCCTTGCCGTCGATGAACCGGCCATCCAGGCGTTTGGCGCCATTGGGCCACCATGAGACCCACCAGCCGTCGGGGAGATCGCGCTTGTACTCCGCCAGCAGCAGCTGCCGTCCCCGGGCATCCCAGGTGTTGTACGGGCCGCTGAGACGATCGGCTGCGAAGGTGCACTCGACCCGCTTGGTGCCCGTGCGGTGCCAGCGAGTCCACGTCCCTGCGCGCAGGCCGTTCTCCCAGGTGCCGTCTGCGGCCTGGACGCCATTGTCGTACCACTGCGTCCAGGGCCCGTGAGGCACACCCTTGTCGTAGGTCGTCTGCACCTCCATCTGCCCGTTGGGGAAGTAGCTGCGCAGCTGGCCGTGGATGACCTTCTCAGAGCGACCCACGGTCATCCAGCTCACATCTCCCAGGAGGCGGTTCGAGGGATCGCCATATTCGCGAACGGACATCTGCTGCGGGCGCACGGCACAACCGAGGCCGAGCAACAGGATGGAAAGAGAGAGGATGCGAAACATGGGTCAGATCTCCAGCGTCGTGGGGGGCCAGAGTTCCCTTTCGGCCCAATTGCCTGGAGACTTTTGGCCATGCTGCCCAGGACCTGTCCATCGGGCCCACCGAGTCGGTACGGTGGACCGGATGAGATGGCCCTTTACGACCTACGCAACCGGCACGCTGCTGCTCAGCACCGTGCCCCTCGCCGCCCTTTCCCTGGCCCTGGCCTGGGCCCTGGGAGGGCTCTGGTGGACCCTCCCCCTGCCCCTGCTCCTTTTCTTCGCGGCCTTCTTCCGCGATCCGGAGCGCCAGGCGGCCGGTGGTGAAGACGATCTGGTCTCCCCCGCAGACGGGGTGGTGGCCGACATCGTCACCGTGGACGACCCGGCCCTCAGCGAGCCCGCCACTCGCATCGGCATTTTCCTGTCGGTTTTCGACGTGCACGTGAACCGGGTGCCCTGCGCCGGCGAGGCCACGGAGATCAGCGAGCGGGACGGTGGCTTCCTCGATGCCCGCAACCCCCGGGCCAGCGAGGAGAACCGTGCCGCCACCATCACCCTGCGCAGACCAGACGGCCGCAACGTGGCCATCCGCCAGATCACCGGCCTGATTGCCCGCCGCATCCTCTGCCCGGTGACCGTGGGCCAGAGCTTCGAGCGGGGCCAGCGCTACGGCATGATCCGCTTCGGATCCCGGACAGAGCTCATCGTGCCCACCGCCGACCTTGACGCAGTGAGCTGCCAGATCGGCGACACCGTACGAGGCGGCCAGACCCTGCTCGCCCGACTCAAGCCAGCCCAGGGCGACCCGCGCAGCTGACCATGGCAGCCCGTTCGATCATCCCCGTGCTGCCCACCATCATGACCTTGGGCAACCTGGTCTGTGGCTTCATGGCCATGGCCAAGACGGTCGACGCCATGACCTCGTCGACCGGAGCCGGCCCTCTCGACCCGGCCTTCGCCGAGAAGATCCTGCAGGCGGCGGGGCTGGTGCTGCTGGGCATGATCTTCGACGCCCTCGACGGACGGGTGGCCCGGCTGACCAAGAGCACCTCGCCCTTCGGGGCCCAGGTCGACAGCCTGGCCGACGCGGTGACCTTCGGCGTCACCCCCGCGCTCATGGCCAAGGTGGTCTACGAGCACGGCAAGATCGGCCTGGAGCAGCCCTTCATGCCCAAGGTGATCTCGGCCCTCTGCGCCCTGTACCTGATCGGCGCCGTCCTGCGCCTGGCCCGCTTCACGGCCAAGACAGACGAAGACGAGGGCTCCCATCACACCTTCGAGGGGCTGCCCTCCCCGGCCGCCGCGGGCCTGATCGTGGCCGCTGTGATCTTCATCTTTGACGGACGCACCGAGATCGGCCTGGGCGCCGAGAACGCCGACGCCTTGGCCGTGCTGATCCTGCGTAGCCTGCCCTGGGTCGCCGCCGTGACCGGGTTGCTCATGGTCTCCCGCGTGCCCTACGTGCACGTGGTGCAACGCTACGTGGGGCGACACATGCGGGCTAGCCGCTTCGTCAACGTGGTGCTCATCGTGGCGGGCGTGCTGGTCTTCCACGAGTGGTCGCTCTTCCTGGTCATCGTCCTCTATGTCGTCGGCGGACTGGTCCTGGCCCTGCGCTCCCGCATCACCGGCCGCCCGGTCCTGGAGGCCTTGCCCCAGCCCTGGAGCGACGACGGCGACGACGGCCTCGATCACGGCGACGGGTCAGACGGCGAGCAGCCATGACCCTCGCGGTGGTGGCCATGGGCAGCAACTTGCCCCCCCGGCGGAGCACCCTGCAACGGGCCCTGGCCGCCATGGGTTCCATCCCTGAGACACGGCTGATCCGAGCCTCCCGCTTTCGGGAGACCGCACCGGTGGACGCCCCCCCGGGCTCACCGAAGTTCCTCAACGGCGCCTGCCTGCTCGAGACCACGTGCTCGGCTCAGCAGCTGCTGCAAGAGCTGCTCGCGATCGAGGTGCGCCATGGTCGGGTGCGCAGCGCGCCCAACGGGCCTCGCACACTCGACCTCGATCTCATCGTGCACGGCGACGCCGTCATCAACGCACCAGGGATCACCGTCCCCCACGCCCGGGCACATGAGCGGCCGTTTGTGCTGGAGCCGGCCGCAGAGGTCGCCCCTGACCTGCGGCACCCACTGCTCAACGCCACCTTGCACGAGCTGTACCAGCGCCTCACTGTTCAGCAGCCCGTGTGAGTCGCGCACCGATGCAACTGCTTGCCTCCCTCGACGAGATCAAGGCCGCCTGTCGGTCAGCCGCCAGCACGGGCACTCTGGGGCTGGTGCCCACCATGGGCGCGCTCCACGAAGGTCACCTGTCGTTGGTGCGCCGGGCCTGCGAAGAGTGTGATCAGGTGGCGGTGTCGATCTTCGTCAACCCGCTGCAGTTCGGTGAAGCCATTGACTTTGAACGGTACCACCGCCCGCTTGACGCAGACGCAGCCATGCTCGCAGACGCGGGCGCACACATTGTCGCTGCCTTGCAAGAGCAAGAGATGTACCCACCGGGCTACATCACCAAGGTCACCATGGGGCCGGAGTTGACCCGCTCGCTCGAAGGCGCCGCTCGCCCAGGGCACTTCGACGGTGTGCTCACCGTGGTGGCCAAGCTGTTCGGCATCGCGAACCCCACCCGAGCCTACTTCGGTCGCAAGGACTTTCAGCAGGCCGTGGTCGTACGGCGCTTGATCCGCGACCTCGACCTGCCCATCGAGCTGGTGGTCTGCGACATCCTCCGCGACGACGACGGGATGGCCATGTCCAGTCGCAACGCCTTTCTGTCGCCCTCTGGCCGGCAGCGCGGTCTGTCCCTCGTGGCCGCCCTGTCTGCGGTTGAGCAGCTGTTTGCCGCTGGCGAGACCTCTGTGCCTGCGCTCGAGGAGGCCATGCAGACCGTGCTGAGAGCTGGCCTGGGCTGCTCCCCGGACTACGCCAACATCGTCGACCCTGACGATATGTCCTCGCCGCCCAAGGCACGCCTGGGCGACGTGGCCGTGGTGGCGGGCCCCGTGGCGGGACCGGAAGGCGACGTGCGCCTGCTCGACAACCATGTGCTGGGCTCGGCGCTTCTGGGCAGCCCCTCGCCGCCCGGCTCAGCTGCCCGGCCAACTCCCAGGGCATGAGCTGCCCCGCCCCAGGCCCGGGCGATGGCAAGGTCCTCTCGGGCCAGGCCCCGGCCAAGATCAACCTCTACCTGGAGGTGCTCGGGCGGCGCCCGGACGGCTTCCACGAACTGCTCACCGTGCTGCAGACCATCGACCTCTGCGATGACCTCACCGTCACCCTGCGCGATCGGCGAGAGCACATCGCCCCGGGTGAGGCCGACATCACCCTCGACCTCGCGCCGCTCCCTGCGACCGACAGCGGCCCGGCCCATCAGGTACCGAGCGGCCCGGACAATCTGGTCCGACGAGCCGCCAGCACACTGCTCGCCGAGTGCGGTGCCAGCGGAGACGTGGGGCTGTCGCTCAAGCTGACCAAGGGCATCCCCGCCGGGGGAGGTCTGGGTGGCGGATCCAGCGACGCGGCCCTGACCCTGACCTTGCTCAACCGCCTGCTCGGCGGGCCCTTGGCTGCGAGCAAGCTGCACCTCCTGGCGGCCCGACTGGGCAGCGATGTCCCCTTCTTCTTGACCGGCGGCACGGCCCTGTGCAGCGGCCGAGGCGAGATCGTCCAGCTCATCAACGGGCCCCGGCCCTTCGACCTGCTTCTGCATCTACCCGGTTTCGGATTGTCGACACCAACCGTCTACCGCGCCTTGGCTGCGCCGCCACTGCCCACACCGCCCGACGCAAGTCCCGTGCAACTCGCCAGCGCGTTCGACGACGCGCCCACCACGACACTGGAGCGCCTCTATCGCAACGACCTTGAAGCTCCAGCCCTTCGATCTGAGCCGCGCCTTGCTAGCATGCTCAACCAAGGTGGCTTCCATCTCTCGGGAAGCGGCTCGACGTTGTTTCGATTCTGCCCCGATCCAACGGACGAGTCGCTGTCAGAGGAAACCTCCGGGCAGTTTGTCCGTACCGTCTCCAGAACGCGCTAGGGCTATTGGTTGGATCGATCCTCGTGCCTGCGAAGACCTCAGAGTCTGCGCCGGACGCTCGACAGGAGAACGGCTTGGAGATCACGGAAGTCCGTGTGAAGCTCGCGGAGAATCAGAAAGAGCGGCTGCTCGCCTTCTGCACCGTGACCTTTGGCCACGGGTTCGTCGTGCGCGACGTGAAGGTGATCGAGGGGCTCAAGGGCCCCTTCATTGCCATGCCGAGCCGCAAGGTCACCGGCCGCTGCCACAAGTGCGGGGACAAGAACCACCTCAAGGCTCACTTCTGCAACAACTGCGGACACAAACTGGATCCGCCTCAGGCTTTGGACGATGGTCGTGGTCGGCCCCGCCTCTATGTCGACATCGCTCACCCCATCAACCAGAAATGCCGCGCTCTGATCGAGGACAGTTGCATCGCTGCCTACCGAGAGGAGCTGCAACGCTCCCAGCAGCCGGGCTACGTGCCCCACAACCTCGACGATTTCGACGATCAGCGATCTCGGGAGGCCAGCAGCACCGGCGGGCACGAGGCGAACCATGAGCAGCCGCCAGGACAGCCCGGCCCAGAAGGCGAGCAAGGAGCCACGTCCAGCTAGGCCCCTGCTGCACGTGGTGGGCGCGGGCGCGGCCGGCACAGGCCTGGCCCGGCGACTGGCGCTGGCGGGCTGGCCCGTGGGGTCCGTGGTCTGCCGCACCGTCGAGCGGGCGAGGGAGCGCCGCGCCCTGATCGGCGCAGGCGAGCCGGCCTCCATGGACGCCTGGCCCGCAGCCGCTGAAGCCCCCGCCGCCTCCGACCAGCCCGCCGTGGTGCTGCTCATCGCCGTGCCCGACCGGGTCATCGCAGATCGCGCCAAAGCCCTCGCCCAGAGGCCCTGGCCCCCTGGCTCCGTCGCTCTTCATCTCTCAGGTTCTGTAGAGGTCGACGCCCTCGGTGACCTGGCGGCAGCTGGTCTGGCCACCGGCGGCCTCCACCCACTGAAGAGCTTCGTCGATCCGCAGCGGGACGCCGAGTCGCTGCCGGGCACGGTGTTCGCCCTGGAGGGAGCCGCTCCCGCTCTGGCCGTGGCTGAAGAAATGGTCACGGCCTGCGCAGGCAGCGCGTTTGGCCTGGCGCCGGGCCGCCGCCCCGCCTGGCACGCCGCCGCGGCCCACGGCGCCAACCATCTGGTGGCCCTGGTCGATCAGTGCCTGGACATCGCCGAGCACGCCGGGCTCCAACGAGACCAGGCCCGGGCCGCCCTGCTGCCCCTGCTACAGGGCACGCTCGAGAACTTGACACACCACCGTCCCCACGACGCGTTGACCGGTCCCATCGCCCGCGGGGATACGGTCGCGGTGGAGAAACATCTGCAAGCGCTCAGAGAGCTCCCCCACGACGTGTCCGCTGCTTATCAATCCTTGGCCTTGCGAGCGCTAGGTCTCGCGCTCCAGACAGGTAGTCTGTCTGGCAGATGTGAACAGACCCTGCGCGACCTGCTGAGAGGCCACACGCCATGACAACCCGCCTCGTCGCCACCGTCATGGTGCGCAGCGTCGACGATTGCGCCCAGCTGCTGCTCGACCCGCCCGCGGGCGCGGACGATCTCGAGTTGCGCATCGACGCATTGCAGACCCCAGACCGCGAGACGGTCGAGGGCCTGCTGAAGCTGCCGCGCAGCATTCCGGTCATCGTCACCTGCAGAGGTCTAGACCACGGCGGCGCCTTCGCTGGCAGCGAGGCCGAGCGCCTGGCCCTGCTGGTGGCTGCCGCAAGAGCCGGCGCCGACATGATCGACGTGGAGGACAACTGCCTCGACGCCCTACCAGCCGACCTGCCCGGCCAGATCATCGCCTCGTGCCACTTGACCCGGTTCTTGCCCCGACTTGAAGCCCTGGGCCGACGGCTCCTGGCCCACGGCACCCGCTTCGCCAAGCTGGCCGTCCCCGCCAACAGCTGCACCCACCTGGCCCAGCTGCTCAGCCTGCAAGAGACCCTGGGGGACGGACTGGCCGTGGTGCCCACGGGGCTGCAGGCAGAAGCGGGTCGAGTCATGGCCGCGGGGAGAGGTTGCCCTCTGACCTATGGCGCAGCCGACAGCACGACACCCGGCCACGCCGACCAGCCCTCCGTCGAACGCCTGCAGCAGGTCTATCACGTGGGCCTGATCGGCGAGGGCACCCGTTTCTTCGCCGTGGTGGGCAGTCCGGTGGCCCACTCGCTCTCGCCCGCGTACCACAACTCGATCTTCAGGGCCCTGGCCCGCCCGGCGCGCATGGTGCCCCTCGACGCCACCCGGATGAGCGAGCTTCTGACCAACGCCGACGCTCTGCGCCTCGATGGTCTCGCCGTGACCCATCCCCTCAAGCGGGATGCCATCGCCGCCGCCAGGGCGGTCATGCCCGGCGCCCGCTCGACCGGGTCGGCCAACACCCTGCTACGCACCCCCGCTGGCTGGCAGGCACGCAACACCGACTGGAAAGCCTCCTGCGACCTGCTGCCCCGACTGCTCACCGCCTGGCGCGCCGACCTGGGCGACCCCCACGAGTGGTTGCCCCCCACCCTCGAAGCCTGCTGGAAAGGCAAGGGCGGCCCGGGCCTGCGCAAGAAGACCCACCGTGACCAGCCTCCCAAGGTGCTGCTGCTGGGCTCCGGTGGAGCGGCCCGAGCCGTGGCCGTGGCCATGTTCGAGCAGGACGTCGAGCTGGCCATCTGGTCCCGCAGGCTGGCCAACGCCCGCGAACTGGTCGACGATCTGGCCGAGACCCTGCCAGCCCTGGCCATCACCGAGCCCACCCACCTGCCGGTCGACATCGCCATCAACGCCACGCCCGTGGGCATGGAGGGCACCGACCCCTTCGAGCTGCAGACCCTCTCTGCTGACAGCTTCAGACCCGATGGCATCGCCATCGACCTGGCCTACGGAGGCTCCACTTCACCCTTCAGGGATGCTGCCGAGGCCGCCGGGGTGCCGCTCATCCCCGGCGAGGTCTTCTTCGGCTTGCAGGCCCGGCGCCAGGCCGAGGTCTTTGCCGGCACGACCATCCCCACGGACGTGCGTCTGCAAGCGGCCAGGTGCTGTGGAGCGGGGGCCTGAGGCTGGCCATGTCTGGCGCGCCGGTGGGCCAGAAATCCCCCGAGAGGGACGAGCAATCAGGGGGCCGCAAGGCTCACAATGACAGCACCCGACCTTCACCCTTGGCCGCTCTGCGCCGCTCACCCAGCCGGACCAAACCATGACTGACGCCACGCCCGACAGCTCCTCGTCCGCCGACCCGCTCAGCGTCATCGTTCGGCCCCTGCCCAAGGTGGTCTTCTTTTATCTCACCTGGCTGGTGTCCCTGCTCTGCGCCCTGCTCACGCCGGACGCCTCCACCGGCCTGATCTGGATGGGCGCCTTCTTCTTCAACCTGCTGGTGATCAGCTTCGACTTCAACGAAGAGCGCTCACTCATCGCCGGGCTGTGCCTGGTGGTCACAGCTCTGGCCTTGCTCTACTTCGACGCCTTGGGCTCGGTCTCGGCCTGGTTCTCCAGCCTGCAGCCCGTGATGAGCACCACCTTCTACTGGATGATCTTCCTGGGCTTCACGGCGGTCTTCACCTCCGTCTGGCTGCGCACCCGCTTCGACTACTGGGAGTTCCGTCCCAACGAGGTCATCCACCGCTACGGCGTATTCCCCAAGATGAAGCGCTACAGCACGGAGAACCTGCGCTGGGACAAGACCGTCCCCGACATGCTTGAGCGGCTCATGCTGGGCACGGGCAGCATCGTGCTGACCACCCCCCACGAGAAGCACCCGGTGGTGCTCGAACATGTGATGCGCATCGGCAAGCTCGACGATCGCATCGCCGACATTCTCGGGGTCAAGCAGGTGGTTCATCTGGACAAGCCGTAGGGGGGCTGGGCCATCGGTGGCGTGCTTCTCGTCGATGCGCCGGGCGTCCCTGTTTCTCACCAGGGGGGTCTGCAGCGAGTGTGGAGGCCCTGCCGACCCTGTCCGAGCGAAACGGCCCCCCTTGGTGAAAAACAGCGCTGCCCGGCGCACCCCAGGGAAAGCGACCGATGACAGAGGAAACTCGCTGAGTTGCTGGCAACCGCCCATCTCCGGCCACTACGATTCGTGGCCATGACCCCGGCTGACCTCGATCTGGCTCCCTCGCAAACCAAGCCCTGCCCGGCCGCGGCACCGGGCCGGGCCTACCGTCCTGTCGATCGACGGGTGGTCACTGTGCTGGGACTCACCGTTGGCCTGGTCGCCGCCCTGGGCCCTGATGCGGTCTTGTCCCCCCTCGTGGACGAAAGCGGGCCCCGCGCCCTGGGCCTGGTCGCCCTGACCCTTCTGCTTGCGGCGGGATGGGCCTGGTCGGGGCGCCGTCCCTCCTTCAGTAGGCGGCTGGTGATCGGCCTGGGCGCTGCCACCCTGCTGGGCGGTCTCGCCGTGGCCCAGCTGCTGCCCACATCCCGCGAGCTCTTGCGCTCCCTGCTCATCGACGGCACGCCCTGGCCGGGGACCCTGCTGATCAGTCTCACCTGCAGCCTGGCCCTCGCTCCCCTGGCCCTGCCTCTGGGGGCGCTGCTGGGTGTGGCCCTGGCGGTGAACGATCGGCGCTCCCTGGCCCTGTACTGCTTCGGCACAAGCCTCGGACTTGCCCTCGCACCCCATCTGGGGGAGGTCTGGCTGGGGCGGGCTGGCACCCTGCAGGTGTCCAGCCTCTGTGCCGCAGCGGCTGCCAGCGCCCTGGCAGAGTCCGCTCACCTGACCGGGCGCCAGCGCCTGCCACGGGGTGCCCTGCCAGGCCTGATCTACGTCTCCCTCATCACCGCTGTGTGCTTGCACCTGGCTCCTCCCCTGATCGACCTGGGGCCCAGTCGCTCGACCTGGCTGCTGGCCGCGCTCATGTCCGGGGCCGCCCTCGGACTGGCCCTGCCCTCTGCACGTCCCGCCGCCCTGATCCAAGGCCTGGCTCTGCTGGGGCTGCCACCGCTGCTGGGGCTGGTCCAGACGGTCACGGCGGCGGGAGCTGTGGGCGTGGGCTCCGACTTCATGACCTTGTCGATTCTGGCCCTCCCCCTGGGGCTCTTCGCCGGGCGGTGCCTGGGGGTCACCGGCGCGGGCGACGGGCCTCGAGGCTGGGCCCTGCCCGTGGCAGCCCTCGTCCCTGGGGCCTGCCTGCTCATGTTGCCCCTGCCCGGCATGCTCATTCTTGCCCTGCTTGGTCTGGCCGGGGTGGCGCTGGTCCTGGCCTGTCTGTCTCTCGCCGGGCGACCCAGAACTCTGGGCCTTCTGGGCAGCTCCGCGGCAGCCTTCGTCCTGGCCTCGATCCCCCTGCCCTCTGCGCTGGACGGGCTGGTGCCTGACGCGGTGCAAGACTCCCGGCAAGGACAGCTGGCCCTGGTCACCGACCCCGCAGATGGCTCACCGCGCCTGGCCATCTCGGGCCGGGCGGCCTTGGGTTCTTCGGCCCTGGCCAGACGGCGGCTGGTCCACCTGCCCTTCCTGCTCAGGGGACACGCCCCACGGGCGTTGCTGGTGGCCAGCGATCTGGGGCAGGCCGTGGAGGCCGCCGAGCTGCATGGCCCCGAGCACCTCGACTGGTTGCGCCCCCTGCCTGCCCCCTGGTCGGCGCCCCGGACGACGGCAGTCGGCGCCCGGACCACCCAGACCAATGCAGCCCACGGCAGCGAACGTCTTCATCTCGCTCGACAGCTGGCGGGCTACGACCTCATGGTGCACCTGCCCGACCCCCGGGGGCGATCGCGGGCGGTGTTCACCGGCACTCGGGAGTTCTTTGCCGAGAGCGCGGCGGCCCTGAATGAGGGCGGGCTCTTCTGCCAGTGGTGGGACCTGGCCTCCGTGGACATCACCGACCTCAAGGGCATCATCGGCGGCGCACTCGGCGCGTTCGAGCACACCTACCTGATGATCGACCATCCCCGCTCCCGCCACGCCGCGATCGCCATCCTGGGCAGCCACTCGCCCTTGCGCCTGCAGCCCGCGGCCATCGACAGGGCCCTGTCCGAACGGCCCGGCGTGGCCGCAGACTGGGACGCCGTGGGCCTCGACGGGCTGCTGACCTGCTGCCTGGTCGTGCAGCACAGCGGCGTGCTGGAGCTGCTGGCTCCCAGCGAGCGCAGCCTGGGCGACGACCGCTCCACCCTGGGTGTGCGCGGCGGCCTGCGCGCCATGGACCAACCCGAGACCGCACGCCTGGCCATGGAGTCGTTCTCCGAACGCCGCAGCAACCCCATGCCCTGGATCTCGGTGCCAGGGCAGCAACGCATTGCCACCAAGGAGCATGTGCGCGACGTGCAGCGAGGCTGGCAGCATCTACTGGGCGGCGCCCAAGACGTGGTGGCGACGCTGGGCACGGCCAGCCCACCCTTCGACACCGAGGCCAGAGGGCAGGGCCCCGAGATCGAACGGGACGGCTTCGTCAACGCCCTGGCCTCCCTCGCCGACTGGGCCTATCTCGAGCAGCTCGTGATCGACATGGCCGCGCGCCTCGAACGGGACGGCCGGGCCGCGGACGCAGAGCAGTACCTGCGCCAGGCCGTGCACGAAGCGCCCAACTTGCCGGGCCTGCGCTTCGCCCTGGCCAGCGTCGTCGAACGCAAGGGCGACGTGGACGACGCCTGCATTCTCTACGGCACCGTGCTCGCCTTCGATCCTGACCATGTCGCCGCCCGGGCCGCCATGGTCAGGCTCTGCGGCGGTCGCTGAGGGCGGCTCAAGACCGCTCAGCTCACGGTCGCCAAGAACCGCTCAGGGGCCGACCATGGTCAGGCCCGCCAGGCTCCAGGACGTGCCCTCGGGAGACTGGCTGCGAGACACCAGACCCAGCAGCCACCAGTCGGTCTCGGTCTGCGCCTCGACGTCGTGGAAGTCTCCCCACAGGGGGCCCACGTAGGACCAGCCGCCCTCCGCATCGGCCACGTTCATGTACAGAGGGAACAGCCACTCGCGCACGAAGGGCTCGTCGTCACTCCGCCCTCGCCAGGAGCGAAACAACGACAGCACTTCGTCCGAGAAGAGTGTGAGCAAGCGCACCTCTCTTCGGTCGCCCACGTCGTCGTAGCCGAAGAGCTGCACGATGCCCAGGATGTCCAGCACGTCGAAGCGGCGCGAGGCGCTCCGGCCCAGGGCAGGCGCTGTCTCCCCCGCCGCGGGGAAGCCCCACTCACTGTGAAACAGGTGCGCCAGGCCGAGCACAGGCACCACGGTCAGGTCGTGGCGCAGCTCATCGAGGCGGCTGTGGTCGTAGACGAGAAAGAGGCCCGAGTGACTGGCCGGGCCCGCGCGCGAGCGGGTCCAGTCCCAGAGATTGAGCAGCAGATGATCGGAGCGGGTCTCGGGGGTCTCGGTGTAACCGTAGAGCGGCGTGAACCAGCGGATGTCCTCGGCCTGCGCGGTGCGCCCGAAGTAGAGCGGCAGGACGAACGTCGTCTCTGCGTACGGAGGGTCGTCGCCGTGCCACCAGAAGGGCAGCACCCGCTGGCTGTGGCGCTCGCCGTCGGCGTCCGCGCCGATGAGCCAGAACAGGGTCGACCACGACCACGAGCTGCCGTCGTCGCTGGCCTCTGAAGAATACAGCGGACCCAAGGGCACCTGGCTCTTGCGCTGGGAAGCCGGGTCATCCCGCAGGGGCGTTGTACAGCCCGGCCCCGCGCCCAAGATCAGGGTCAGGGCGAGAGCGAAGGAGACGCGCAGCAACGACACGGGCATGGGCCAACTCTGGGGGACCAGTGGAGCAGGGGCCGCATCATAGATTCTGACCCACCCAACTCACGCCTCAAGTCGCTGCGGGCACCGTTGCAAGCCGCGCCAGACGGGGGTCAGTCATCAGAGCCCATCCGCAGCGAGTTTTCTTTGGTACGCCCCAAGCCCAGCTTCGCTTCGAGATTCGCCAGCAACGCCCGCCGCTCGTGACCGTGCAGGAAGCCCGTGGCCAGCAGCAGGCAGGGCATGGCGAGGGCGGCGAAGATGCGCGGCAGCGCGCCCACGGCCGCGGGGATGCGCAGGGTCCACAGGGCGCCCCGCTCGGGCAAATCGCCGAAGGCTCCGATCATCCAGGTGTGGCTGCCCAGCAGGTTCGCCGGCGGACACCAGGCATCGACCGCCCAGGCGGCGCCCACCAGGAACAGGGCCACATGGCACAGCCGTCCCCACTCCCAATGCTGGGGATAGATCTCGCGGGTCAGGGCGAGACAGACCACCGACGCCATGGCGTAGGCGATCAACGTGGCCCATGCCGCTCCCAGCGCGCCGAAGATCGGGATCAGCCAGGCGTTCAGGGCCAGGTTGAGCAGCGCTGCCGAGACCATGGCCACGGCGGTGCGCCGGGTGCGGGCGGTGATGGCGAAACCCACGCGCGCCACCTCGATCAGTCCCAGGCAGATGTAGCTGGCGGTGAGCACGCCGATGGCTGCGGCGGCCCCGGCGAACTCGCGGTTGCCGCTGGTGTCGAAGGCCTCGGTGAGGGTCGGGCCCAGCATGGTGATGCCGAAGGCCAGGCAGCCTCCGCCCCCGGCCCAGAGAGTGGCGATGCGCCCGAACTGCCGAGGGGCGTCGTCGTCCCGGGCGATGTTGAAGTAGATCGCGGGCCACATGCCCATGAGCGAGACCATGACCATCTCGATCATGCGCGCCCACTTGTCGCCGTACTCGTAGAGCCCGCCCTCGGCCTTCATGTCGAAGTAGCCGAAGAACCAGCGGTCAGAGAGCGAGAGCAGCATGGCCGCCACGGCGCCGGGCATGAGCGGCAGGCCGTAGCGCACCATGGGCTTCATGCGCTGCCAGTCGATGATCGGCTTGCGCATCTCGGGCAGGTAGTGCCAGCCCAGGGCCAGGCGCAGCACGGCGGCCAGGAGCGAGGCCGCGGCCATGCCGAACAGTCCCAGGTCGAAGACGGTCAGGGCCAGCACCGTGCCCACCAGCTGGATCAAGAACTCGCCGAAGCTCATGAACACGATGGGCAGGCTCTGGAAGCGCAGCTTGAGCACGCCCTCGGCGGGATAGGTCACGATGCGCAGACCCTGGGCGGCGAGGAGCATGGCCAAGGTGGGGCCGAAGCCGTCTTCGTTCAGCACCACCCGGGACAAGGGCCCCGAGAGGGCCACAGCACCGCCGCAGATCACCACGGCCGCCAGCATGGCCCAGCCGATGGCCGCAGAGATGGCGTGCTGGCGGGCCTGACCCTGCAGCTCACTGCCGTCGTTGCCGCCGGTCTTGAGCGTCCACATCAGGGCCGCGGTGATGCCGTGGGCGGAAACCATGCTCACCAGGGTGGCGGCGAGCTGCATGGTGCCCCAGAGCAGAAACGCCTCCTTGGCCAGCACACCGGTGTACAGGGGGATCAACAGCATCCCCACCCCGCGTGAGAGCAGGGTGCCGATCAGCAGCACCGTGGAGTGCTTGCCCAGCGTGGCCAGATGTCCTTTGCCCAGGAGATTGTTCCTTTGTGAGAGACGCACCCGAGAGACGGGCACCGGTTGTGGCTGCCCCGTGTTATCGGAGCGCAGGGCCACATTCCAGCAGCTCACTGCGCAAGCTGGGCCCAAACTGTTGGGACCTGGGCTGGCAGGGCTCGCCCGGAACACTCGAATCTCCATGAGGTGGTCTCCATAAGTGCTCAAGGCTGGCGGGCCCCACGACCGAAGAGCTGAACGGAGCCCACAGGGAGCAGAGCCATGACGAACCGCGACGATCTCGACGCCAGCAACTCAGCCGCACCGCCTTTCACCCCGGACGGTGAGCCCGGCGGCGCTGCCAAGCCCCCCAGACGTCGCTCCCGGCTTCTCGAGGGCGTTCTGGGTCTGGCGCTGCTGCTGGCCATGGCTGGCGTGGTGGGCCCCGGCGTGGCCGACACCCTGGCAGAGGGTCGCCAGGTCTCAGCCCTGAGCCAGCTGCAAGAGGTCGTCGACGGCCTGCGCAGCTACTCCCACGACACGCTCACCCTGCCCACGGGCATCAAGGGCCGTACAGACGTCTCCTGGCTCTACGGCCCGGGCGAGCTGCCCCTCGACAACCCCTTTGCCGACGGCGGCAGCGCCCGCCCCCTCTCGGACGCCTTGCTCGACGACACCATGGGCGGCATGGGCTGGAATGGCCCCTACATCGACGAGCTGAGCGCTGATCCCTGGGGCAACGCCCTGCTGGTCAACGTGGACGGCCTGGTCAATGGTCGGGAGCAGGCCTTCGTGCTGAGCGCGGGGCTAGACGGCGTGGTCAACACCGCGCCCTCGGCCCAGAAGGCTGGCGGCGACGACATCATCCTGCTGCTGAACTGAGCGTCACCTGGCGACGGCGGGCTGATAGGCCTTTCGCTCCCAGCGTTGGCCTGGGATAGTGGCCGTTTTCAGAGACCCGCCGTTCCGCCAGGATTGATGCTGCGATGTTGCGATGCGTGTTGACCGCCTCCCTGCTGCTGTTTGGCCTGACGGCCTGCGCCTCCCGTGAAGCCGCTGCCGACCAGGGCACCCTGCCCGGCCACCCGGCCCTGGCCCAACAGGTCGACTGGACCCACACCCACGAGATCCGCTTCGGCATGGACGGCTTCGTCTCCGGCTACATGGTCGAGTTCCTGAACCTCCCGGCCGGTATCGACGAAGCCCGCGACTACCCCGCTGGCACCGTGCTGCTCCAGGACACCGCGCTGCGCACCATCGGCATGATCAGCCCGGGCAACAGGGCCTACACCTTCGACGACGAGAACCAGATCGTCGACCTGGGCGTGGGTGGACGGGACGATCAGGTGGCCGCCATCTACAAGCGGACCGAGCGCCCTCAGTACACCTCGCTCTTTCCCGGCGTCCCTCGCTGAGCGACCGCGGTTGCCAGGCCGCAGCGAGACATCAGCTGCGCAGGTGAGAGCAGTGCCTCAACGCCCTCGCCTCAGCGGGCTTGGCGCAGCGACTTGGCTTTGAGCAGACCGTCTTGCAGGTCCTGGTCTGTGGTCAGAGGTCCCACGGCCCAGCGTCGGGTCATGATGTAGACCGCCGGATCCTCTCCCGGGGGCAGACCCAGGCGCTCCAGCTGCTCGACGTCGATGGTGGGGTCGACCGACTGGACCACCCGGCTTGGCAGGTACAGCGCCGACGCTGCGTCAAGCAACTCTGCGCTGCGGGCGTCTTCGTCGGCCCCCACCACCACCACGTGCAGCGGTGGGTGCAGCACCAGCTCGACGCTGCGCCCATAGGCAGCCATGGCGTAGCCGTAGCGGCGGAAGTCGTCCGCGTGCACCTCGAGAGCGGACACCGCCAGCTGGTGCAGGTCGTCACGACCCATGACGAGGGCCGTGCGCAACAAGACCTCGCAGGCCACTGCCCCGTCCAGAATCGCCTCTTGGGACGGAACGGTCGTGGTCTGCGCTCCCGGATCCCCCAGCTCTCCCGTGGGCAGCAGGTGCTGGGCTGCGATGAGTTCGACCAGGTCGAGCAGGGGTTCCATGAAGCGGCGGTCGGCTCGGTACTGCAGCACGTGCAGCAGCGCTCGCGCGGTCTCGGCGTGGTCGGCCAGGCGGCCCACCCGGCGATGGCCTTGGTCGTCCACCAGATGGGCCATGCCCTTGCCGGGCTGCCAGAGACGGCGCAGCAGCTGCTCGGCCACGTCCGCCCCTCGTTGGGAGAGATCCTCCCGGCCCAGGACCGCGCCTGCCTTCAGCAGGGCAGAGACCATGCGTGCGTTGGCTGAACCCACATAGCGCTGCCGGGAGCCAGGGCCCGGTCGTGTGCGGCGCTCGGCCTCGCCCAGGGCGTAGTAACCCGGGTCGGCATCAAGCGCCTCGGCGAACAGGCCCACGTCCTCATCGAAGAGCTCGGCCAGCGCCATCTCCAGGGCGGCCTCGCCGATGACCAGGAAATCGCTGCGGTCGAGCAGCTGCCCCGCTTCGAGATAGTTGCGTGCCAGGCCAGCGTTGGTGGACAGCCCTATCTCCGTGTGGGGACCGCGCCAATCCCGCTCTGCAGTGCAGCGAAAGAATGCACCGCTGAGAGAGTCACGCAGATCACCGCCTGCCATGGCTGAGAGGGTCTTCTCCACGATCTCCCGCAGACGCGGGTCGCGGTCCTCGGCCAGACCCAGGATGGCGTAGTCGAGGGTCTCGGGATGGGGGAATTTCTGCCCCGTCCCGAAGCCCCCGTGGCACGAGTCAAAGTCGGAGAGCAGCGAGCGAGCAATGGCCGGCGGGATGGACTCGTCCAGGGCTCCCGGCTCGTGCACTGGTTCAGCGGCCTCGTGTGCCTCGTGTGCCTCGTGTGCCTCGTCGACGTCGTGGGCGTCGTCCCCCCGCTCTGGATGCGCCGCGGCCGCTCCCCCATCGCCGCGTAGCGTGCGCGAAGCGTTCCACAGGGCCTGAGCCAGCTCGTCCGCCTCAGGGGCGACCGCCGACCAGAGCACCGCGCCTTCGCCGTCGAGCAGCGCCAGGGTGGGCCAGGCGCCCAGGCCGTGTCGCCGGGCCAGGGCCGTGTTCTCGTCATCATCGTGGCCGTCGACTCGCACCGGCACCGAGACCTCGTCAATCAGCGTGGCCACCTCGTGCTGGGACAACAGCCGCTCCAGGGGATCGCCACAGGCGGCCGACCAGTCCGCCACCAGGACCAGCAACACAGGGCGCCCTTCCCCGGCCGCACGGCTCGGGAGATCGTCGTGCCAGCTTTGCCAGGTCACGGCCATCACGGCTCCTCGTCTCGCGGTCAGTCCGCGACGAGGTCCTCCCGCGAGGGCTCCGTCATCACCGACCGATTCGGGCGGGCTGCCAGAGATGGTCTCGTCTGTTCGGCGCCACGGCTTGAGCACCAATGCCCAGCCCCAGCTCCGGCCCATCCCTCACCTGACCCCAACACGGGGCACGACCGGTCAGAAGGCGGGCAGCTTGCCAGCCAGCCGGGCGACCACATCGGCGGCACAGGCACCGTTGGTGGCCATCAGCCCCCTGGGGTGGTTGAGCAGTTCGCTGTTGTAGACCAACGGCTCGCCGTCCATGTTCAGGAAGCGCCCGCCAGCAGCATGCAGAATGGCCTCTGGAGCCGCGGTGTCCCACAGGCTGATGTGCGAGGTCGGGGCCACGTACATGTCGGCCTCGTCCGCACAGATCTTGCCGACCTTGTAGCCCACGCTGCCCACGGACAGGGTCTCTTTCGGCTGCAAGGCGTCGAGGGTGGCCTCAAGGGCCGCGTCCCGGTGTGCGATGGAGCAGATCACCCGCAGCTCTGGAGCGGTGGCCCGGGTGCTGCACTGCAACACCTTGCGCTCACCCTCGCAGACCTCTTCGGCCCCGTGCCCCACGAGCCCGAGAAAGGTGCGCTGCGCCTTGGGGACTTCGACCACGCCCAGGGCAGGCCGCCCCTCGACGGCCAGGCCGATCATCACCGCGAAGCCCACCCGGTTCTTGACGAAATCGGAGGTGCCATCGAGAGGGTCGACGATCCAGCAGCGACGGGCGGTGCGCCAGCTGTCGTCAGTGACCTCTGTCTCCTCGGACAACAGCGCATCGTCTGGAAAGCGCTTCCGCAGCTCGCGGACGATCAGGTCGTTGCTGGCGTGGTCTGCAGCGGTGACCGGCTGGCCACCCTTGTCGGCAACGTCGACGTCGGTGCCGTAGAAGCCCATGACGATCTTGCCGGCCTCGACGGCCAGCTGATGCACGAACTCGAGCTCTTCGACGGTGGGTGCAGCGGTGGGTGCAGCGGTCACGGGATGTCCTCGGTTGAAGTGGGATCGCCTACGCTCTCCACACCGGTCTCGATGTCGAGCGTCGGGACGTCCTCCCAGAGCGCGTCGAGGTCAAAGAACTCCCGACCTTCGTCGTCGAACAGATGAAGCACCACCCCGTTGTAGTCGTAGAGCGACCACCGACCATCCGGGTCTTCGCTGGAGCTGTTGGGCACACCGGCCCCCAGCTCCTTGATGCCCATGCGGATCTCGTCACGTACCGCCCTCGCCTGACGACGGTTGTTCACCGTCGCCAGGACGAAGTACTCGGCGATGCCGAGGCGATCACCCACGTTGTAGACCTTGACGTCGCGAGCCAGGCGGTCCATCGCCAAGCGCGCGCAGGCCAGGGCCACGTCGCGGTAGTCAAAGCCCTCGGTCTCGTCGCCTGGAGAGGGAGGGGAGACGTCTGCGTCCATCGACAGATCAGCCGACCAGCAGGGGCGCGATGACCACGGAGACCACGCACATCAGCTTGAGCAGGATGTTGATGGACGGGCCAGAGGTGTCCTTGAAGGGATCGCCCACGGTGTCACCCACCACCGCGGCGCCGTGAGCATCGCTGCCCTTGCCGCCGTGCGCGCCACCTTCGATGTACTTCTTGGCGTTGTCCCAGGCACCGCCGGCGTTGGCCATGAAGATGGCCATCATCACACCGGAGATCAGGGCGCCAGCGAGCATGCCACCGAGCGCGCGAGGGTCGTAGAAGCCCACCGCCAGCGGGGCCACCAGGGCCAGCACGCCGGGCAGCACCATCTCGCGGATGGAACCCTGGGTCGAGATCTCGACGCAACGTGCGGGGTCGGCCTCGGCCTTGCCCTCGAGCAGCCCCGGGATCTCGCGGAACTGACGGCGCACCTCGTCGATCATCTTGTTCGCTGCCCGACCCACAGCCGTCATGGTCATGGCCGAGAACAAGAAGGGCAGCATGCCGCCGATCAGGGCGCCCGCGATGATCTCGGGCTCGGTCAGATCGAGGGTGAAGCCAGCATCCTCCACGCGGATACGGGCCACGTAGTTCTGGAACAGGGCCAAGGCGGTCAGGGCCGCGCTACCGATGGCGAAGCCCTTGCCAATGGCCGCCGTGGTGTTGCCCACAGCGTCGAGGGCGTCGGTGGCCTTGCGCACCTCGGGGGGGCAGCCGGCCATCTCGGCGATGCCGCCAGCGTTGTCAGCCACCGGGCCGTAGGCGTCCACACCAAGAGAGATACCCAGGGTCGAGAGCATGCCCACCGCGGCGATGGAGATGCCGTAGAGGCCAGCCAGGTTGTAGGCCGAGACGATGCCCACGGCGATGAGCAGCACCGGCGCCCAGGTGGACGACATGCCCACGGCCAGTCCCGTGATCAGGTTGGTGGCCGCACCCGTGTTGCTCTGCTCGGCGATGCGCTGCACCGGGCTCCGCTCCACGGCGGTGTAGTACTCGGTGATCTTGCCCACCAGCACACCCAGCGCGAGGCCGATGACCACCGCGAGCATGATCTGCTGATGCCCGATGACAGCTCCATTGTGCATGTAGCTCAGGGACATGCCGCCGGTGAGCGTCCAGGCCAGAGCGACGAAGATCAGCGAAGCCACGATCAGGCCGCGGAAGAGCGCGCCGTGCAGGTGCTTCTCGTCGTTGCACTTGACGAAGAAGCGACCGATGATCGAAGCCACGATGCCGAAGGCCGAGAGCAGCACGGGCAGCAGCACCAGATCCTCGCCAGCGCCCGCCGTTGCGGCGGTGCCAGCGGCCACGAAGCCCAGGGCCATGGTGGCGATGATCGAGCCCACGTAGGACTCGAACAGGTCGGCACCCATGCCGGCCACGTCGCCCACGTTGTCACCCACGTTGTCAGCGATGGTCGCCGGGTTGCGCGGGTCGTCCTCGGGGATGCCCGCCTCGAGCTTGCCCACCAGGTCGGCGCCCACGTCGGCCGCCTTGGTGAAGATGCCACCGCCCACGCGAGCGAACAGCGCGATGCTGGACGCTCCCAGGCCGAAGCCGAAGAGCGAGCTCGGATCACCCTCGCCCCAGATCACGTAGAGGCCGGTGACACCCAGCAGGCCCAGGCCCACCACGGTCAGGCCCATGACCATGCCTGAGGAGAAGGCCACATCGAGAGCACCCGCGATACCACCCTTGCGGGCCGCCTCGGTGGTGCGCACGTTGGCGCCCGTCGCGGTCTTCATGCCGATCCAGCCCGCGAGGGCCGAAGCGATGGCACCGGCCACGAACGCGATGGCGGTCTTGCCACCGTCGCCATAGGCCATGAACAACAAGCCGGTGACGATCACGACGAAGACCGACAGCACCTTGTACTCGGTCACCAAGAAGGCCATGGCTCCGTCGCGAATCTGACGGGCGATCTTCTGCATGACTTCATCGCCTTCACTCAGCCCCTTGATGCGGGCAGACATGAAGAAGGCGAAGACCAGCGCCACGGCAGAGACGATGATGGCGGTTGTGGGGTTGAGCAGGCTTTCCATGACCTGTGCTGTCCTGAAGTTCGTGGAATATGGACGGGCGGGCAAAGGGCGCCAAGCATAGAAGCCCGGGGGGATGGGCGCAAGACATGCACCCCCCGCCATATCCGCCCGTTTTCACACCTCTACAGCAGCAATTCTCGGCGCAGCTGAGAGATCGCCTGGCGAATCCTGGCCAGATCGACCTGACCCAGAATCTCGGTGTAGTAGGCGTGGGAGCCAGGGCTGTCGGCGGCGAGCTTGAGGCGGCAGTTGAAGACCGCTTCCTTGGCCCGGTTCATGGCGTAGAGGGCCTTCTCGGGCCTGCCCTCCAGGGTGTGCAGGCGTCCCAGGACGAACCAGGCCAGGGCATCGTCAGGCTCCAACGCAAACAGGTCTTGCAGCTGATTCTCGAACAGATCGAACCGGCCAGCTCGCTGCGCCTCCCGGGCCAGGTCCCAGCGAGCCTGAACGTTGAGGGGATCCCTGGCCAGCAGGGCTTCCATGGCCTCCATGTAGCCCAGCAGCAAGTGGGGTGGCTTCTGGGCCAGACGCCAAAGCCGCAAGCGCCAGTCGGCCAGATTGGCCAGGAGATCCGGGTCAGCGGGATTCAGCTCACAGGCAGCCTCGATGGCGGCCGTACCTCGTCGGATGACGTCGAGCACGGCTGGCTCGTCGACAGCACCAGACCGCTCTGCCAGGCGAAGCAGGCGGCTGTTCAACTGCCACACTCGCAGCTGGGTCGTGGGCTCGTCAGGCGCTCGTGCCTGGAGCCAGGCCAGCTCGGCCCGGGCCGTCTCCAGATCGCCCGAGCCCGTGATCCAGGCGTTGATCGCCAGACCTGCGCGCTGTTGCGCCGTGAGCACGCGTCCATGATCAACGGCGTGGTAACCCAGCAGCAGCGACACCCCGGCCAACGCCACCGCCACCTTGCGGCCCCCCACGCGCCAGGCGACGGACGGCGTCCGGGCGCGCTGCCAGGTCACCGCGGCCAACATCAGAAAGACCGAGAAGGCCAGGGCGTTCTGCTCCAGGCCGTCGACCTGCAGCTCGAGGAAGAGCACCCCTGCACCCAGTACAGCGCCCTGACCCAGGGCATCCCGTCCCCTCCTCTCGCCCCCCAGGCCTTGAGCCTCAACGGGCCGGGCAGGCGAGGTGCCAGGCGACTCGGGGCGCGGTCTGGGCGACAGGCGCAGCCCGACCCAGCCAGCCAGAGTGAGCAGGGACGCCCCGGCGAGCCAGCCCCACTCGAGCGTCACCGTGAGGAACACGTTGTGGGTCAGTCCCACGGCGCTGCGCTGGTGCAGCAGCCAGGGAAACTCACCGTCGAAGGCCAGAGGCAGAAAGGCGTACTTGTTCATGGACGCGCCGATGCCCCAGGGGTTCTCGGCGATGTTCTGCAGTGCGACCTTCCAGATGAAGAGCCGCGAGTAGTGATCTTCGCTGCGCAGGGAGAGCACCCGGTCCCAGAGGGGGTTGGGCACGAAGACCAGCAACGCCCCCAGGGTCAGGGCCAGGATCACCACCGTGCGCCAGCTGCGCCGGGCCGCCAGCAGCAGCATCATGGTCGCCATGGCGGCCATGGCGCCCCGGGAGCTGGTCAACAACAAGAGCACCACGAGACCGGCCAGGGGCACGAGAACGACCAGCCGCCAACGAGCGAAGGCCGCCAGGGCCAGGCCCACAGCAGCGATGACGGCCCCCAGGGTGTTCGGATTGCCGAGCGTGCCCTGGGGACGGGCGTTCACTCCCACCTGCTCGACCATGGTCCAGGCCTGGACAGCTACCAGCCCCAACAGCAGCAAGCCCAGGATCTGCCGCACGCGCCTGGCGGGGGCGACCTCATTGCGCCCCCGGTTCCGCGGGTTGTCGGCCAGGTTCTTGCGCACGGGCACCATGGCCAGGGCGCAGAGAAAGAACACGCAGTGTGACAGGGCCGTGAGCCCGGCCCAGAGCCGTTCGGCCCGGGGCAGATCGTGTACATGGGCCCACACCGTCGCGCCACACAACGACAGCAGCGCCACGCAGATGAGCACCCCTGGCGGGCCACAGCGCACGGTGCCTGAGCGCCACAGCCTGGGCACCAGGGTCAGCCCCAGAGCGGCCACCATGCCCAGATGCACAGACCATAACGGCAGCACTCCTCGACCCATGGTGGGCAAGACCATCCACCAGAGGGCCAGGACAGCCCAGCTCACCGGGGCAGGATCCGACTGACGCACTGGGCGTTGGCGGCATCCACGCTCTCTGCCAGCGCGGCGCTGCCTGCCAAATGCTCGCCGTTCCCTGAAACAACCGCCAGGACCTCCAGGCGCCCGTCGAACCAACGAGCACCGGGGGACAACTCACTCGCCGCGATCGACTGAGCCTCTGCCAAGGAGAGCACCAGGTGATCACCCACGCCCCGCTCAAGCAGGGACGTCAGGGCGGGCTTCAGGATCGCCGGCCCCGTCCCCCGGGGCAGTTCGATCAGGGCGGGCTCTGACCAGGCCAACAGCTCGACGGGGCCCAAGACTGTCTGCGCGCCGTGCTCATGGAGCAGTGCGCGGGCGGCCCCCAAGGCGTTCCATGTGGCAGCCCGTTCACGCTCGACGTGATGACCAAAAGCGTCGTGTGCGAAGACGGTGGAGTGATACGCGGTTCCCGGCGGCGAACCGAGCATGATCGCCGTGCCCAGCAGAGCCACGGGGATGCCGGACACCAGCACCAACCCCTGAACGCTCAGACGACCTCGGGCCCTGAAGCGAAACCACAACGGCAGGACCACCAGCAGCGCTCCGCCGAACGCCAGGCCCCACCACCGTGTGGGGCGCGGGTCGCTCGACGTGCCGGTGAGGTCGTCGACAGTCCCTGCCAGCAGCACCAGCCAGCCGAGCACGACCAGCCCGCCCCATCGTCGCTGCCAGACCGTCGTCAGGCCCGCAGCCACGCGCACACCGAGCAACGCCAGCAGCGGCGTCAGCGTGACGAAGTAGCGCAACTTCGCCGCAGGCCAGAGCAAGGTCACCGCGCCCAGCGCGGCCAGGCAGACCAGCAGGGTGGCCAGGCGCACGTCGTGGCGGCGGCGCGCGGCGAGCACGAGGTCGGGCAAGCCCGCGAGCACCAGTGCTCCCAGGCAGGGCAAGGCCCAGAGGCCCGTGCTGGCCAGGTAGACCACGTTGCCCCGCACGAAACCCACCATGGCCCGGGCCAGATCGAGAATCGACAGTTCGCCCACCAGGCGGATCACCGGCCCGCCGACCTCCACCAGAAAGCTCGCCGGCACCCCCGCCTTGTAGAGCAGGTAGGCGTTGTTGACGCTGTGGTTCGGCTGACCGAAAAGGGCGAAGTTACGCATCCACCAAGGCGCCAGGCAGAGGGCTGCCACGCCCATGGCCATGAGCCCCACTGCCCAGGCCTGACCGAACTCTCCCCGACGGGCGCAGGCCAGGCGCGCCACCAGGGGCACGGGCAGCAAGACCAAGGCCTGGTGATTGAGCAGGGCCGCCGCACCCAGCAGCAGACCCGCGCTCAGTCCCGTGCGCAAGACGGATCGACGGGGGGCTGCCACCGCTTCGATCAAGGCCAGGACCAGCGCGGCCTGGGCCGAGTAGAGCGAGCCGTTGCCACCGGCGTCCACCATGACGAACGACAGGGCCACCACGCCGGCTGCGCAAGCACCCAGACCTGCGGGAGCGCCCGAGAGCCCTTCGGTGAGACGCTCGCCGCAGCGCCAGACCAGTAGCAGCAGGACCAGACTCGCCAGCCAGGACGCCAGACGCAGGCCGCTGAAGGCGTCGCCCGTGAGTGCGCTGAAGGCCGCCCCCACGAGGGGCCAGAGCGGTGGGTGCTGGTCGGCCCATCCCTGGGGCGGCACGGCGGTGTCTGCCCCCACGACCACGGGCACACCCCGCTCGAAGCCCGAGCGAAAGCCGTCGCCCTGGCTCAGCGATCGGGCCACGCCAACGTCGAGCACCACGTCGCCCCGGGGCACCTCGTGATGGCTGGCAGACAGGGCCCGCAACACCAGCCCGATCACCACCGCTGCCAGACCGATGCGGTTCACTGTGCTGACCCTCGAGGGGACCGACCGTCACCCTCGGCCTCGCTCTCATCAGCGATCCGTTCCCGCAGCTCGGCAATCCGTTCGGCCAACAGGCGACGCTCTTCGCCGAAGCCCGTCTCGCCTGGCAGGGCCACCTCGATCAGCTCTTGCGCCTCGCGGAGATCACGATCTGCTGCGTAACCATCGCGGTCCAGATCCCAGGACGTGAAGCCCCGGTCGAGGAGCAGGTCGGCCAGGAGCAGCGCCGCCAGACGCGGGCTCCCCGCCAGGCGCAGCTCCTGGATGGCGATCTCTTCGGGCGGCGCGCCGAAGTACTCGCTGGCCACCTCCCAGAAGCGGGGATCGTTGCGACCTTGAATGGCCAGGAGCTGTCCCAAGGCTCCATGCAATCGTGGGTTCTCACCGAAGGCCTGGCCCTGCTCGAGCATGGACAAACCCGTGAGCACAAGCGCCCGATAGCGAGGCAGGTCAGGAGCCTGGGCGGCGTCGCTGAGAATCAGCCGGGTGGCCAGATGTTCGCGGACCACGGACAGGCCAGGGTGCAGCGCCAGCAAGGCCTGGGACAGCGGCGCCGCGGTGGTCACGTCGCCCGCGCGACGTTGCAGCTGCAGTCGCTCCCAGAGCAAGGCCGAGAGCACGGCCTTTGCCGGGCCCAGGGGCGTCAGGGCCACGGCCAGGGGTGCCTCGGCTGCGCGGACATCCAGTGCCTCGCCGTCGTCGCTGCTGCTCGGCGCAACAGCGCTCGCTCCCACCAGCAAGACCAGCCCGGCCACCGTGCTCAGCGAGGGCCAGCTCATGGCAAGGCCTGCCGGCGGACCAGGCTCGTGCCCAGAGCGGCGAAGCCCACGAGCAGCACCATGATCAAGGTCGCGCCCCAACCCGGGGGCATGGTGGCCGTGAGGGCCAGAAGCCCCGCCAGGCACGCGGTCTCGAAGCGAAACGCAGAGGAGAACGACAGCACCGCCAGCAGGGCGAAACCCAAGCGGGCCAGGGTCTGCTCCGAGAGACCCAGACCACCGCTGCCCAGGGTGGTGGTGCCAACGGTCAGCCGAGGTGACGCAGCACCCAGGGTCAGATCGTCCAGGGGCCGCAGGGTGATGTAGAGGCCGCCCCGAGCCGGAGCCAGGTCAGAGAGCACCACGGTGTGGCTGGCTGCCGTGCGCAGACGGACGGTGAGGCGCTGCTCGTCGTCGCCCCGCCGAGAGATCACCGCCAGACGTCCGCTGCCAACCAAGGGCAACCAGGTCGAGACGGTCAGATCGAAGGGACCGCTCACCCCCGTGGGCAGATCGAAACGCCACTCGCCGCCACCGTCGGGGTGCGAACCCATGGCCCGGCCGCTGACCACCCAGGGCACAGCGCGGGAAGCCGACAGCTCCCGAGCCAGAGACGAGATGACCAGGGCCAGGAGCAGAGCCGCCACCGTGCAACCCACCAGGCGGCCCACCGTCCAGCTCACCGACGCCATGGGGCGGCAAGCTTGCAGCTGCTCGTAGCCACCCAGGCGGTCGGCGCTGATCTGGCCAGCCACCAGGGGCAGGACCACCAGGGCCACCAAGGTCGCCACCAAGACCTGGTAGGTGTCCTGGGCCAGGCTCGCTGCCGGCAGTCCCCGCACCACCAGCCCGGCCAACAAGCCCGCCGCGACCGCCAGCAACAGGTTGCGCAGGGAGAGCAGCCGCCGAAAGGTCGCCCCCGCCACCAGTAGCGCGGTCAGGCTCACGAGGCGCTGCCCAGCAATGCGGCCAGGCCAGCCTCGGAGCCCGCATCTGCCAGCACGTCGTCGGCCGGTCCTACGGCGGCCACCCGGCCGTCCCGCAACACCATGATGTGACTGCAGAGCCGAGCCAGATCGTCGACCCGATGACTGGCCAGGACGATGCCTGCGCCCGCGGTGAGGCGCAGGCCCAGGTCGGCTCTGAGGCGGTGCAGCACCAGCGAGTCGAGCGCGCCGAAGGGCTCGTCGAGCAGCAGCACCGGCGGGTCGTCGAGCAACGCCTGGGCGATGACCACCCGGCGGGACTGTCCCAAGGAGAGGCTGCCCAGGCGACGGCCCAGCAGGTCGCTCAGCCCGAGCAGTTCGGCCACCCGATCGACCCGACCCACGATGTCTCGCATGGTGGCCATGGCGGCAAGCTCGATGAGCACATCATTCACCGTGAGCGCCGCCGGCCACTGCATGGTCTCGGGCACATATCCCGTGAGACGACGCGCCGCTCGAGTACCCGCGGCCTGGTCGAGCACGGTGACCGAGCCTGTGAGCGGCGTGGCCAGACCAGCGAGCACGCGGAGCAAGGTCGACTTTCCCGAGCCGTTGGGCCCCAGCAGCCCCCAGCACTGTCCCGCCGAAAGCGAGAGATCGACGTCGACGAGGGAGAGCGCCCGCCGTTGCCAAGCTCGGCGGTAGGCGTGAGAGAGTCGCGTTGCCGACAGCAGGGCCATGATCGCGGCGAGTCTAGCACTCCCGGGCGATCGATCGGCTGATTGGCCCCGGCCAGTGAGTTCACCGAGGCTCTCCAAGGCTCAGCTGGGGCCGCGCTGTGCCCTGGCTTGCCCACAGCTTGCTAGGCTGCGCCCATGTGGTCCTTGGTGACATCTGGCGGCCAGCGTTTGCCCATCCGCTCCCTGCCCTCCGTGGTGGGCCGGCACGAGTCCGCGGACATCGTGCTCCCCCACCCATCCATCGAGCCCCACCACGCCCGGCTGACCCTGGCGGACGACGGCTCCCTGTTTCTCACCGTCCTCGAGGGAGCCCTGGTCGAGGTGGCTGGCTGGCGCCTCGACGAGGGCGTGCTGATCCATGGCGATGAGCTGCTCATCGGCACGGTGACCCTGCGCGTCGTCGACGACGCGGCGCCGGTGGCTCCCGAGGCGGCGAGCCGGCGGGCAGGGCCTGATCACGAGGTGCCGGACCCCACGCCGACCCAGCAGCGCGAGTCGAGTGCGGACACGCTCCAGCTGCGCCGCCCTCCCCGCCATCCTCAGGCCGAGAAGCCGACCCAGGCCATCCCCCGCACGCCCCGTCGGCACTCGGTGCAGCCCGTGCGCAACCCGCAGTCCGCAGGCAAGAGCGGTCTGCTCCATGCCGACCTGACTCAGCTGGCCGGGGGCCAGAAGGCGTTGCTCATAGGCGGCCTGCTGATCGTGTGCGCCGCCCTGGTCTGGGGACTGGCGGTGTGGGTGCCCATGGTGTTGTGAAGCGGCCGATGACAGACGACCCTCCCACCACCACCGCGCCGCAATCGTTCTTTCGACAGCGGAGCGATGACAGTGACCCGAGCGGCGGCACGTCCACACCAGCCATGGCGCTCGATCAGGTGCTCGGCGACTTTCGTCTCGTGCGCAAGCTCGGCGAAGGGGGCATGGGGCAGGTGTGGGAGGCGGAGCAGATCTCTCTCGGTCGCTCCGTGGCCCTGAAGCTCATGCCTTCAGACAGGGTGCTCTCAGAAGTGCAGCTGGCCCTGTTCGAGCGGGAGGCCCAGGCGGGCGGACGGCTGCACCACCCCAACATCGTCTCCGTGCTGGCCTACGGCGAGACGGACGGCATGCCCTTCATCGCCCAAGAGCTGGTGGGCAACGGGCGCACGTTGAAGGATGTGATCCAGGAGGCTCGCCTGGGCCATGAGGTCGCCGACGACTGGTACCAGCGCATCGCGACCTTCTTCTCTTCCTGCGCCAGCGCGCTGCAGGTGGCCCATGATGCGGGGGTCGTGCACCGCGACCTCAAGCCGGCCAACATCCTGGTGGCCACCAACGACCGGCCCATGATCGCCGACTTTGGCCTGGCCCGGGTGAGTGGCGTGGCGTCCATCTCGCGCACGGGAGAACTGGCGGGCAGCTACTGCTACATGAGCCCCGAGCAGACCATGGCCAAGCGCATCGAGGTCGACGAGCGCACGGACATCTTCAGCCTGGGCACCACGCTCTACGAAGCGCTCACCCTGCAGCGGGCGTTCGACGGCGACAGCCAGCAACAGATCTCTCAGGGCATTCTGTGGACGGACCCACCAGACCCGCGCACGGTGCGCTCGAAGGTGCCCCGAGACCTGGCCGTGATCTGCGCCAAGGCCATGGAGAAGCGGCCCCGGGATCGCTACCCGTCCATGGCCGAGCTCGCCGCCGACCTGGAACGCACCCTGGCCCACCAACCGATCCGTGCTCGACCTGCGGGCCCTCTGCTCCGTGCAGGCAAGTGGGCCCGCCGCCATCCCACAAGGAGTGTGGCCGTGACCCTGACCGGCGTGGCCCTGGTGGCCATCTCGCTGCTGGCCCTGCAGCTCGAGGACACGGCGAGCGCCCTGGCAGAACGCAACACCGAACTCATCTCCACCGTGGCCACGAGAGATGCAGCCCTCGTTGAGATGGAGAACCAGCGTGACCGGGCGGACGCCAATGCCACCACGGCCCGAACCCACGCCGAGCAGGCCACCGTTGCAGCCGCCCGGGCAGAGGCCGAGCGCGCCAACGTCTTGCGGCTGTCCGCCTTTCAGGACCTGCAAGACTTGCAAGGAGAGGCGGACAGCCTGTGGCCCAGCACCCCTGCGCTCATCGGCAGGTACGACGCCTGGATCGCACGGGCGCGCACCTTGGTCGCAGGGCTTGAGCCGTCTCTCACGGGGAACGACGTGGGCCATCGGGCACAGCTGCTGGCGATCCGCGAGCGGGCCTTGCCCTACAGCGAGGCCGACCGGGAGAGCGACCGACTCACACACCCTGCGTACGCCGAGTGGAAGCGCACGGGTGACACGATCACGCAGACCCAAGAGGGGCTGGCGGCTTTTCGAGCTGGCCTGGGCGCCTCAGAGCCGAGCGCAGACCAGGCGAGCATGATCGCCATGGTCGAACAACAACTCGAGTTGGCGCGAGAGCAGCTCTCCGAGCTGAACGCAGCGATCCACAAGCGCAGGACGTTCGCCTTCGTCTCCGCCGATGACAGGTGGTGGCACAACCAGCTGACCCACCTGATCGACGAGATCGACGCCTTCGCCAGTCAAGAGACAGGCTTGCTCAACGGGCTGTCCCCTCGTTACGGCTGGGGCGTGGCACGCCGTCGAGCCTTCGCGGAGACGGTCGCTGCCCAGACCCTCAGCGGCCCTGAAGCCCGGGCCCGCTGGTCGGCCGTCCTCGCGTCCATTGCTGATCGCCAGCAGTGCCCGCAGTACGACGGGCTGAAGCTCTCGCCACAGGTAGGCCTGTTGCCCATGGGTCGGGACGCCGCATCGGGCCTGTGGGAGTTCTGGCACGTGCAGTCTGGCGACGAACCCCGGCGCGGCGCCGACGGCCAGCTGCAGCTCACCGACACCACGGGCCTCGTGCTGGTGCTCATCCCCGCTGGCAGCTTCTGGATGGGCGGGCAGGCTGACGACCCGGCCGGTCAGAACTACGACCCGAGCGCTGAAGACGATGAAGGCCCGGTGCACAGGGTCAGCCTGTCGCCGTACCTGATCTCCAAGTACGAGATGACCCAGGGGCAGTGGACGGCCTTCGTAGGCCACAACCCGAGCAACGACAACGCCACCAGCTACTCGTCCCAATGGAACCGCGAGGGCCAGCCCTGGTCTGCCCTGCATCCGGTCGAGCAGGTGAGCTGGGACGACGCGCTCACCGTGCTCCCCCGGCTCGGCCTGACCTTGCCCACCGAGGCCCAGTGGGAGTACGCCTGCCGCGCGGGCACGGAGACGGTGCACTGGAGCGGCGACGACACGACCTCGTTGCAGGGAGTGGCCAACGTCTCGGACGCTTTCGCCCACGAGAACGGCGGGGCTGGCTGGACCACCTGGGAACCTGGCCTGGACGACGGTCAGACCTCTGCCGCAGAAGTGGGCCTGTTTCGTGCCAATCCCTTCGGGCTCCACGACATGCACGGCAACCTGTGGGAGTGGTGCATGGACGGCTACGACGCCGCGTTCTACGCGGGCGGGTCATCGCTCGACCCGCTCAGCGACCCGGCGGGCAAGCGCAATCGCCTCTACCGCGGGGGCAGCTTCAGCAACTCCGCCGCCAGCACACGCTCGTCAGACCGCTACGGCGACACGCCGAACGACCGGGACGACTACCTGGGCATCCGACCCGCCCGAGCCCTGTCGCCCTAGCAGTGTGCTCGGCGCCGGTCACTCTCGGCTCGGGCTGCTAGGCCCCGGGCCGGTCGGCCAAGCTCTCCCAGAGCTGCTCCAGCTTCGCCGCTTGCTCGTCCCAGCTGAAGTCCATGGCCCGCTCGAAGCCTGCGTGACTCAAGCGCGCTCGGGTGGCCCCCGGCTGCACCGCCGCCACCAAGGCCGCGCCAGCCGCCTGGGCGTCACCCGGCGGCACGAGCAGGGCCGCGTCGCCGCAGGTCTCCGGGAAGGCACCCGCAGCCACGGCGACCACGGGCAGGCCCAGCTCCATGGCGTCGAGGGCCGGGATCGAGAAGCCCTCGTGCCGTCCCGCGAGCAGCAGCGCCTCGGCTCCCGACATGGCGGTGGACAGCTCGTCGTCGCTGAGAAAACCGGTGATGGCCACGGCCTTCTCCAAACCCAGGCGGCGTGCGGCACGAGCCACGGTCAGCGCCTGCTCCGGGTCTGCGCGACCGGCGAAGACCAGAGCCAGGTCAGCACACTGAGGATGGGCCCGGGCGGCGGCGAGCGCAGCCAGCATGTCCCCCACGGCCTTGTGGGCTTCGAGGGGGCCGATGGTCAGCACGTAGCGCTGGTTAAGGCCCATGCGTCTTCGGAAGTCTGCCAGCCGGGCCACGTCGTCGGTGCGTCTCAGCCCCGGCGTGGGACCATTGGTGACCACGTGCACCCGCGACGGATCGGCCAGGCCGTGAGCCAGCACTCCGTCGGCAGTGGTCTGGGAGACGGCGATGACCGCGTCGACCCGGCGCAGGTTGGCGGACAGGCACCGCGCCGCCCACAGGCGACGCAGCCATGAGACGCCAGGGTCCTGTTGCAAGAAGCGCAGGTCGTGCAGGGTGAGAGTCACGGGCACCGCGCTCACCCGGGCCACGGGCAGGGCCCCCAGAGCCAGCACTTCGGCGCCGGTGCTCTGCAGCAGCGCAGCCAGGCGGCGTCCCGAGCGCAGGCGTCCCCACGGGGTGTCCATGCCGGGGCAAGGCAGGCAGGACAGTCCTGGCAAGGGGTCGATGTCGGGGCGCACAAGGTGCAGCACGTCCACCTTGCAGTGCCTGAGGAGTGCGGCCCCCAGGCCCTTGAGTCTCGTGGCCGCGCCCGACGGCTGACCATCGAGCATGGTGGCGTCCACCAGGACCGTCATGGCAGCTGCTCCCAGAGCGCCATGGTGGCTTGGGCCTGGGTGGCAGCGGTGCGCTGGCTGGCATGGGCCAGTCCCCGAGTGGCCAGGTCGTCCGCCAGAGCGCCGTCGGCCATGACCCTGGCCAGGGCCTGGGACAGGCCTGCAGACGAGTTGCCATCCACAAGCAAGGCGGCCGGTCCCACGGCTTCGGGGACCGCACCTTGTTCAGCGGCCACCACGGGCGTCCCCACGGCCATGGCCTCGAGCACCGGCAAACCGAAGCCCTCGAAGAGCGAGGGGAAGACGACGCAGCGCGCGGCACGGTAGGCCGCGAGCAACTCACCGTCGGCGAGAAATCCGGCGAAGTGCACCCGGCCCGACAGATCGCCTTCGGCAGCCCTCTGCTGCAGGGCGACGCTGGCATCTCCCGGCGGGCCAACGATCTGCAATGTCGCCTC